>Ga0247840_10001214_pt1 | contig 51505 bp, 43 predicted proteins | sample LaCruzMarch2015__FD_192404 | JGI IMG/M metagenome (GOLD analysis project Ga0247840, IMG submission 192404) | Freshwater microbial communities from meromictic Lake La Cruz, Castile-La Mancha, Spain - LaCruzMarch2015_17m | ecosystem: Environmental > Aquatic > Freshwater > Lake | place: Spain... | reverse complement strand
CACCGTCTGTATCAACTATTTCAATACCATTGTCGTTAATATTAGTTAGTACATTATCAGTAACTGTAATATCACTGTTTCGCCCTTCATCAGAATCAAAATCAATACCATCACCACTTTCTACTCCATTGATAGTATTTTCAGAAATCAAAATATTCACACTATCTTCAAAATATATTCCATCACTATAAATATTAGTGAATGAGTTATTAGTTATCTCAGCATTCTCAACATCGTACATTGTGATACCATCGTCATCTGTGTCTGATATCTCATTTTCTGTTACAACAAGATCTGTAATATAATCAAGCTCCATACCGTACTCTCCAGTACCTGACACAACAACATTTTGAATGACAATATCACTGTTATAAATTTCTCCATCAAAACTATCATTGTAGGTTCTAAAAGTAAGACCGAAATCATAAGTATCAGCGATTGTACTATCTGAAATAGTCATTCCAGATACGCCGCGTAACTCAATTCCGTCATCAGCCATATCACTAATAGTTACGTCTGTAATTATTGATGTGCCTTGAGAATTATATAACTTAATTCCGTCATCAAATGCATCTAGAGTGATGTTTGAAACACTAATGCTATCATAGCCAATACCAAAAATTGCATTCTCCCCGTCTCCTATATTACTACTTATCGTATGACCTGCACCATCAATAAATACATTATCTGCTTCAATTGTAATACAATCTCCAAACACACCACTGATATCGTTTTGTAATTCATAATATCCAGATACATCAGCATCAAAACATTGAGTAACTTGGTATGGGTCTTCTGATGTTCCAGTTCCAAGCAATGGATCAAATGATTCCCATAAGAAACTTGGGTAGCCGTCATTTTCTGCACTCATTTCCCAAATACTTGAAAAATTCCAAGAAACATCTGTATACGTACTTTGCGTTTTAGCTTGAACAGTAGTTACTTCATTCAATCCTAGACATGCGCCAGTCTGACACGCAACCTCTTGGGCAATTGATTCACTATCCCAGAATGAATTAGAAATTATCGTGTCTGTGGCATCTTTTGCAAAACCTCCAAAAAATGTTCCTCCATTATTTATGGTTAGCACACCTCTTGAATACACGTTAGTAATGTTTGAGCTTGTAACATCAGATGCAAAGGACCCAACCTGATCATTAGCTGTTACTGAGCCGTCTGAGTAAGCATTCACAAACGTTGATACATTTCCATATCCCAAAAATCCTCCAACAACGTTGTTTCCCACAACATTTCCATGTGCAGCAACTTGCGTAAATGTAGAACCAGGACCTTCACATGCATCGTACCCAGTAAATCCTCCAACATAACTATTACCTGATTCCACATTTCCAGATGCAGATACTCTTAAAAATGAACTCTCGCAAAATGAAGCTCCGACAAATCCCCCAGCATAACTTCCTATGGAAGTTACTTCTCCTGTAGCAATGGAATCTATAATTGCCGAAGTATAGATGTTTCCAGCAAAACCTCCGACATACTCATTTCCAGAAACAATTCCACTTGCAGAACTGTCTGAAATTTGAGAGCTGCCTTGAACCTCTCCCGCAAATCCACCAGCATAATTTCCCTCAGCCGTTACTGATCCACTGGCTGTTGAGTCTTCGATTGTTGAACCATAAATTCTTCCAGCAAATCCTCCAGTATAAAAACCATTCTTAGAGAAGAACTCAAGATATAAATCATCACCATCATTTGAAACGACATCTCCCGTGGCGTCAACATTATCAACACTAGAAGCTTCAACCTCCCCAAATGCACCCCCTATGTATTCACCTCCGTCAACATCTGCACTTGTACTACTGTTTGTAACAGTACTGTTATTTACTTCACCCACCAGTCCTCCAATAACATTTCCAGATCCATGTACTGTACCACCAGTTACTGTGAGCTGTGTTGCTGTACTTCCATTAGCAATTTCTCCAGCAATACCTCCTCCATCATAGGCCAAGTATGCTCGAACCATTCCTGTGTTATTTGTAAGGTTTTGTAGACCAACCCCTGAACCGTATCCCAGAAATCCCCCAGTACTTGATTGCCCAACAATTTGTGCATTGTCTAATATTACATTTTTAATTATTGCATTTGTCGCATAACCAATCAAACCTGCATAATCTTGATTTTTTCTAAATATCCACAAATTAGAGATTGTGTGATTTTGACCATCAAGTGTTCCTGTAAATCCTTGCGACTCACCCATTACAGCAGCTTGTTGAGCAATCGGTTCAAATCCAAAATACCCATTATTAACAACACCGACATATTCATCACCAATCAGTGTTCCACCAACCACACCATCTACCCATTCATCAACATTTTCATTCCATGTAGCAGTTGCAGCACAATCAATATCATTTCCAAGTTTATAATACGCACTGAGATTGTCATTAATCTCCTGAAGCTGTGTACAGTTTGTGATGATAAATGCAGTTTCAATAGACAAACCATCACCTGCGCCTGAGAAAGCAAATATCTGATTTGCCGAAAATAATAATACTAATAAAAATAACCCTCTAAAAATTACTTGGTAAGATTTTTTGATTAAATGCACCATTCTTTAATAATAACTTAATTTAAAATATTGTAAAAATTTTTTTAAAATACCTGAATAACTTTTTATTTTTTATTCAACCTCAACAGTAAAACCACCGATTGTACGGTGGTTTTTTGTTTTACTTTGATTTTTTATTTCTCTGAAATTTCTTTAAGTTTATCCAAAACTTTTGGCCACACGCAATCAAATAATTTATCTTTTATATGAGAATATTTAATAAGCTAGCAAAACTATTTTTAAAAATAAGAAACTTGCCCTGTCTTAGAAATAGATCCTCCAGAAATTGGAGAAAATGTTTTAGGGTTATCGCTCTTATACGCAGATCGATCGATTGAAAGTATAGGCAATTCTGAACTACCTCGAGCTATTCCATCTTCATCACTGTGTCCATGAATAACAAGATTTACTCCGAAAGATTTGAGTTTTGTTTCCAACCCCGTTTTTTGTTCCGCTGTAAGATTAGGATCTTCAGAAAAATTTATTCTTGATTTTGAACTAGTTGAGATAAAGGTATCTCGTAATATATTAAAGTTTGTAACTTGTGATGAGCTTAAAGATTCTTGATTATCATCAAGATATGCTTCTAAGCAGTTTTGATAGAAAGTATTTATTTTAGCAATTGCGTCTGAAATACTTTGACCTTCACTGATATTTTTCTCAATAATTCCCACCATTTCTTTTGTAAGATTTGTATGGACATACAAAGTGTCATCATACATTTGTATCAATTGTTGATTTTTGAGTGATTCTATTATTTCAGGCTGGGTTGTTCTTATATTTTCTTTAATTGAAGATCTATTTTCTAAAATAGATGCACCTATTAGATTTTGAATACTACTTGGCATATGTTCAGACATCAACAAAATTTGCCTTATACTAATTGGTACAGAATCTATATTTTCTATTAAGTTTTTATTAGTATTCAAGTCAGCTAACAAATTTTCTCGCGTTGAAATTTCTTTCGGGCTAAAATTATTTGTCTTCATGTGACGCAAGGTTCGCTCCTTTACTTGTATAACATTTTCCAACTCCTTAAGAATAGTATCTTTTTTATTCGCCACTTCAGAAATAATACTATCTTGTATTTGTTGTGGTAAAAATTCAGCAAGTTCAAGGTTACCTGAATATTGAGTCAATCTGTCTTTCATATCTTTCTCAACAGGAGTTCCAAATTCAGTTGAAAAACCACCAAGTACAGCATTGAACATATTTTCATGGTTACCAGAAAGCCAAACAACATCTCCTCCAGACTGCTCTGCGAGTTTTTTGAGCTTCAACAAATCAGAGTACACACGCAAACCGTCTGGAGTTCTGTCTCCGAGTATATCTCCAACAAAAACAACTTTCTTATCTTGACCCGTCCAAGACATTTCACCATTTTCAAAAGTTGCCAAACTTCTGTTTGTTAAATGAGCAACAAAACTTTCATATGAACCATTCAAATCTCCTATCGGTTCTTGTTCGTGCTCACGGTATCTTTCTGGCAATTGAATACTTTTTTCAAAACTAACTTTTTCCTCTAACTCAAAACCACTTTCTTGTACTTTTTCTACCGGTTCCACCGTTGAAGTTTCTATTCCAATTTGTTTTTTAAGTTCTTGAATTTTTGTCTCCTCCTCAGTTTGAGTCAACATTTTTTGTTCCTTTTTATTCCAGTCCAATTCGCTAAAATACAGTATCGCTTTTCTTATTCTTGCATTTTTAGTATTTTCTTCTTCGCTTGTAGAAAGCGTTTGTTGAGCTAAAAAATCTTCCAATATGGGAAAATCAAAAGGATTATTTGTATTATCCCGACAGTTGTATGGAACAAGTCTGTATGCCTCTTCTTTCAAAGCATTAAAAATAGCCCCGTCTTCTCGAACCCCCTCAAGGATATCTTCTATTGTTTGTTGCCCACTCTCAATTCTTTCAAAATATTCTTGTACTTTTAAAGAAAAAGGATTTACCTGCTCTTTTTCATTTGTGGTTTCTGGTGTTTTTTTAGGGTTTTCCATTTTTTTATTATAACAAATTTAGTCAATACAAAAAACAAAAAGCACCTGACATTTCAGGTGCTTTTAAGATTAGAAAACTCTTTTAAATCTTGGCAACTGTCGCTGCTGATCAAAATAACTAATCCACTCAGGAACGGAACGCTTTACTCCAGAATCTGCCGCCTCAAATATTTCTATATTTTCATAAAGTAATATTTTTTGGATCAAATTATAATCATTTTTAGAAAATTGACTCTGAAGATACGCTATTTCCCTTTGAAAAGTTTCGTGAGACATCCAAAGTATTGGATTATTAATCGCCACACTTGTGTGATGACACATAACTCCTTGAGGTGCGATAGCAAAATGCATTTCATGTCCCAAAACCCCCTTTGCTTGTTGAATTAAAAAATCTTTATCAATTTTTCTTTCAGAATTTGAAATAATACGATTAGTTACTTTTAAAGCATAGCTGTCGAGTGTTTGAGCATAATATTCTGCAAATGACATGGAAAATTCTCCGTTATCTGGAAGATATTGAGTAAGTGATCCACGAAGACCCTTACCATCTCCCTCGTTCCAAAAATCTCTTACCAAAGATCCCAAGTAAACTGAATTGTTTAATTCAATTTGTTCAATATCTCTCTGTAGGTTTTTTAAAGGAACAAGATTTGAACGTATCTCAAAAACAAATTCTCCTTTTTCCTCTAAATTTTTTTTTGCAAAAACCCCACGTGCAATTTCAGAGATTAACAGCTTCTCAAATTCTCCGACATACAGGTTTTCAGGAACAATTGTCATTCGAAACGTTTGAAGTTTTTGAGAGAAAAAAGTAGTTAAAAACCACTCGATTCTTTCGATAGTCTCTAAAGCAAGCTCGTATACATTTTCATTACTACTACTTAGCCTTGAAAGATTTAAGGCTCCAAACTCTTGTACCAATCTGTGGTTTTTCATTTGAGGAACAAGACCAAACGAAGATTGATCATTTGGACCAGAATAGAAAAGTCTATACTGCTTTTTTCTTTTTCCGATAAATTTTTCAAAAGCCGAGAAAGATGCCTGCACATTTGGATCAATGATTAAACTTGTGGTTTTTTCTTCACGACGAGCCAGTGGGCACGGTGGACAACCTTGTTCGCAGCTTCGTTCAGCTGGGAAAATTTCTACAGTTGGTAGTGGTTTCATTTGTATTGTGTTTTTATATTTTTTCGCAATTTATCATTATATCCTTATTCTGTCAATATATTATATAAAAACCACCCGGAACGTCAGGTGGTTTTTTGTTTTACATATTCTTAATATTATCTACAAGCTCATGGATCAGATAGATATCAATGAATTGGCATTAAAGAAAAACTGAAAACAGAGGTTGAGAGATTCAAAAAGTTTCAGAAGTGTACCGTCCACGGGTGTTTGGTAAGTAAGTACATTACTAATATTATTAATAGTCTTGCCTTTTTTCATTAGGTTTCTTGATTATCAATATCATGAATCATATTTTTTATTTCTGACGCATTATCAGGGTTTACAGCTTCAAAATAACTAATAGTGGACGAATCCTCATTTCTAGCTAAAAATTCTGCAAAGGTTTTTTCATCTTTGTCTTCTAGATTGTCCGCTATTTGCATCCATGCTTTTCTTTGCTCTTCTTGTGGCTTGGTCTTTTCATAAACGGCCGGAACAAAGATAGACATATTCGCATCAATTTTTTCCCCTACCATTTTTTCTAAAATTAGAACGTCTTTCATTTTCGCAACCTTCCTCAACTTCGGATTAAGTAAAAACTCCATCATCAAGTCATTATACTCACTTTCATATTTGCTATACCCATATTGACCATATTCAGCCTCGCTTATTATTATTGGCAAAGAGACATTCTTATTAGAATCTTTGTTATATTTAATAATATTTTCATATATGTTTGTCGCCAGTTCGTGACTGTGACAAGAGCCTAAAATTATTATAGGGGTGTCGTTTATCTTATTTTCAAATCTTTTAATCAAAGCCGAAGAAATTTGTTCTGGATCAATATATAAAGTATCATTCAAAGACATAGACTCAGGGGATCCGTGCCCAGAAAAAACTAAACACAAATTAGAAGTGTCATCTATTTTTGCAAAAAAATCATCAACCGAATTTGTCTCATTTTTTCTAAAAACTTCAAGGCTTTTTGCATTTTGTAATCTAACACCATCTTCACATTTTTGATTAAAAAATCTTACAGAGTCAGCTTCTTGCCCAACACCCCTTTCTTCCATTGGAATAATTTCAGTATTTGCAATAACCATTACATTCCTATCTTTAAATAACGGGGTTTCTAAAAATATTTTATCTGTTCGAGCTTCTATTATTTTTTCAAACATCTTTTCAAAATCTTTTTCATCAAAATGTGCATCTGGTGAATCAATGAGCAAGGACCGAGCAATCATAACCAGCATCTCAGACTGCTCTTGCGAATCAAAATTTTCTAGAAAAACCGGAAGGTTTTTATGATAATTGAATTTCTTTATCAAATCTATCGCTGGATCCTTTAAAAAAAGTTCGTATTTTGGATCAACGTCTTTCCCGATAATGTCTTTGGACAACTTTCCTATATCACTTTTTTCATTTATCAACTCGAAAGTATGTTCTGTTGAGCGCGGGCCTTTTGCTGACAAATTCTTGAGAACGCCAACCAAATCTTCCAGATCTTTATTGTCATTTATATTATACAGAGTCTTAATTTGTTTAATTAGAGAGTAGTAATCCTCAACAAAATTAACTGACGGTCGCGATATCTTGGAAAGTTCACAAAGCATCTCTTTAAAAAGAGGGTTTTTAAGGGTTCCTAAATTAGGAATTTCATACCAATCTTTCTTATCTAAAATAAATTCATTAATATGCCCAATGTTGTATCCTAATGATTTAAAATAAACAAACAAATCTTTTCCTTCCTTCTGTCCCAAAAATGCATTCAGTTCTTCGGAAGATTCTTGAGCGGTTGTCCCATCCAACATCTGATATTCAACGTTGAAAATAACTGACAAATCTTTTCCTGTTATGTAGTCTTGGGTTAACGTCTGCTCCAGTATATTTGATTGCTCCTCCATCAAATCTGGATGCCTCTCATACCTAAGAAAATCTCCATACACAACGGCATCGCTTTCTTTAATTTTAGAAATTATTTCATCACTGAAATCAAAGCCCATAACCGTGAAGACTTCTAAACTCTGCTTACTAAAAGTATCTTCATATTTACGATTAAATATAATCGGGAGCTCGGCGATTTTTTCTATATTTTCAAAATATAACTCTGTTGCTTCTTCTTTTATGGAAACCAGACTATTTGGCAAATACCCCATATCTGGTCTTTCGTGTCCTTTGGACTTTAATATCCAACTAACTCTTTGGACATTATTTCTAACTTCTTCATCCTGTAAATCTTCAAAATAATTTTGCTCAAGAAGTGTGTTTAATATTTCTGGCGGAATATAAAAATTTTGGCCAAACCAAGAGATCGATTCCAAAACATCCTCATTGTATAAAACTTCTAAAACACTACTATTGTTATCAAAAGCTTTAATATCATCCTCTGTCCAAATATCTCTGAAACATTTCTCTATTTTTTCTTTTTCCTCAGGATTCGGGGGTTTTATGTAATCTAATTTTGATATAGCTTTATTTTCTCCTAATACCTCTCGTGACTGAACCTTATTCTTTTCCAACATCTCTTTTTTAGATGGAGCTTTATCTCCTGAAATCAAAAGCGCTAAAGATCCTATAAGTAAAAGACGACTAAGGCCTTTTTTTGCTTTAGCTATTGTTTCGGTGCCAAAACCTTCTTTTTCTACTTTTTCTTTTTTTGGTATTCCTTCCATGTCTCCATTATACCAAAAAATCCTCATGTTATATCTCTGAGTATTTTAATACTCGTCGGAGTCCGAACTCCGCTCGAATTTGCTGGACAGCTCGGTCTGGTACACATCTCAGTGAGGCACCGCAAGACCTTTTTGACATAGAAAAGTATATCACAACGACGCGTCTCGGTCAGTATACATGCGACAATGCGACATAGGTAAAAAGAAAAAATAAGGAATAAAAGGTACCTGACATATTTTACCCGATCGCATTTTAGATCTCATTGTTTCCCTAGGTAATAAAAGGCATTTAACACCTTGTTCCCTTAACCAAAAGAGGTGACTGACTCCATTTTCACTAGAAGATTTATGATAATTTATACTAAAAGAGCCACCCAGAAGGTGGCTCTTTATGCAATCTAGGCATAAATTTTTGAAATTAAAGCAATCGCTCTTGCTGAAGCTTGTGCAATAAACTGACTAGTGTTTGAGTACCCCATAGTCACTTCAGCTTCTAAAGCTTTCAGAAAAGCATTACTGTGTTCTTTGTCTGCCTCACCGTGAACATCTGTGTAAGACAAATCTGTACACCCACGCTCTTTTGCTCGACGAGCAAGATCGGGGATGAAGATTTCCGAAGTGTTTTCCAGAACGGCACACAATGTCACTCCACTCAATCCAGCTTCAATCGGATTAACGAACAAGTGACGAATCGCAGCCACCTCACCCGCAGTGTGAGTATAGTCTTCTTGTGATGGTAAAGCATTTGAAAGCTTTGCAAAAAGAAGGAGCATTCCCACATGATCATGAGTCGCTTCACAACGGAGATTATCTAAGAGAGTATGACACGCTGTCTCGTGACGAACCCAAGGAATTGTCTTACCAATCCAGTCGGTGAAATTTACAGCCATCGCGGCAGTGTACCGAGCAATGACGGTACGGGAATCAGCGTTACTTTCTTCTACAATTTTTTGAACTTGTGCTTTCGCATCTAAAATTAAATCTTGTATCATCGTTATTCTTTTTTAAGTTTGGATTTGATTTTCGATTTTAAAATACCATAGATTATCGATTTAAGCAATATGTATGTTATTTTAAACAATCACTTCTATCACAGAGCCTTTGAATATCCAAAATCATCACAAAAAGAACATTTCCTCAAAAGTTATCCACATTTTTCAAAAAGTCAGAAAATTGTGTTTTTGCCGGAAGATCAAATTTTGATAATTTTTTCAAATATGGATATGAACAAATCTAAAAAAACCGGTATGAAATAAAAATTTTTTCATTTTTGACACTTCTCATTTCATTTGCACCACTTGCACCATTTGCATTTTTATTGCGTAGTCACAATAAAACAAAATAATCTCAGTGTCTATGTGGTCAGATCATGCTCCCCCATTCTATGATGAAATCATAATATTTTTGAGAAAAATCCTAAGAGTACTGAGATGTATTCAGGTGTGATGTGTTGTCGAAACACCTCTCTATTAGAAAAAGTTTAATATTTAATAAAAACATGAAAACAAACATGGCTATTACCTCTGTCTCAATTTCTTCATTGAAAGTAGCGGAGTACAGCCCACGAAAGTGGAACAAGGAACAAGAAGATGCATTACGAGAATCAATCGAACGATTTGGTATTGTTGATCCCATCATTACAAACAAGGCAGATGGGAGACACAACGTTGTCATTGGTGGGCATTTTCGTTTGAAGATTGCAAAAGATTTGGGGTATACAGAAATACCGGTGGTATATGTTGATATTCCAGAACTTGAACGAGAGAAGGAATTGAATCTCAGATTAAACAAAAATACTGGATCTTTTGATTTTAAACTTCTTGCAGAGTTTGATAAGGCGTTTCTTTCTTTGATTGGGTTTTCCAGTGAGGAGATTGATGATATTTTCCAGGTTGATCCAACACCGGAAGTATTTGATATCGAAAAACAATTACAGAAACTTGATATTACAAACATTACCGTACAAAAAGGGCACGTCTATGAAATAGATGGATCATTCCTCATGTGTGGAGATTCCACCATAGAAGAAGATATGTTGTTTTTAATGCAAGATGAGCAGGCAGATATGGTTATGACAGATCCTCCGTATCTACTGGATTATCTCCACGGCAAAACCAAACAAAAAGATGGAGTCACAACCGGCTTTGGAGCAAAGAAAAATAGACGATATCTTGAAACAGATGTCCTACCACCTGACTTCACAGAAAAATGGATGGCCAATGTTACCAAGGTTCAAAAACCTGACTTCTCTATCATCATCTTTGAAAATCCAAAGAACCTTCGGGTGATTTGGAATGAACTTGAGAAGTATTGGAAGTATCGGAATACCATTGCCTGGCATGTATCGAATCGAATGCAGGGGTTTTCGAGTAAGTATAAATTTTTTAATAAGACAGATATTGCATTGGTTGGAAGTACTGATAGAGTCACCATCAATCTCGAACCAGAAGAAGAACTTTTCCAAAATGAATATGACAATGCATTGTTTGCCACTTCAGGAAAACCACACTGGGAATCATATGAGAAAGGAAAGAAAATATGTCCAACCGACTTCATTAGTCATCCTGCAGATGATAAGAAATCTTCTGGACAAGATATCATCTTTGGAACCAAACCACTTGAACTGTTGATTCCATACATCAAGGTATTAACCAGACAAAATGATATTGTACTTGAACCATTTGGTGGAAGTGGATCAACATTGATTGCTTCTATTGCACTCGGACGACGATGCTATATTATGGAAAAATCTCCAATCTATGCACAGGTGATTTTAAGGAGATGGTCTCTTAAAACTGGAAAGGAACCAAAACTTGTGCGAAGTCGTACATGAAAGCAAAAGGCATACCTGCTCGAAAAAAGAAATTAGAAAAAAGCAAAAAGGTAGCAACAAAAAAGGTCGTACGTCGTCGTGATGAAAACAAAGAAAAGTTTTTAAAAACACTCGAGGAGATGCCTATCGTTCAGGTTGCAGCTGCGCGAACTGGTGTTCACAGATCCACATACTATCGTTGGTATGCTGAGGATCCTGATTTTAAAGATAGAGCAGATAAGGCATTGCAACAAGGAAAATATTTTGTGAATGACATGATGGAATCTCTTCTTATCAAAATGGCAAAGCAAGAAAAATTAGGAGCGATTATTTTCTGGTTGAAAAATAATCATCCGTCTTATATGGAAATACGAAAATATGAACACTACCACCGGCATGAGATTGAAGATAAATCCGTCCTTACGCCTGAGAGAATGGCTGAGATCGAACAAGTAATGCGTGCTTGGGATAAAGCATATGAAGAGGACTATAATGACAGTGATTATGATATTAGTGACGAGGAAAGAAAACCATTACAGCAGGAATATTAAAAAATCCCCCGGTGTAATACCGAGGGATTTTCATATAATCACAAACGTTACTGAACTTTAATTGCACCGCCCTGCAATTGATCAGTAACAAGTTTATCGGGACGTATTGTTGTTTGTTCAATCCATACCTCATGAATTGATCCATCACTTTTAACAATCCTTCTTGTGTGTGCTCTTCGGATATGTGGCGACTTTTCAGTACCAGATCCTCTTTTCACAACAACAACTCCCTTCTCCTTACTTGTATGGAAATATTCCACCACTTGCAAAGGTAGTTCAAACCATTGGCGTATAGTTTTAACCCCTGAGCCAGGAAGTGCGGAATCTTCAATTACAACTTCAGGCTTAGGAGGCAATGTTGCCATCACCTTACAAAAACCATTGATAGTTTCAAGCATGATTCTCAATCGAAGATTAAGGTTTTCAAGAGCTTGTCCTACACCTACTGCATCATTATAAATACTGGTATGCACCACGTCTGCATTCATTCCTTGCACCGATCGAACTTCTGAAGTTCCTTTCAATACAGCAAGACTCACAAGGAACCAATCTGTTACTTTTGATGCAGCAACAAGAGTCGAATTCTTAGGAACCTTTTTTTGCTTGAGGAGAGTAATACCTGTTTGAATCTCTTTACGTTCTGATTCAGTCAAGAGAAATCTTTCAATTTCTCGCGGCCAAGCCATAATTCTTACATAATCATTATCATCGTAAACCAAAAAGCTATCAATTGACCATTCTTCAAAATCAGAAGAGTCAACAAACACAAATGGAGATGTGATCTTTAAGAAAAAAGACTTGTACGGTAGTTTGTGCAACCAATTCTCTTCTTGAAGATTAATAATTGGTACTGGTACACTATCCTCAATAACACAGGCTCTTTTCGTCTCATTCCATTTCAAAAGAAATCTTGGAATATGAACAGGAGTTGTAACAAATTGGTGATCAAGAAACATATCATAGTCTCCCCCAAAAGTATCTCTTAGATCTTTTGGGATTCGAGGCAAAAAATGAGTATTGTGAGTTAAAGAATATCCCATCAATACCTTTCTTAGGTTTTGATAATCAGGAATAGCGCGTGCAAATAATCCTAACCGGTTTAATTCTGAACCAGTGAGAGCGTCCATATCTTGACCATTCACCTTCACATTTTTTGTAATGAGAGAAAGCTGAAAATTAAATTCTCCAGCCAGATTACAGTCTTCCCAATACTGGAGCAACTGATCTAAAGGGTGAGCGATAAACAATTGTGACATTATGTTGGGGTTTTAATTTTTTGCATAATTGCTTTTTAGAAACTAAATATCTACTTTCCAAAAAGCAATACACAAGAAATATGACCCGCATAAACAAAGAACAAGACGCGTGTATAATATAATATATAGTACATTATGTCAACACTTTCTCCTTATAAACCCTACCCAAAATAGACTATTGACATAATGCTTATATATGTTATATAATATATCCAAATTTAAAACCCTTTAATTATGAATATCTTTCAGTTCCTTCAAATTTTCGTGCTTTCCTATACTGGAATTGCAGCAATTTTCGGAATCGTTATTATCGCCTTTCAGATCCGATATGGCTTTAATAACCCGGAGAGCAAGTATCACCTGTTTCAAATTCTGAACAAGCTTCAGGGAAAAACAACGATACTCCTCCCCTTCCGTATTCTGTCAGTCTTGTTTATGGTTGCCTGGCTTGCACTTGCGTTGCCACTGATTGACGTATTTACCGGCCTTCATTTGATAACTTCCTTCGTGGAAGATGTGGAAGGTTGGACAGCAGTACAAACTTGGTTTGGTGTCCTAACCGATCAAGACAATGCTGGTGGTAAATACTTCTTTGTGGTCTTCGTAAGTATACTTGGAATTAAAGGATTCTGGGTACTCAAACGAATGGCAGACATTTTAAGTACTGACGAACTTGCGGTGAGCAATTACAACCGATGGGGTAGCTCTCGAGATTTCAAAAAGTAATTTGAACTCGAAAAAAAATATAAGCAGTGTCTTTCGACACTGCTTATTTTATTTTACGGCAAACTCTCACACGCTTCTCCATCTCCATCACTATCTAAACTATGAACATCATTTGATGTTCCCCCACACATTTCAAAGACAGATTGTGCTTCGCTGTGAGTTGAGAAGTTTGTACAGTTATAAATATTTGATGAACAAGAATAGTTTCCTGTATTTACTGGACTTGAAGATTCTGTTTCTGTACTCGTGTTTGTAGTTTGTGAAGGTATCGGCGTTTCTTCTTCGCACACTCCATCAGCCCAGAGTCCTTTCTTGTTTTGCTTTGCAGAGTTTTCAGCTTGTTTGAACTCACTTTGATATTTATATGGTGTTCCATAAGTATATTCATATGCATAGCCTTCAGAGATCATATACTTGTTGAACATAGTTCCATCTGGAAGGTATACGTATGCAAGCGTTCTTTGATACTTGTCATATGTTCCTTGAGAGTCGTCTGTTTCAAGAGTGATGTATGTTCCAGAAAGAAGATCCTTTGCTTTGTTTGAAGCTTGAGTTCCAAAACATTCTACTGGTTTTGAAGGATGGACTGTTTCTGGTGTATCGATTCCAATGAGTCTTAAAGTGACGCTTGATCCATCTTTTGAAATAGTGAGTGTGTCTCCGTCGACAACCTTAGTGACAAGATATTCTGTTGGAGTATCTGTGATTACTGTCGTATCCGCTTCTGTATCTGTATTGAGAGTAACTTCAGCAACTGGGATTTCTTCTGGAGTTTCTAGTACTTGTTCTGGTGTGGCCAATGTTTCTTCTTGAGAAATTGTTTCCTCTTCTGGTATCGGGTCACTGACAAGAGCGATGAGAGTGATAAGTCCCACAAACCCAAGTCCTATATATCCAAGAATTTTAAATACTTTCTTCATATGGGTATTATACAAAATATTGCGGGAGATGGTTGAAAAGCACTGGAACACACCCCTCTTTACAAAGTCTTGAGAGAGAAATTGAATTTCCATCTTTTGACATTTGCTTCACTTCTTCTCTTGAAAGTACAAAAAATGACCATTGGTTAAGGTCAAGTAGGTTGAGTGTATCAGTATAAATATGGTGAACAAAAGCAAGAACATATATATCTGATTTATATGACTTTTCTTTTGATCGTTTTGGTTTTGACTCTGCAGATGACCAATACAAATCAGAGGCTTTCAATCCAGACCATCGAATAGTTGAAAGTTTGTGTTGGTTCCAATCTTGAAGATATGACGAACATTTCACTTCAATCTTTTTTCCTTGATACAAGACATCAAAGTCCCCCCAAGGATTACGGAGTTCTTTTGTAACATCATCTTTCAAAGCACATTCAAGCAAGAACTCTGCTAATACTCCACGGAGTACATTTGAGTTCAAATTTGAAAAACCATACTGCCAGAACTCAAGAATAGAAAACTTCTTTGTTCCTGTGTTTTTGAAGGTTTCTTTTCCAGTTAGTTTAACCACTGGTTTTTTGATATACGTCTGTTCACTTTTCATAGGTATTAGAAAAATGAAGTGATGATACCTATAATGACTATACCTAGGATTACATACAGAAATCCTCGGACAAGTTTTTCTCCCATAGATCGTGGAGTCTTTGAAGAAGTGATTGTTGTTTCTTCTCCTGATATTTCGTAGTCTTTCATCATCTTCTTTCCTACTGGTGAATCAGTTGAAACAAGACTTGTTGATTTACAGCTTGGACATACCTTGTGTCTTGAAGATGATCTCCAGACTGAGTATATGATTCCTGGAACAAGGAAACAAAGCCAGAGAATGATTTCAACTCCAAGACTTCCTTTAATAGCAGTTTGAGAACCGCTGACGTGCCCACATTGTGAGCAGATATATTTTTGTGACATACAATTTTCGTTGATCGCGATTTGTAATGTGATATCCAGGTACGCAAAAACCCGGACACCAAGGTGAGCTTTTACAAGCCCCTACGTAAGTTTCCCTACGCAACGCGATCAACGCCCCTGATGCCGGGGTTTTTAAGTTGATCGCGTTTTTGACCATATCCTAGAAAACAAAAGGTTTTCTAGGGGTTAGGTCGTGCATATTTGGTTGTATGGATACATAATACCAAAAATATCAGCATCTGTCTTGTAGCTTAGCTTAGTATCTGGGATTTGTGTAGTCTAATCAATTTTTCCCTTTTTAGTTTTGTTTCTAGCCTTAATCACTTTTAAAACTTGTCTGCTTAGACTTTTATCTTTAAAAATACCCACGACTCTTTTCAAATAATCACCTATATGTCTGTTATTCTTACTTGGTTTTACTTGTTTCCATTTATTTTTTTGAGTATTTCTCAGATGTCTTTTAACTTTTCTGATTTGCTTAAACCTTGTTACTTGAAGTGTTTTCTTCCTCAAAAAAACTTTCTTTCCCGTTATTTCCAATCCTAAATAATCAAAATAATTTCTATTTTTTAACTCTTTATTATTACCATCAGTTACTTTTTTACACTCAATACTGCCATCATTATCTGTTGCAAAATAAGAAATAAATGATTTGGAAGGATTTATATCTAAAAATGATTTTTTAATTTGTTCCCTAACAAAAGAAATAACTGAATCTTTATCTTTATCTTTGCATATAAATAGCAAATCATCGCTATACCTACGATAAAAAATATCTGGAAAATTTTTTTTAATACTTAAGTCAAAATCTATTAAATAAATATTTGCCAATACTCCACTTATAGGACTACCTTGTGGTATTCCTTTTGTTGTTTTATTTTCTTTTAGAAATGGATTCAAGGTTTTATATATAGAAAATCTATTTTGGGGTGACTTTATCTTTTTTTCATTTTTTATAAAATCTTCATATTCTATATACTTATACGAAGTTAGGGATTTAAATACCTTAAAAAGTTTAGAATCAAGTTTATTAACACTACATATTTTAGCTAGTTTCTCTTTCAAAAAAGAATGATTCAGCTCATCAAAAAAATGTTGTATGTCATCAGTAATAACAATGCAACTCTGTTGGTTTTGTAAAAAGTCAAAAACTTCTTTAGCGAAAAAGATATTATTCTTACCTTTATTAGTATTTGGATTTAACACTTTTCTATAAGCAATGATATTCTCACTTAAATTGCTAATTTCTAAGAATTTTTTATAGTATTCTGATATAAGGAAATTATAGTAGCTATATATGTGTGCATCTTTATGTGACGCATACATTATTTTTCTTGTTTTCTTCTTTTTGGTCGGAAACTCCTGATTTGGATCTTTACGAAAACGAATATATTCTTTGTTTCTTTTAATAAAAGGTAAAAATTGATGGGTTTCTATATTTTTTATAGTAGTAACTATCTTTTCGAAAACTTTTTTACTATCTAAATCATATGGATTATCAATATGTTTATAAGTTCTTTTCCTTTTTTCTGGTTTTATTTTATTTTTCCATGAATTATAAGACATGTAGAATGCAAAGACCCCTCTCCATAAACTGCTGACATAGTTTAAAGTGGAAAGGGGTCTGGTAACATTATATTATAAAGTTATCTTGTGTTTGAAGGTCCATATCAAAATAGATAAGGTCAGCTAATATCAGGTATAGAATGTATATGAATATTATTATCAGTTGTTTACTCAAATATCTTGAACATACAATGATTCAGATTCCATTCTTCGTATGTTTAACTCTCTTATTGAAAGTCGAACCGGCGATTGCTAGAACATCGTTTAACGTGTTCTTGCATATCGCTGATAACAATTAGACTAACTCATCTGAGAAAAACAACGATTAACACAAGGAAATCTATTATTAGAAATATCCAATAAGTTTTTCTAAAAAGTTAGTAACTACATTATAGCACCAATTACAAAAATAATGAAATTGACTTGTCAATCTTTCTGCTCCGTTTCTTTATATAACTAGACTTAATTCCCCTTCTGCGTCATTGATTAGGGTGTATGGAAATACATGCGATCAACGCCCCTGAGCAGGTACAAAAGCTCAAATATTGCCTCTATACCCGAAAATCAAGCGAATCTGACGAAAAACAGGCCCTTTCGATAGATTCCCAGATTAAAGAAATGTTGGAATTAGCCCAACGTGAAGGTATTGATGTAATAGATATTAAACGAGAATCACACTCAGCAAAAGATACTGGACAAAGACCAGTTTTTAATGAGTTGATATCAGAAATTAAACAAGGGAGATTTAATGGAATTCTTGCCTGGCATCCAGACAGACTTTCAAGAAATGCAGGTGATCTTGGTGCTATTGTTGACCTTATAGACCAAGGACGCATACAGGAAGTGCGAACATATGGACAAAGATTTACAAATAATCCAAGTGAGAAATTCTTGTTTATGATTCTCGGCTCTCAAGCGAAACTTGAGAATGACAACAAAAGTGTAAATGTAAAACGAGGACTCAAAACAAGAGTTGAAATGGGTCTTTGGCCAAGTGTTGCTCCAACTGGGTATTTAAACCATCCTGATAAGACGATGAAGTGTCATGTCATTCCAGATCCTCATAGAGCACATATTATTCATATGATATTTGAGAAAGTCATACACGAAAGTTATAGTTTAAGGAAAATTTTCAACTGGTTAAAAGATGATCTGAATTTCAAAACAAAAAATGGAAAACATCTCACTATTAGCAATATTCAAACTATATTAAAAAATAACTTTTATGTAGGACTTATAGAGTATCCCAAAAAATCTGGTAAATGGTACTCGGGAAAACATGAACCAATTGTTGGGTCTGAGTTGTTTAGAAAAGCTCAAGAAAAAATGAGTAGCAACAGCAGAGAAACAAGAAGAGAGTCTAAAGAATTTGCTTTTACCAAACTCATGACTTGTGGACTATGTGGATCAGGAGTTACAGCAGAAGAAAAATTTAAAGAAAGATTAGACGGAACAAAAAGAAGATACGTTTACTATGGATGTACACGATATCATGATAAACAATGTAAAAATACCTACCTCAGAGAAGACCAACTCATCTTACAACTTATAGAAGTTATAGACAAAATTGATATCAATAAGATAGGTATTCGTACAAAACTAGAGAAAGAGATTGAGAAATATAATGACTTCAGGAATAAAATTCTTGGAATTACTCAAACTGAAGAAATTGCAAACAAAAATATCGATCTGAAAACATATATGAAATATATTCTAGAAAAAGGATCTCTCGAAGAAAAACGAGAATTAATGCAATCTATTACAAGTACTTTTATCTTAAAAGATAAGAAAGTGGTTTTGAGTTAAATTTATTGATAATACCAAGACTTTTTCTTTTTAAATTTCTGATCTTTAATATATTGAATTAACACATCATAGAAAAATTTTTTATAAAGAAAAGCATTATTATCATTTAATCTCACAAGAATACTAGACCTACCTTGCTGTACCGACTCAACCTCTAGTTGATACTCACCCCAAGTTTCAGGTATACCAACTTTAAATTCTTTGAATTGACTCACTATAGCGCTTGAATATGCGTTAAACAATCGCTCATTAAAAATATCTTCTTCTTTAGGGTTATTTTTAATTTTCTCCAGAGACGAAATGAGTTTTTCTTCATCCCCAGCATAAATAGCAATAAGTAAATCTACTGATATGTCTATCAAATTAACAAAGCTATTATGGAAAGGATTTTTTTCATATCTTGTATTTTTTACTTCCTGAAAACTATAATTTATTGGCGCATAAATTTGCCTTAAATTAATTTCATTCAAAGAAAAAGCTTGAATTAAAACCTGACTTAAAAATAACTGTATATACCCACTTTCTCCCATCGCTTGTTTTAAATCATCTTCAGATTTTATTTGTTTCAACAACTTAGGAATATGTTCAATAATAACGTTTTTATTATTTAGATAAAAAGGTTTCGCTGAAAAAAACTTATTGAAATAACCATCAAAATCTGCACCTTTTCCATACTTATGTTCAAAAATAGATTTAATATTTTTAATATCCCCAACAATGACAACATGATCGAAGCCGAACTTATTTGATTCATTATCTTCAAAATGTGCAGAAAATATATTCAATATTCTGAAAAGGTGTTCAGGGTCGATTCTATCTATATCATCTAGTATAAGGACACTTTTCTTTTCTTTTTTGAATTCTTGTATTGTATTTTTTATAAAATAACTAACATAATCAGTTATAGAATTATCCTTAGCTACTGTTTGTAGGAAATCATTAATTATTTCTTCATCCTGATTTTCTTTTTTATATTCTTGAAATTCTTTATCCAGCACTAAAATATCTTTTAAAGGTCTTCCCAATTTACCAATTACGGATACAGCAGGATTACCAGACAAAGATGCACCGTCTTCAATATAAGATAATACTGAAGTTAAAAAACCATTTATAGATTTTTTCTCTTGCAGAAAAGAAAAGAATAATTTTATATCTTTTTTATTATTTGATTCTTCAAATTTAAAATCTGGTTTATTCAATAATTCAATCAAGATATCGTACTTAAGAAGTTTAATAATATCTTCGTTTGAATTGATTTGGTAATTAATAGGAAAAAGGTGAAAAGTTTCAAACTTATCTTTGTTAGTTTCAAAATATTGCCTCAGGAAAAATGTTTTACCAATACCAAATTTACCCGAAAAAAATATCTTCTCTTTTGGCTCACCGTCCATAAAATCTGAGAAGGTTTTTTCCACATCTTGAATTGGTATTAAATAATTCATATTTCAAATATGACACCCCTCTCGGTCAGAGAGGTACGGTGTACTAGGTGGCTGCCCGACAAGGATTCGAACCTCGATACCTTGGACCAAAACCAAGTGTCCTACCTTTAGACGATCGGGCAATAATATACTGTGTATATATTGCTTTTTGCAACGCTTTATATATTGCCTTATTTTACAAAAAAAATCAAGATTTTTGTTTAGGTAAAGGAAAAAGGGCCCGCCTTTGGCGGACCCTTTTTAGAGATTAAACTTTTTTCTATTTTTTTCAAAATTAACACGAAAATATCTCATTCGACCTAAAACTGTATTAACAGAAATCTTAAGATATTTTGCAATTTCTTGAAAAGATTTCCCTCTCGACATTCGAAGAAGATATACAACTTTTTGTTCTCTTGGTACACTCTTAAAAAAACGTTTAAAGTTTTCCTGATCTTCCTCTGAAAAAATTTCATTATATTGCGGTATTTGAATAGAAATATTTTTTCTTTCAAACTCCAAAATATTAATAGGTACCTTATTGTGCTTTTTCTTGAGCCTCAAATAGTTAATACACAAGTTTCTGGTTATTTGCAATGCAAGACCATGAAGACCCCCATTTCGTTCTTGAAATTTTTTTTCAATAAGATACCTCCAAAGTCTAATACAAACTTCTTGAAAAATATCTTTTTGATCATCAAGAGGTATTGTGTATTGATATATAATACCTACACATTCCCTTTGAACAGACCTAACAAGTTTTTCGAAAGCTTGCCCGTCTTGATATTCCATAACACGAGCAATAAGCTCTTTTTGTTCTTGTTTTTCCATTTGATTATAGAGTTTTAGTAGTACAAAAGTTCAAGTAAAAGATTATAACAAAAACAAACATTGAGCAAGAAAAATCTCCCTAGAAGATCTAGGGAGATTTTTATAGTAGTGTATAAAACACCAATATTAGGTTGTTGTTCCACCTCTACCACAAGGAGGTCCGACGATTCCACCGGGAAATTTAATGTACTTTTTCATGATGTTAAAGATTTGCTTTCATTATACAAGAAAAACCCCCTTGAACAAATTCAAGGGGATTTTAGATGCAGGTTTGAGACAACATACTAGAACACTTTATTTTAACTAACCTACTAAAGTATATCATAAAAACAGGACGCCGATAGGCGTCCTGTTTTTCATGTGTTTATTCCATTATCTCAATCACTGCGAGCTCAAGCGGAAGAGTTTGGATAAAAGCCTTTCCCTGTCTTCCCTCTGCTCGAAGTAGTATCTCGAGAGTTTTTGAAGTAATTCTTTTTGTGTCGCCTTTGAGAAGTTCCAAGTAAAAAGAAGTATCGTCACCAAGCTCAGCTTTAACCTCTTCTTTCATATCAGGCGCATATCGAAGCAACAGCATTTGTCTTGTGTGTTTTATCAAAAGCTTCAAGAATATTTCCATGTTCAAAGTATGAACCTGTGCCTCACTGATAATCTCAAACAATTTTGTAGTGTCATCTAAAACTAATGCTTTCAAGAAATCTTGAATCAACTTTTTTGGTGGCGCACCCACAACTCGAGAAACTTCCCCGTGGTCAAGCTTTTTGTCTCCCGAATATGAAATGACTTTCTGTAAAATACTTTGAGAATCTCGAAACGAACCATTTGCCATAAAGGCAATGAGTTCTGCACTTTCAGTTGCCAAGGTACACCCTTCTTTTCCTGCGAGTTCTTTCAAATGCTCTGCAAGCATTTTCGCTGTTGGGTCTTTGAAGGTAAACACTTGACATCGTGAAAGAATTGTCTCTGGAATTTTATCAAGTTCTGTTGTCGCAAGAACAAAGATCACATGTCGAGGTGGCTCTTCGAGAGTTTTAAGAAGTGCATTAAAAGCTTCTTTGGTAAGCATGTGAACCTCATCGATAATATACACCTTATATTCAGAATCAAATGGAAGCGTATGTACAGCTTCACGAAGTTCTCGAATATCATCAATTCCTCTATTTGAAGCAGCGTCAATTTCAATGGTGTCATTTGCCGAAACACCAAGACGTTTCGCAAGAATTCTTGCAACAGTCGTCTTCCCCGTTCCGCGTGAACCATAGAAAAGATAGGCGTGAGAGATTGTTCCTTGTTTGAGAGAACCCTGAAGAACATCGGTCACATGACCTTGCCCTACCACATCCTTAAAATCTGTTGGTCTATATTTTCGATAAAGCGCTTCGTGTGTCATGTGAATATTGTAACAAAAAACCGTCGCGAAAGCGACGGTTTTTTGTTTAGTTTTTTGTTGTCTTAAGAGCCTTTTTTTTCTTTGCTTTTTCTTTGAGTCTTGCTTTCTTTGCTCGTTTCTTTTCAATATCACGAATCAAAAAGTCGATAATCTTTCCAGCAACATCAACTTTTGTAACTCGCTCAATCCCCTGAAGTCCAGGAGATGAGTTCACCTCAAGAATAAGTGGACCACGCTTTGCTCGAAGAAGATCAACTCCTGCAACATTCAAATCGAGAAGTTTTGCAGCTTCAAGAGCAACTGAACACTCTTTTTTTGAAAGTTCTGTTGCCTCCGCTGTTCCACCTCGATGAAGATTTGAACGGAAGTCACCCTCTTTTCCTTGTCGCTTCATAGAACCGACAATCTCTCCATTTACGATAAACACTCGAATATCAGCACCATTTGCTTCTTCGATAAATTCTTGAATGATGATACTTTTCTTGATTCCAGAAAACGCTTCGATTGTAGATTTTGCAGCGTTGATTGAATCCGCCTTAATCACCCCTTTTCCAAGTGAACTTTCAAGAAGTTTCAAAATAACAGGCGCTCCACCAACTTCGTTTACCAAAGCGGTCACGTCGTCATCGAATGGAGATTTTGCAAATGCTGTTTTTGGAATACCAATTCCAGATTTTGAAAGATGTTGAAAACTTCGAAGTTTGTCTCTTGATCGAACAAGAGCGATTGAAGAAAGTGAAGATGGAACTCCCATTGCTTCAAAGTGACGAATCACCGCAGAACCGAAGTCTGTATAACTCGCAGCAATACGCGGAATAATTCCTTCGATATCATGAAGATCTTGTCCTCGATATCGAATACTTGGCTTTCCTTGTTCGATTATCAAGTTACAGTGTCGGTAATCTACCAAAACAGGTTCGTGTCCTCTTTCTCGAACAGCTTCGAGAAGTCTTTGTGTTGAGTAAAGCTTATCACTCATTGAAAGAATAGCAATTTTCATAAGCGTGTTTTTAGTTAGTTCCTAATACAAATTTCCTCGCTGCGTTGATGAGAAAATGTTTTTTAATGTTTCTTCTTCCAAGCAAAACAGGTCTTCGAAGTGCTTCTCTGTTTGAAAGACTAAAAAAAGAAATAAACTCTTGCCCTCCGAGCAAAAATCGTACAGATATAATATATCTAATTTCTGACTCCCCATTTGAGCTAATGATTTTTTTTTGACTATACTCTGTCGCAAAAAAATCTTTATCTTGATACTGTGGATGTTCTTGGTCAATCAGACGAAATTTGAGAACCATCTTTCCATCTTTCTCAATTTCTTCAACAGAAGAAATATGGATTGATCCATTGTAGGCTCCCGTATCTATTTTTGCCTCAATGTTTTCAATTCCAAAATCAGGAAAAGAAATATATTCGAGTCGTCCAATAATTTTTTTATTGTATGTATTTTCCATTAATACCTAACCCCAAGCTTATAATGCCTTGTACTCTACCACTATTATATCAATAAAATCAATCTATTTTTCTAGAGTTTGTAAAAAGTCCCTTGTAATTGCTTCTATTTCTTCATACGAATTTGATTCCATCAACTTAATCCGAAGTTCTTTTGCGTAATCAAAACCGTTTACGTACGCCTTATAGTGTTTCTTCATTATGTTGAAATTTTTCATTGGAAGAAGCTCTGTGTAAAGTTTTGTATGTTCAAGCATAACCTCAAGCTTTTCCTGAATTGAAACTTCTTTTTTGTTTTCATCAAAAAGCCAAGGGTTTCCGAAAATTCCACGACCAATCATGACTCCATCAGCGCCATGCTTCCTTGCGAGTATTCTTCCTTCTTCAAGAGTTTTTACATCTCCATTACCAATCAAAATTGTATCTGGAGAGATTTGATCACGAAGTTCTTTAATTCTTTCCATTCGCTCCCATCTTGCAGGAACCAGCGACATTTCCTTTCGTGTTCTAAAATGAATAGTCAGTGCTGCAATTCCAGTTTGCAAAAGAGTTGGAACCCATGTTTCAACTTCATCTTTATTAAATCCAAGACGAGTTTTTACTGAGACAGGAATTTTTCCATCAGCACCGCGCTGTACCGCACGAATTACCTCAACAGAATATTCTGGATTTCGAATTGCACCAGAACCACCTCCAGATTTCACGATATTTTTTTCTGGGCAGCCAAAATTGATATCAATACCATCAAATCCCATTTCCACACAAAGCCGCGCTGTGTCTTCAAGTTTTTGTAAGTTTGTTCCAAAAATTTGCGCAATGATCGGATGTTCAATTTCACTAAACTTCAAATCCACAATCAGTGCATCTCGCCCTGGAGACATGAGACCATCAGCAGAAACAAACTCTGTCCACAAAACATCCGGACCACCATTTTCTTGCCCGTGTCTTGAGTATTTTGCAACAATTCTTCGAAATACCTGATCTGTCACATCCGCCATTGGCGCCAATGCAAAAAAAGGCTTTTTTGTTTCAGAAAGCCTTTTCCAAAATCCAAGTGAAATACTACCCTTCGGTACTGGTGTTATCTTCTGTTTCGTCTTGAATATCTGAATTAGTTTGTTCAATAATTTCTTCATTTTGTATCTGTTCGTTTACTTGCGCCACTCGAAATTTATAGACCATTTGGTTTTTAAACCGAGCATCAAGATACTCCAATGTACCATAATTGTTCGTAATATCAAGGAAGACTGGATCTTGCCTTAAGGCTGCTTGAATATTCTGAAGAACAACTTCTTCATTGTTTGGAATATAGTGTTTGAGTCTTGGTGCTAGTGGAATTTCATTGTTTGAAACAAGAATAAATTCAAGTTGTTCATCATCTCGAAGATAAACAGCCTGGATAGGCATTTCAAAATCTGACATCAGATTTTCAAAATTTTCATATGAGGTAAAAATATAATCTGGAAAAGCCTGACTTCCCACAATTTCCGGAGAAACCTCACCTCCGTACAAACGAAGATAGGTTGTACCAGAAAAATACGGAGCAATGTCGAAAATAAATCCTGTCTTGTCAGCAAAGTAACACAATGAATCGACGGATACTGGAGCTGGCTCATTTCCACACCAAAGATAGACCCCTTCTCTTTCTTCACCGTACACTGAAAACGAACCAGAAGATGAAGATACTTTTACGTGAGTAATTCTTGGAAATTGTTTTTCAATATAATGCTCTGCTTTTTTTTCTGAAAACCATAAACGATTACTCTTTGGATATAAGAAACGTGTATGTAAATATTCATCTAGTGAAGTTGTTATCTTGTCAGTATCTGTAACAATAATATTTTCATATCCTGAAACCTTTGTTTGAAGTCCTGAGATTCTTGCAAGTAAACCAAAACCAACATAAACCACAGCAATAAGTATAAACCAGAGAAAAGGCCGACCAAGCAAGCTTGGTCGGCTCTTTTTCTTTGGAAGGTTTTTAATTGGTAGTCCGTTTCTTGGAATCATGTACCATTATTTTACCATCTTATTTCTTTCGAATTTCTGTTTTCCCCAAATATGGAATGAGGACTTCTGGAATCTTAATAGTTCCGTCTGCTTGTTGGAAATTTTCAACCAAAGACACAAGGATTCTCGGTGTTGGAATAGCTGTTGAATTGAGAGAGTGAACAAAACGTTTTGTTCCTTCCTTGTCTTTGTAAGAAATATTAAATCTTCGGGCTTGAAAATCATGGAAATAACTTGCTGAAGAAATTTCTCGATACTTCTGTTCCATCGGAACCCAAAGTTCGATATCATATTTCTTTACTTGCCCAAGTCCAAGATCTCCTCCACAGTTCATTACTGTATGATACGGAATCCCAAGACTTTCGATAAACTCTTCAGTGTTTCGATTGAGTTCCTCATGCCACTTTACAGATTCAGCGTGAGAAGCCTCACAGAGCACAACTTGTTCAAGTTTGTAAAATTCGTGGACACGAATCAAACCTTTCGTATCTTTTCCGTATGAACCAGCTTCTCGTCTATAGCATGGTGAAAAAGAAAGATATTTTTTAGGAAGCTCTTCCACAGCAAGTGTCTCTCCACTGTGATATCCCATTGTTGGAACCTCTGCCGTTCCAGCAAGATAATCTTTATCTTGTGTTTCGTACAAATCTTCTGCATCACCTGGCAAATGACCTGTTCCGTAAAAATGTTCTGGTCTTGCAATAATTGGAGTAATCATATGTTCAAACTCTCTCTTTCCAAAAAAGTCACGTGCGTAGTTCCAAATTGCCCATGAAAGTAGCGCTCCGTCGCCTTTCAAAAAGTATCCTCGAAATCCATGAACCTTTGTACCTCTTTCAAAATCTACCATTCCAAGGTTTGTCATAATTTCAATATGATCTTTTGGTTCGAAAGAAAAGTTTGGTTTTTCTCCCCACACTTTTACTTCAACATTATCAGCATCTGTATCTCCGTCTGGAACAGAAATATCTGGAACGTTTGGAACTTGAAGCATTATCTTTCTCCACTCCTCCATAATCTCTCGAAAATCATCTTCAAGTTTTTTCAAATCTTCCTTATGAAGACCCATAGAACGAATCAATTCTGCTTTTTCAGCATCATTAGTCATTTCAGGAATTCTCTTGGAAACCATGTTTTGTTTTGTTCGAATTTCATCAATTTGTTGTTGAAGACTGATTCGTTGATTATCAAGATCAATAAGCCGAGCAAGGTCAACTTTGACATGCTTTTTTAGAGCGGCCATTTTTACAAGTTCTGTATTTTCTCGAATAAATTTTATATCTAACATGGTTTTTTATATTACCTGAATAATAGGGACATTATAGCGGAAACAGGCCAAAAACTAAACCCCTTATTTTCCATGCTACAATTTTATACATGAATGCAAAGCTCTATAAAATTTCTCCGGAAAAATTCCCTGCCAAACTCCAAGAAATTCCAGATCTTCCAAAACATCTCTACATTGAAGGAAATCTTCCCGATCCAAACACTCATATATATCTTGCAGTGGTTGGTTCACGAAAACATACAGATTACGGGAAGCGAGCCTGCGAAGATTTGATTCGTGGACTCCAAGGACAACCAATTGTAATTGTTTCTGGACTCGCACTTGGTATGGATACCATTGCACACAAAACAGCTCTTGAGGTTGGACTCGCCACAATCGCAGTTCCAGGATCTGGACTCGCACCAGACGCAATATATCCAAAAAGTAACTGGAGACTTGCAAGAGATATTGTTGAATCTGGAGGAGCTCTGGTATCTGAATTTGAACCAGAATTTCAAGCGGCTCCATGGAGCTTTCCAAAACGAAATAGAATTGTCGCTGGATTATGCGACGCTGTACTTGTGGTTGAAGCTCATGAAAAATCAGGAGCACTGATTACAGCAAAGCTTGCTTTAGGATACAATCGCGACGTGTTAGCAGTACCCGGTTCTATTTACATTGATCAATGCAAAGGAACAAACAGTCTCATTGCTCGTGGAGCATATGCAATCACAAGCGCACAAGATATCATTTCTCATTTTAATCTTGAGCAAAAAGAAAAAGATATCACCCAACCAAGCTTTGAAATGTTTAGCGATCAAGAAATCGCAGTACTCAGGCTTCTGAAAGAACCTCAAACAAAAAACTACATTTACGAACACTCAGGACTTTCAATTTCTGATTCAAGTATTATCCTCAGCACCCTTGAATTGAAAGGGGTTATCAAAGAAGAATATGGCAAAATCTACAAAGTGATTTAAACAGCCTATTTGCTTTTTTTTCTGATCCATAGTATTACTTTATTCGTTTTATTCGTATCGATACATATAATATATGAGCAAACTTGTTATTGTGGAGTCTCCAGCGAAAGCAAAGACTATAGAAAAATATCTCGGGAAAGATTATACCGTTCGCGCGTCGATCGGGCATATTCGTGATCTTCCTAAAACAAATAAAGATGCGGTTGACATTGAACATGGTTTCAAGCCACGATACGAAATCCCAGCAACAAAAAAGAAGGTTGTTTCTGAACTCAAAAAAATTGCTCAAAAATCTGATGAAGTAATTCTTGCAACCGACCTCGACCGAGAAGGTGAAGCTATTGCTTGGCACCTCTCGGAAGCGCTTGGACTTACAAAACCGAAAAGAATCACTTTCAATGAAATTACTAAGGATGCTATCCAAGAAGCAATGAAGCATCCACGAGAGATTGATATGGAATTGAAAGAAGCGCAAGAAGCTCGTCGAGTTCTCGACAGACTTTTTGGATATGAACTTTCTGGGCTCATTTGGAAAAAGGTTCGATATGGACTTTCCGCAGGACGAGTGCAATCTCCCGCTCTTCGAATTCTCATGGAACGAGAAAGAGAGATTCGTGCTTTTACCCCAGAGCAATATTTTGTACTATCAGGGCTTTTCAAAAAAGAAAAAGATTCTTTCAATCTTGTATGCGACAAAGAAATTTGGAACAAAGAAGAAGCGGAGCGTATTGAAACAATTGCAAAACAAGAATCTTGGAAAATTGTTTCAGTGAAAGAATCTGAAGGAAAACGAAATGCAAGGCCTCCATTCACTACATCAACCCTACAACAAAGTGCGTCAACACGAATTGGCTTTTCACCAAGTAGAACAATGGGAATCGCACAAAAACTGTATGAAAAAGGATTCATTACCTACATGCGTACAGACTCACGAAATCTTTCAAAAGATGCACAAGCAAAAATGCTTTCATATGTAGAAAAGAATTTTGGAAAGCAATACGCAAAGGCTCAAGTGTATGGAAAGGTTTCAAAAAATGCACAAGAAGCCCACGAGGCAATCAGACCAACTGATCCAATGAAAGATCATGCAGGAACAACGGAAGAAGAAAAAAGACTCTATAGACTCATTTGGGAACGAGCGGTCGCGTCTCAAATGACAGAAGCAAGGATTATGAAAACAAAGGTTTCTGCAAATGTTTCTCGAGGAGAGATTCCAAACTTTTCAATGAATGGATCACGACTTCTCTTCCCTGGATGGCTTGCAGTAGACAAAGGTGCTCGAGGTGAAGATGTCGAACTTCCTCTTCTCAAAGAAGGAGATCCAATCGAAACAATTTCAATCTCAAATGAAGCAAAAGAAACCACCCCACCGAACAGATACACAGAAGCTGGTTTGATTAAAGAACTTGAAAAGCGAGAAATCGGAAGACCTTCAACATATGCATCAACAATCAAAACACTTGTTGATCGGGCATATGTTACAAAGGAAGGAAAAACTTTGATTCCAACAGACACAGGAGACCTTGTTTCAACCTTTGTTGAAGACAACTTCAAAGACTATATTTCTGATACCTTTACTGCAACCATGGAACAAGCACTCGACGATATTGCTTTTGGAAAAAATACCTACATCAAAACTCTTTCAAATTTTTACACTGTATTTAAAAATGCAGTTGATGCAAAAGAAGATATTCCAAAACTTACAAACCTTGGAGAAGCACCAAAAGAATTTACCTGTCCAAAGTGTGGAAGTCACATGGTATACAAACTTGGAAGAACTGGAAAATTTATGTCTTGCGCGCGATATCCAGACTGTGATGGCGCACGAACATTTGATGGAAATGTAATTGACGAAGAAACCCCAAAATGGATAGACGACAAAACAGGAGAACCAATCTTTGTCCTAGATGGACCATATGGACCATATGTTCAAATGGGAAAAAATCCACCGAAGATTGAAAAAGGAATGACGAAAGAACAAAAAGCTGAAATTAAAGCATTCCCAAAACCAAGACGAGCAAGTCTTTTAGCAGGAATGACAATTTCTTCACTCACAAAAGAAGAAGCTTTAAAACTTCTCACTCTTCCCCGAGTTCTTGGACAAGATCCAAAAACAGGAGAGGATGTCATCGCAAACATTGGAAGATTTGGACCATATGTTGGAGTAGGACGAGAATTTCGTTCAATCAAAAAATCTTCTGAACTTGATCCGTATACGATTAGCCTTGATGAAGCTTTGAAACTTTTGAGTGAAGCAAAAGCACTTCCAAAAGGAACCGAGCTTGCAAAAAATCTTGGAAAACATCCAAAAACAGGGAAAGAGATCCAGGTTTTAAAAAGTAAATCAGGATACTTTTTGAAAAAGGGACTCAAACGAATTTTCCTTCCTGATAATACAAACATGGAAACATTTTCGATTGAAGATGCAGTTGAATTACTGAAATAAATATCAAGCAACAAAAAAGCGATTCCTTACGGAGTCGCTTTTTGTTAGAAAAAATAAATATTACATCAATAATCTTTATTTGTATTTAACTCACTATTATGATAATGCACCTTCAAACTTAAAAAACACAGATCTATGAATAATCAAGACGGTTTAGAATTACTTGGTAAAGATGTTTTGTCTGCCAATCAGGCACTGGCTCTGTTCCGCGAAATGAATAATATTCTTTTTAACAAAGACATTGAAGAACGATCGGAGTTGCTAGATGTGTTCACGTCACGAGAAGATTGGCAAGAATTTCCCATGGAGGAAAAAATTAAACTACTTCACATAAAAGAAGAGATTTCAGGCGGAATTTTTTATGTGTACCCCAATGCTTTATTTGAGCGAATAGCTCAATCTAAACAATGGAAAGAGCTTCCTTTGGAAAAAGCTTTTAGTTATATTTTTTCAGAAATGGAAGACAGGGAACGAAAAAAACTTAAAGAGTTATTTCTAGACTCAACCCTTTCTAGTGTCCAATGGAAAGAACTTTCTATCGAAAAAGCAATTTCTTTTGCCCAGAGACACAACTGGCCTGTAGCCATGCGTGATTCCATTAGTAGTCGCACAAAGCCAGAACCAGATCCGAAAAAAGTAATTAAAAAGCCATGGCGGCAAAAGTTCATTGAATTTTTAAATTCCTAATGTAAAAGCGATTCCGTAAGGAATCGCTTTTTTTTAAAAAACTTCTTTCATAACATCATAAACATCAGAATCATAGCCAGTATTTTTAAAAAGACTCCAGGCTTTTTTTATATTGCAATCAGGACGTCTTATGATCCCAGCAACAATTTCCCAATTCCAATCTTGCTGCCTTGCAAATGTAATCGCATCAACAAGAGATATTGGAAAGTACTGGACAATATAGGCTCCAATTTCTGCGTCACAACTTGCAAATTCCCAAAGTTCCCAAGCTGTTTCAAGAGTGCACTTCGGGTGTTTTACAACCTTCATAACAAGATCAACATCCCAGTCATTTTTCTTAGCCTCTTGTAATAATTTCTTGAAATAAACTTTTGTTGTACCTTTATTCTTATTAGAATTACTCATTTGTATTTGATTTAAATTTGTAATACAAGTTAACATAAAACATACATTTATCAAAATCTATTTACAAACCTTGAAATCACGATATACTAAAAACATGAAAGGAACAAAAGAACCAAAGGTTACTGATATTTTTTCTCTTATGAGAACAAGTCCTTCTTCGGAAGAACAAACTCTTATTTCTCATGCTTTTGATTTTGCTCAAAAAGCACACGAAGGACAAATGAGAAAGTCAGGTGTCCCCTATTTTTACCATGTGGTTGAAGTTGCAAAGAATCTTGCCCTATTCGGACTCGACGCAACAACAATCGCAGCAGGTCTTCTTCATGATACCGTTGAAGATACACCTGTCACAAAAGAAGATCTTGAGCAAGAATTTGGAAAAGAAATTGAACATCTTGTTGCAGGGGTTACAAAAATTGGACAAGTGAAATACAAAGGAGAAGAAAGATACCTTGAAAACTGGAGGAAGTTTATCATCACTATGGCAGATGATGTGCGAGTCATTATGATTAAACTTGCTGACCGACTTCACAATGCAAGTACACTTGCCTATCTTCGTCCCGATAAAGCAAAACGAATCGCTCTTGAGACGATTGAGATTCATGCAAATATAGCAGACCGACTCGGAATGTGGAAACTCAAGAAAGATTTAGAAGATGAATCGTTTCCCTATGCTTTTCCAAAGGATTATGAAAAGATGAAAAAGCTCTTGAAACAGCATGCGAAAAATGCAGAGAAGGATTTAGATCAAGTATACAAAAGTTTGCGAACAGAACTTGCGAAAAATAATATTGAGGTTTTGGAAACAAGTTATCGAGTCAAGGGAATGTATAGTCTCTATAAAAAACTTCTCAAAAAAGATATGAATATTGAGAAAGTGTATGACATCGTAGCACTTCGAGTAATTGTCCCGACAGTTGAAGCATGTTATCAAACGCTCGGAATCATTCATAGTCACTGGCGGCCATTTCCTGGAAGAATCAAAGACTATATTGCTCTTCCAAAACCAAATGGGTACCAAAGTATTCACACAACAATCTTTACCGGAAATGGTTCGATTGCAGAAATTCAAATCAGAAACCAAGAAATGCACGATCATGCAGAATACGGAATTGCTGCCCACTTTGCATACAAGGGAATGACACCGAAAGAAAAAGAAGAGCATTTAAAATGGCTTGAAGATATGCAACATTCTGATATTAAAGAAAAGTCATCTCCGAAAGATTTTTTTACAGCACTCAAGGGTGATTTCTTCCAAAAAAGAATTTTCGTCTTTACTCCACAAGGTGATGTGATCAATCTTCCTGAAGACGCCTCAGCGATTGATTTTGCTTTTGCGATTCACTCTGATATTGGAAGACAACTTCAAGGTGTTGAGATAAATGGAAAACATAACTCTATTTATACCAAACTCAAAAATGGAGATATTGTAAAAGCACTTACACATAAAACAAGTAACCCAAGTTCAAAATGGCTTGATTATACAAAGACTTCCCATGCACGAAAACAGATTAGTAAGTATGTTGAAGAAAATAGTCTTGTAACTAAATTTATGAATCGTTTTAGAAATTAAAAAATCCCCTTACGGGGATTTTTTAATTATAAAGAAAAGTTTTTGATATTATACAAATCATCATCAATAGTCTCATCAATATCTTTTTTTTCAAACATATCTTCATCTTCTCGTGATGAGTCGTCAAGAAAGTCAGGATTGTTTTCAAGTTCTTCGACAGCCTCGTTATAATCTGTTTCTTCTACTGTCTGAACAGGTGAATTCTCTCGCGCAATTTCCTGTGAAGATATTTGGTTTGACTCTTCAAATTTTTGAAGAAGAGCATGGGGATTATTCATTCTTTCTTGCTCCCCTTTCAGAATTTTCATAATCGTTTCAAGGTCATCATTTGAAAAGAAGTCAATCGCAATACTTCCTCCTTTTTCTTTTCGTGTGATTCGCACTCTTGTTCCAAGTGCATCTTGAAGATCATGTTCAATTCTTTCTGTGATTGGATCTTGGAGTAATTCTTTTTTACGAGCTTTATCTTTAGCAATATTTCGAGCTAAATGCTCTGCTTCACGTACTGTAATTTTTTTATAGAGAATTTCTTTATACAAAACCATTTGCTCTTCAGGTCTGTCATTGAGCATGAGAAGTGGTCTTGTGTGCCCTTCTGAAATCCGCTTAGTCTCTACCGCTTCAAGAATCTCTTGTGGCATTTGAAGAATACGAAGAGAGTTTGAAACATACACTCGACTCTTTCCAACTTTTTTTCCAATTGCTTCATGAGAGAAACTAAATTCCTCAGCAAGACGAAGAAATGCACGTGCTCTGTCAACTGGATTCAAATCTTCACGTTGCAAGTTTTCAATAATCGCAAGCTCGAGCTTTATCATAGGGTCTTGCTCTTTTCGAATCACAGCCGGAACTTGTGCTAAACCAGCAAGTTTTGATGCTCTAAGGCGTCTTTCTCCTGCAATGAGTTCGTATTTTACTCGAAGCCCTCCAGTTTCATCCTCTTCCTCAATTCGAGAAACAACAAGTGGTTGCAAAACTCCATATTGGCGAATTGATTCAGAAAGCTCCCTTAGTCTTGCTTCATCAAATTCACGTCTTGGTTGATATGGATTTGGGACAATTTTTTCAACTTCTATAAAGTATATTGAGTCAGTAAACAGCTCATTTTTCATTGCTTCAGTGTTCATATATTGGATTATAACACAAAGAAAAAATGAAACTCTATGTGAAAAACCTGAAAAAACTTGCGTTTTTTCTTATTTATCGTAGACTAGAGTACGTATCAAAATATATGCCGGAATGGCGGAATTGGTAGACGCGCACGACTCAAAATCGTGTTCCGAAAGGAGTGGAGGTTCGATTCCTCTTTCCGGCACAATTAAATAAAACACCCAGATTTTCTCTGGGTGTTTTATTTGACTTGGTTTTATTTTTATACTATTCTTCAAAAAAATGAATAATTATGAGAATACAACCAAATCCGATTCAGCAAGAACATATTAATCTTGCTGATTCATTACATGATCTTGTACCAATAGCTGAAGAGATTCTTGGTTTGCAAGAAGATAAATCCTTAGTTATTGTATGTGGTTCTATAAGTACCGGAGGTAGAAGTGTTGAAGAAAACTTAGTAGTATTTGAAAAAAGCATAGCTGCTATGCCACACTATGGATACTTAGTTTTTGATCAAATGCCCTGGGAAAAGAAAATTGAATTTTTTCACCATTTGTTTTATAAAACAAATGATCCAAATGTGTATCACTGGGACATACTAGAAGTTTTCTACAAACCAATTTTCTCTTCAAAAAAAATCAAAACTGCATTTTTTCTTCCTGGTTGGAAACGATCAACAGGAGCTTCATGGGAACATGAAAAATGTAAAGAACTTGGTATTGAAATTATATACCTTCCAAAAAAATGGGTTTTGGATTTTGACCCAGAAAAATTATTTAAATAAACAAAAAAAACGCTGAAATTATTCAGCGTTTTTTCATTAGTTGTGTTAAGGTTTTGTAGTTCCAAAATCAAGCGGTCAAAGTCCCTTACACTTTGAGGTAACCATCTCCGTGTAGTTGTGGAAGCACATTTTGTGATTATGGTACAAAAGGACACAAAAATCTAATTACTCATGATTATATTCTAAAAAATAAAACCCCTCAAGGGGTTTTATTTTTTAGAAATTTTCTTGAATAAATTGACGTGTAAAGTAATCAAGATACCCTGAAGCTTTTTGGAAGCTTGTAGGTGCCACAATCGAGTCTTGATAGAACGTCTGGAAATTTTTCAAAGCGCTAAAAGTCCTATCTCCAAAATAAGCAGTTTCCTTACCTGGTGAACCAGGCCCTGACTCAGCAAGAATAAATCCTTCTTCATTAAGAAACTTTTGTAAGCTAATTACATCAAAATGAGCTGTTCCATACCATAGGTCTTGATTAAATTCTCTGATTGTTATTTTTTCTTCTGAAGAATCATCTTTATTTTTATCGTTTTCTATTTCTGTTTTTAATTCGTCGGACAATATTACCAATGATTCTTTTGTTGTATTTGATATAGACTTACTATTACTTGAGCTACTTGAAACCGAATTATCTGAGTTAGATACCTGTAAATTTGTTTGATCAATATAGACTCCCGTACTAATTGTTACACTATTTCCACTAGCATTTTCTCCGAACAATCCGAATATTGAGAAACTATTTGTATTACATGAAATTTCTCCAAGTCCTGTTTTAGGATCATAACTATTTACACACTGATTAAGTTTTCTCCATCCATTCTCTTCTTCGTAGTGATGAATAACCAAAGTATTTAAATCAATATCTTTAATGTCTTCTCGTGTATATTCGATAGTAACAGTAATTGGTTGATCGAAGTTATTTACCTCTTGCTCAGACTCAGCACTATATGCTGAGAAATCATACACATGATCTCCCACCCAAACAACTTTTTGTTCAGGTAGTCCAATTTCTTCTTTTGTTGTAATTTTTTCTAGAAGTTTTACCTGAAAGACAACTTCGGTTTCTCCAGTTTTCAAATTTTGAGGAACCTCAAGTTTTGTTTTCACATCAGCATCGATAAAATCAATAGTTCCCCCAATAGTCGTATCAACAACATCTTCTTTCACTTTTTGAATTTCAGCTGTTGTAACACAACCTGTTGTTGTAAATTTTTGTTCTCCACCACTTGCAACCTGAGAAAGAGAATCGTATGACTTCACAGCAAATGAATAAGTTGTACATGGCAACAAATCAACAATGGTAACACTGTGCTCCATCACTCTCGTATTTTTATTATATTCAGGTGTTGAAGTTTTTGTACTAAGAAGACCAAAATCAACACGCGTTGAAGTATTTTTATTTGTTGACCAGCCAATAACCGCGGAAGTATCACTTACAACTACGGTCGCGAGCCCAACAATTGATGGTGCAATATTTTTATCTGGTGAACCTTTCACCTCAACAGAATACTCTCCAGACCCTACAGCATTAACAGCTCGCACTGCTACAGTGTAAGACATTCCATTTGTAAGACCAGTAAGAATATGGCTCGTTTTTGATGAGTCAACAGAAACTACAGAATTTACACCTTTAGCATCTGTATAAGAAATATTATATTCTGTAAGCGAAGACCCTCCGTTACTTGGAGCTGTCCAAGAAACAGAAAGTGTTGAATCACCAGGTGTAAGAGTAATTCCAGAAGGAGTTTCAGGAACTGTTGCTACTATCTTCGCACTTGGAGTTGCCTCAATAGGATCAGAATATGTCCCAATGCCGACAGAGTTTTCTGCAGCAACCTTAATAACATACTTAGTATTATTTGTTAGTTTATCTAAAAGATACTCTGTATTTGTTGACTTAAGATCAATAATAGTCTCTCTTTCATTAACTGTTACCGAGAGAATATAGTTTAGAATCATATCTCCCCCATCCTCTACAGGTTCCAGCCATGAGAGTTCAATTGACCCATCTCCAGGAGTTCCCTCGAGATTCAAAACTTCACTTGGTTCTACAGATTGCTTAGCAACAGCTGGTGTTGCAGAAACCAGAGATGATTGTTCACTAGTTCCGACAGCGTTAGAAGCTGCAACAATAAAACCATATTCCGTATCATTTTTTAAACCAGTTACAGTATAATTAGTATCTCCACTTCTTGTAGATATTGTATTTGATAATTTACCCGCTGAATAAACTCCGATACGGTGGTCTGTTAAAGGTGATCCTCCATCTGATTCAACTTCCCAAGAAAGTTCAACTTGCGCATCGCCTGGAGTAGCAACCACGGAGATAGGAGATGAAGGTGCTGTCGCTCCACCCTTTCCGACTTGCGCTCCAAGAAAAACATTTTGTGTTGGTTGATTGAATCCAACTAATACAAACGCAGCAAGTCCAATTATTGCTAGCAAACTGAATGCTATATTTCCTTTCATGAAGGAAATTTTATTTTGTAAGTTTATTATAGACATTGAAATGTAGTTATGAGATTAAACTAATAATTTAGGTATGTTTTTATTTTACCACACCCAAATCAAGGTTTTTTAACAATTTTGAAAAAAGTATATTTTGACGTATAGTACAAACCATGAAATCAAAAGTTATAGTCATACTTGGTCAAACAGCTGTTGGAAAAACAAGTCTGGCTATTTCTCTTGCACAAAAATACAATGGCGAAGTTATCTCTGCAGATTCAAGACAAATATATAAAGGAATGAATCTTGGAACAGGAAAAGTAACAGAAGAAGAAGCACAAGGTATTCCACATCATTTGATTGATATTAAAAATCCAAATGATGATTATTCTGCTGAAGAATTTCAACGTGATGCTTTTCAAAAAATACAAGAAATCATCTCTCGAGGAAAAATACCAATCATCTGCGGCGGAACAGGATTTTATATCCAAGCAATTGTGGACAATATTTCATTTCAAAATGTTCCAGCAAACAAAAAACTTCGAGAAGAACTTGAAGAAAAAAGTATTGAAGAACTCCAAAACATTCTTGCAAATATTCCACAAGAAGAAGGTGTAAAAACAGACACGGAAAACAAGCGTCGTTTGATTCGTGCGATTGAAATTGGGACATATTTTGGAAAGCTTTCTTGTGTACAAGCACAAGAATCAGAATATGATTTTTTACAAATCGGACTGAAACTTCCCCAAGAAACTCTTGAGCAAAAAATCAAAACAAGGCTCGAGGACCGTTTAAAAGAAGGAATGATCGAAGAGGTTGAAAGACTACACAAAGAAGAAATATCTTGGCAAAGACTCGAAAGTCTTGGTTTGGAATATAAACATATCGCACTGTATCTTCAAAAAGAAATCAAAGCTTTTGAGGAGCTTAAAGAAATCCTTTTTATAAAAATTCGCCAGTATGCAAAACGTCAAATGACTTGGTTTAAGCGAGATGAAAGAATTGTTTGGTTTTCTCCAAATCAAATATCTTCCATCGAAACACTTGTTTCGGAGTATTTGCAAAAGTAGAGTTTTTTGTGTATTCTTCTGTTCATAACGATTAGCAAAAGTTTTGTCTTTACGATATACTTTTCTTGGCGTTGTTCCTTTATATACTGCACAAATCTTTGTGCACAATATAATTTTCTCTCATTCCACATCAGGTCGTTGACCTTCATGTGCGGGAGAAAAGTGTGGCGAAACAGTTTCGCCACTACTGGGCCTATAGTTCAGTGGTAGAATAGCGGTCTCCAAAACCGTTGACCGAGGTTCGAATCCTCGTGGGCCCGCAAATCAAAAACCCTATCTCAAAAAGAGATAGGGTTTTTGACTTTTTACTTAATATACTATAGTCTATGGTTGAATTTTAAATAATTAACAAATGAATACAGTAGAAAAAGCAAACGATGAATTGAAAGAATTCATCAGAAGAATTCCAAACTTTCCCAAACCAGGTGTAAATTTTCGAGACATTGGCCCGCTTTTAGCTAACCCTCAAGCTCTTGGAGAAGTTACTGAAATTTTCAATGAGTATTGGAAAGGTAGAGTTGATGTCATTGTTGGACTTGATGCACGTGGCTTTATATTCGCATCACTTCTTGCTCAAAAAATGGAACTTCCTTTTGTTATGTTTCGTAAAAAAGGAAAACTTCCTGGTACAACAATCTCAGTTGAATACACTCTCGAGTACGGAACCGCAACTATTGAAATGCAAAAAGGTGCAATCAAAGAAAACGATCGAGTTTTAATTGTCGATGATCTTCTTGCAACCGGTGGAACAGCACTTGCCGCCTCTCAACTCATCAAAAAAAGCGGAGGAATTTCTTCTGGATGCGCCTTTGTTGTTGAACTCGAAGAATTGGAAGGATCTCAAAAACTAGAAGGTCTTGAAATTCAGTCAATTCTACGTTACGACGAGCGTGTTCCTATCTATGCAGGTGATTTTATTGGTACAAACAAGGAAGGTAAACTACTTTTGATCAATCGCCTGAATTTCCCTTCTGGGCTTGCTCTTCCCGGCGGAAAACAAGATGCGGGAGAAAGTTTGCAAGAGGCAATCATTCGTGAAGTTGAAGAAGAAACTGGTTTTGAAATTACTATCGAAAAACAATTTGGTGTTTACGACACACCAGGAAGAGATCCTCGTGGTAATTTTATTTCTACTGTTTTTGTTGGAGAATTTTACGGAACACCTCAAAACGAAGAAGGTAAAACTGAAGTTGTAATGCTAACAAAAGAGGAGATTTTAGCAAAAAATCCCAAAGACTTTGCCTTCGATCATTTTCAAATCTTACAAGATTATTTCCGTTCTTTAGAGTCTTAAAAGACAAAACCACCCAAAGCTTCGCTTTGGGTGGTTTTTTGTTTTTATTATTTCTTTGATTCTACGAATTCCACATGTTGTCGAATTTTCTTGTCGAATTTTCGAATTTTCATCTTGTCTGGGTTTTGCTTTTTGTTCTTAAAAGTCTTAATAACAGTCCCAGTTTTTGGATTTCGCAAATTTATAATGTGATCTTGTGTTTTAGACATACGTATTTCTATTACTGATTAGTTTAATCAATGAATTTGATATTACCATAAGGCGTCAAATTCATCAAGCCCCAGTTTGCCGTTTCCATTCATAGACCAAAAGTGCGGCTGAGACTGAAGCATTGAGCGATTCCACCCCTTCTTCCATAGGAATTGAAAGGATATAATCACAACGCTTTTTGGTCAAATCTCGAAGTCCGTGACCCTCATTCCCGACCACAAAGACCATTGGTCCCGTTAGATCTTGTTGCCAATAGCTCACGCTTCCTTCCATCGCAAGTCCTGCAACCCAGAAACCTTTTTCTTTGAGTTGGAGCAAGGTCGTGGCGATGTTTGATACTTGAATAATGGGAACTCGCGCCAATGCCCCAGCCGATGTTTTAAATACCGTTCCTGTGATTCCCGCTTGATTGTTTTTTGCAACAATAATGCCCGAAACTCCTGCCGCTGCAGCACTTCGGATGATCGCTCCGTAGTTATGCGGATCTTGGATTTCGTCAAGAACAAGAAAGGCTGGATTTGCGTTCATATCGACTTTTGCCAAAACATCATTCATATCCTCAAGTGGATATTCTTTGATTTCAGCAACAAAACCTTGGTGAGAAACTCCAGGAGCAAGTTGTCCGAGTTTCTTTTCTGGAACCTTTACAAAAGGAATCTTGTGCTTTTTGAGGTACGGCAAAAGAACAGAAAGTTCAAATTCTGGAATACCCTCTTTTGCGTATACTCGAACCACCAAAGAAGGCTTTTTTATCAAAATTTCTTCGATTGGGTTTTTGCCGAAAATATAGACAAACTTGTTTTGTGCTGAGTCCTTTTTCATACAAGGATAGATTACCCTGTTTTGACATTTATTGCAAAGGTTATCTTGTAAAATGAATGTGTCTATGCTATTCTATTCAGTGTTCGAAAAACGAATATATATGCGTCGGTGGTAGAGCGGTCAATTACAACAGACTGTAAATCTGTCGCCAGTAGGCTACGAAGGTTCGAATCCTTCCCGGCGCACATCGAAATAAAAATCCTCAGATTTTGTCTGAGGATTTTTATTTTGAATAAGCTTTATTATGGATTCGAACCTTTGGCGCCAATTTTTAAGGAGCGAAGCGACTATAAAAATAGTGCGTCTCGGAACAAGTCTTTGACTTGTTGCCCGACAAAATATTTTTAACTAACGTCAAAAATATTATTGCTGGGTGATTTTTGTGATGCAAAAATCAAGAGGCGAATCCTTCCCGGCAAACCTTAAACGAACCTATTTTGAAACACATCACTAGACATGTCTTGGATATACTACAGAACGCAATCGGAAGCATTTTGCGGAGGGTTGGGGGTGTATAGGGAAAGGGCTCCGCAAAATGTTTGCTTTCGCGTACTTTTGGGTTTTGGGACCAGGAAGAGAAAAAAGTCTGACCAATTTTGATCAGACTTTTAATGTTACATTTTGGAATTAAGAGGGTAACGGAATTTCCATTTCATGGCCGTACTTTTTTAAAAGCTCTGAGCCGATTTCAAAATACTTCTCTACACCTTCTTTCCAAGAAGGAAAATCTATATTCACTTCAGGGAAACGGTCTTCTCCAAAACCACATAACCAAGCTCTTTGTTTACCACACTCGATTTGTAGTTCAAGATGAAGAAGATCAATTTCTTGATTATCCTCTCCAGTAACTATCCATTCAACTGCCAAGAAAGTTACTTGCCAAATTCTTTCAGGGTCATCAAGGTGGGTCCAATTCGTGTGTAAACCTTTTCGTCTCCTTTGTCGTTCTTCAGGAGTATCCTCATAAAGGAATTTCACATCAGAAGAGGAAAGTTTTGTTTGGGGAACTAACTTTTTGATGTGTTCAAACCATTTTTGAATTATAACACCAGCCTCTTCCTTTGAAATAGTTTCCCCATTAACAGAGTATCCCAAAGCCGTTTGTCTTTTTTCAGAGCTATAACAGCCATTAAATGCTTCTATTGCTTGCGGTAGTTCAATTACTACTTTTTCCATTTTTTTTGATTTTTTAAATGTTACAAATTTGATTTTCCTGCATTGTAGGATATAATACTTGAATTGTCAATAAATTTGCGCTAGATTTGTAATGAATTAAAATATACAGCTCTATGCAAAAAAATATAAGCAAACTTAGTTACTTTTTGTTCAAAAAAGAACATGATGTTCTTGGTGGACAAAAATTATTTCGTTTCCAAAGTGAATTAGCTCAATTTGCAACAACAATAAAAGAGATCTCATTTTCTGGAAAATCTCCAGAAGGAATTCGTCCATTCTTAAGTCAGCAACTCAAAGTTAGTGGCAACCCAATGTCAAAACCAATTAAAAACCACTTCAATACTTACAGACAAATTGTTGAGGCACGATTTAAGAAATTGAAACCAGAGATTACAGAAAATGAGCTTAAAAATTCATTAGAAGAATTTGAAGAATTTTTCAGTAAAGAATCTGTTCATGGACTTGGTAAATTACCTTTATTGTTTGATGAAATTTCAGTTGAACTATTGCAACAATTACAAGTTGTAGCGATTGCAAACGGAGGAACTCTAACACAAGAGGAATTTATGAAAGCTCTTGTGAATCTAAAAAACCAACCACCTGATCAAAAATGATACGGGTGGTTTTTTAATTTCTGCCCACCCAAAACCCAAAAGTACGCGAAAGCAAACATTTTGCGGAGCCCTTTCCCTATACACCCCCAACCCTCCGCAAAATGCTTCCGATTGCGTTCTGTAGTATATCCAAGACATGCCTAGTGATGTGTTTCAAAATAGGTTCGAGCTTGGTACAATAGAAACCATGAATGAAATACTAGGTTCAATAATCTTAGGAATCGTCGAAGGAATCACGGAGTTTCTTCCAATATCTTCCACAGGACATCTTATCATCATCAATGAATGGTTTTCTTTTGGGGAACCCTTCACGACAATGTTTAATGTTGTAATTCAGCTTGGCGCAATCCTTGCAGTGGTTGCTTTATATTTCAAACGTCTGTCCCCTTTTAATAAAACAGAAAGTGAACAAAAGAAGACTTTGAATCTTTGGAGGAAAGCAATCATCGGTGTGATACCAGCGCTTATTCTTGGTTTTATATTCGCAGACTTTATAGAAACCCATCTTTTCAATCCACTCACTGTTTCGATCATGCTTATCATTGGAGGAATCTTTTTGATAGCAACACACCATAAAGAACACAAACCAAAATATGAATCAGTAGATTCTCTCCCTATTTCAAAAGTTATCTGGATTGGATTTATTCAATGTCTCGCAATGATTCCAGGAACATCACGGTCAGCTGCGAGCATTGTCGGTGCGTCATTTCTGGGAGCAAGTCGAACAGCTGCTGTTGAATTTTCTTTTTTTCTTGCAATCCCAACAATGCTCGCAGCGAGCTCTTACAGTCTTCTGACTTATTCAGGAACAATTGAAAGTCATGAATGGTTTGTACTCACTGTTGGATTCATCACTTCTTTTATCGTCGCAATGCTTGTGATTAAATTCTTTATTCATTACATTCAAAAACACAGCTTCCTTGCTTTTGGATACTATCGCATTCTCCTTGGAACACTGTTACTTATGTACATCATATAAAAATCCCGCACTATGCGGGATTTTTATATTATACAAGCACCTTTCGTGCTCGTGATGTTTTCGGAGAGTTTTTCTTTGTGATAACAAGTGAACCATTTTTCATAGTTACAGACACAGAGTCACCTTCTCCTATTTCATTTCCAATTATCATTTCTGCAATTGGATTTAATATTTCTGTTTGAATCAAACGATTAAGCGGACGCGCTCCATACTGTGGATCGTATCCTTTTTCAGCAAGATACTGAAGTGCTTTATCATCCACAAAAAGCTTAATTCCCTTATCTTTCATTCGTTCTTCAACCAAAGATACTCGGAGCTTTACAATTCCTTGTAATGCTTCTGGCGGAAGAATATCAAAGACCACAACTTCATCAAGACGATTCAAAAATTCTGGTCGGAAGAAATCCTTGAGAGATTCCAAAACTTTTTCTTTTGTATGAACATACTCTTCTTCGTTTGAATGATTTGAAAATCCAATTGTTTGCATTTTTTGGATAAACTGAGAACCAATATTTGAAGTAAGAATAATAACTGTATTTTTAAAATTTATCTTTCTTCCTTTCGCATCTGTGAGTTGTCCTTCATCCAGAACCTGAAGTAGTACATTGAAAACCTCAGGATGAGCCTTTTCAACCTCATCAAACAAAATAACAGAGTATGGACGATGTCTTACAGCTTCAGTCAGCTGTCCTGAATCTTCATGGCCAACATATCCTGGGGGTGAACCAATGAGCTTTGAAACACTGTGTCGTTCCATGTATTCACTCATATCAACTCGGACAAGTGCTTTTTCATCATTGAAGAGAAACTCAGCAAGTGTTTTTGTAAGTTCTGTTTTTCCAACTCCTGTTGGACCAAGAAAAATGAACGAACCGATTGGACGAGAAGGATCTGAAACTCCAGCTCGAGATCTTCGAATCACACTTGAGATTTTCTTAAGAGCTTCATCTTGTCCTACAACTCGCCCTTTGAGCTCTTCTTCCATTCGATTAAGTTTTGATCGTTCCTCTTCCATCATTTTTGAAAGTGGAATTCCTGTCCATCTTGCCACAACTTCCGCAATATCTTCTTCTGTAATTTCTTCTTTCAAGATTCTTCGTTCTTGTTGAAGTTTTTTCAAACGTCGAACTTCAGAAGAAAGTTGTTTTTCAAGAAGTGGAATTTTTCCATAGCGAATTTCTGCTGCACGCCCAAGGTCTGCTTGATTTTCAGCAGAGTCAGCTTCGAAACGAAATTGTTCAAGTTGTTTTTTAATATCTTTAATTGCAACAAGTGTATTTTTTTCGTTTTTCCATTTGAGCTCAAGTTCGCTTGTTTCTTCTCGAAGATTTCCAATCTCTTGATTAATTTCTTTTAGTCGTTCTTTTGTATGAGACTTGTTCACCACCTCACTTGTTTCAAGCTCTTTTGTTAATGCTTCTTTTTCAATCTCAAGTCGCATTATTTTTCTGTGAGCCTCTTCAAGTTTTACCGGCTTATTTTCAAGCGCCATTCGAAGTGCTGAAGATGCTTCGTCAATGAGATCAACTGCTTTATCCGGCAAGAATCGACTTGTCAGATAGCGTCTTGAAAGTTCCACCGCAGAAACAATTGCATCATCTGTAATTCGCACACCGTGATAGAGTTCGTATTTTTCTTTCAGCCCTCGCAAAATAGCAATTGCATCTTCTTTGTTTGGTTCATCAACATATACAGGTTGAAAACGTCGTGCAAGCGCTGCATCTTTCTCCATGTGCTTTTGATACTCTTTCAAAGTTGTCGCTCCGATTGCTCGAAGTTCGCCTCGCGCAAGCGCTGGTTTCAAAAGGTTTGCGGCGTCCACTGTTCCTTCAGCAGCTCCAGCTCCAACAATCATATGAATTTCATCGATAAAGAGAACAATTTTTCCATCTGCTTTCTCAATCTCTTTCATGATTCCTCGAAGACGTTCTTCAAATTCCCCCCGATACTTTGTTCCAGCCAAAAGCGACCCAAGATCAAGAGAAACAATTTCTTTATCTTTCAAAGAATCAGTCACATCACCTCTTGCAATTCGTGAAGCCAAACCTTCAACCACAGCAGTTTTTCCAACACCAGGTTCACCAATCAAAATTGGATTATTTTTTGTACGACGTGAGAGAATTTGCATGATTCGCATAATTTCAGAATCGCGACCAATAACAGGATCGAGTTTATCTTCACGCGCAAGCTGTGTGAGGTTTCGAGTATATTTTGGTAAAAGCCTAAACTGATTTTTTACATTTCCAACACGCGCATTTTCTCGAACCTCAAGAAGTGCTTTTTCAACTGCTTTTTTATCAATTGAAAATCGAGAAATAATTTCTCCGGTTTCTCCTTGATGATTAAGAACAGCCAAAAAGAGATGTTCTGTTGAAACAAATTCATCATTCATCTTTTTTGCAATTTTAATTGACTCGTCGATAACCTGTGCCAAGTCTGGAGTCAGAAAGAGTTGGAAGGTAGAAGAAAGAGTTCGATCTGTTGTACCAACATCAATAGCATCAACAACAGTATCTGTCAGAAGTATTGTATCAACTTCAAGTTTTTCAAGAATAGACATAACCATCGATTCATCTTGAAGAATAAGAGCTGCAAGAAGGTGTACAGAATTAACATGGTTTTGCCCACGTTCAATCGCAAGCTCGTGCGCTCGTCTGATCGCATCTTTTGCCTTTGTTGTGAAATTATTGAATGGTCCTTGTTGCATATAATTTGTGTTAATTTACTTAATTTTTACGTTCGTAAAATATATGTAGAATAATATACTATTTTATTTTTTTTCTCAAGATATTTTATGTTGTGCATAAAAATCTTGATATTTTTTGAGAATCTGACCAAATGCTTCTATGAACTTTTTGAGTTCTTTTTCTGTTGTATATCTCCCAATACTTACTCTCACTGTCCCAACTTCTTCATCCACAGAATCCCCTTTCATTGCTTTCAGTACGTAGGATTCGTTCGGGTCATCAAATTTACACGCTGTTTTTGAAGAAACCTCAATATCATGAGCATCAAGTTCAAGAACCAGCAAGTCACTTTCAATTCCAGGATATGAGAAATTTACAACTCCAGGAATTTTTGAAAGTAAGGATCCGTGGATTTCAACTTGTGGGAATTTTGTCTGGAGTTCAAGAATAAGATAATCATGAAGTTTTGAAACACGAGCTCGTTCTTTTTCTTTCATATCCACTGCATCTTGAAGCGCTGTTACCATACCAGCAATAAGTGGAAGTGCATGAGTTCCCGGACGGAAACCAAACTCTTGGTTTCCCCCGTGGAAAATAGACTGAAGTGGAACTCTTTGTTTTTTAACCAAAATCCCAACTCCCTTTGGTCCATATATTTTTCCAGCATTACACGAAAGCATATCAACTCCGAGTTTTTCCATAGAAACATCTTCGTATAAAAGAGCTTGAGATGCATCAGTGTGGATAAGAGGATACACAGCATGTATATTTTGCAAAGTATGTTTCTTAAAATGACGAACTGTTTTTGCAATTTCATGAATTGGTTGAATAGATCCAATTTCATTATTAACATACATAATAGAAACCAAAACTGTTTCTGGTGTAAGCATTTTTTTAAATTCATCAATCATAACAACCCCTGTTTCGTCTACAGGAATATAAGACACTCTTGCTTCTTTTGTTTCTTCCAAAAAATGTGCAACTTCAAGAACAGCAGGGTGTTCAATAGAACTCACAATAACATGAGGCAAACTATTTGAATTATTTCTCTTATATGCAAATACAGAACCGAGTATTGCAAGGTTATCACTCTCTGTCCCACCTGAAGTAAAAATAGTTTCTTGACTTGAAACCTTAAAACATTTTGCTGCTTGGGTTCTTAAATCTTCTAGTTTTTGTTTTGCTTGTACAGAACCAGTATGAAGTCCGTTTGGGTTATGAAAAAAATTTGACCAAAATGGGTTCATTGCCCTCTTGACGTTGTCTGATACTGGAGTTGTACTTGCGTAATCAAGATATATTCTCTTGTTGCTTGATAAAAAATTCATGTACAATGATTATATCTTTTTTACAAAATTTTAACAGCAAACTATTCATCATATGACACCATATCTTATTGGAATAATTATACTTGGTATTCTTGTTATCGCTCTTTCATATCTTGTCTTCCTTCTCAATAAAAGAATTACAATTCTTTTACGAGGAAAAAATGGAAAAGACCTAGAAGAAAGTATCAAAAAAATAACTGAAGAATTGGAAGATATATACGGAAGACTTCATCAACACAGCGATACCCTCAAAAATCACAATACTCGAATCAGTAATTCCATCAAAAAAGTTCCAACCATTCGTTTCAATCCTTTTTATGATTCGGGTGGAAACCAAAGTTTTGCTTCTGCTTTTATCACAGAAGAAGGAAACGGGGTTGTGATTTCAAGTCTCTATTCTCGAGAAAAGACATCAGTCTTTGCAAAACCAATCAAAGAATTTAGTTCTACCTTTGAACTGACAGACGAAGAAAAAGACGTACTTGAACAAGCAAAGAAACAGTAAAAAGAGGCGGCCTTCGGCCGCCTCTTTTCATTTCCAAAAAACATTGCATTATAAGCATTTTTCGTATACACTAGCAGGTATGAATAACTCCAAAGTTCAAAGAGCGCCAATAGTTGCAATCATGGGACACGTAGACCACGGAAAGTCTACGCTTTTGGACTTTATCCGAAAAACAAACGTTGTTGCAGGAGAAGCGGGAGGAATCACACAACATATTTCAGCATACGAAGTTCATCACAAAGACGACGAAGGAACAGGGCGGAAAATTACTTTTCTTGATACCCCGGGACATGAGGCATTTACAAAAATGCGTATTCGAGGAGCAGAAATTGCAGATATTGCGATTTTGGTTGTATCAGCAGAAGATGGAGTAAAACAACAAACTATCGAAGCGTACGAAACAATCAAACAAGCAAATATTCCTTTTATTGTTGCGATTAACAAAATTGATAAACCTGGAGCAAATATTGATCAAACTAAAGCAAATCTCTCTGAACATGGAATCTATGTAGAAGGTTTCGGAGGAACGATTCCTTTTGTTCCAATTTCAGCAAAACAAGGAACAAATATTCCTGAACTTTTGAGTACAATTATTCTTGTGTCTGATCTTGAAGAATTTCATGGTAATCCAAACTTACCAGCAGAAGGAATTGTGATCGAATCTCACACTGACGCAAAGGCAGGAATTTCAGCAACCCTCATCATTAAAAACGGAAAAATTTCTCGTGGACAATTTGTAGTAGCTGGAAATACTGTTTGTCCAACACGAATGCTTACAGACTTTCTTGGGAAAGCTATAGAATCAGCAGAATTCTCTTCCCCAGTACAAGTGACTGGATGGTCAGCTGTTCCTCCAGTTGGGTCTGTTTTTCAAGTTTTTGATACAAAAAAAGAAGCTGAGAAAGCTCTAGAAAATAGTAAAGAAAATGAATGTGACATTCTTTCGAGTTTGAATGAAATAGCAACAAGTGAAACAAAACTTATTCCTCTCATTATCAGAACAGATGTTGTTGGAACATTTGATGCGCTCGATAAGCAAATTTCAAAACTACAAAGACCAGAAGTGGCGTACAAATTAGTCAGTCGAGGTGTTGGAAATATTTCTGAAGGAGATATTACATTTGCACAAGCTGATAAGGACGTAATTATCATTGGGTTTAATGTTGGTATGGATAAAAACGCAACAGAACTCAACATGCAAGTAAATGCCACAATGAAAATTTCAAATGTTATCTACGAAATCACAGAATGGCTCGAAATAGAAATGGAAAAAAGACGCCCTCGAAAATCTGTGGCTGATATCACAGGGTCTCTCAAAGTACTGAAAATATTTAGTGCAATGAAAGACAAACAAGTAATCGGCGGCGAAATTTTAGAAGGTGTGTTTGTAATCAACAAACAAGGAAGACTTATTCGAAAAGGAGAAATCATAGCACACGGAACTGTTCGAAATCTACAACAAAACAAAATTGAGGCCAAGGAGGTAAAAGAAGGTCAATGTGGTCTTATGTTTGAAACAAAAGAATCTATTGAACCAGGAGACATTATTGAGCTTTTCACAATGATTGAAAAATAATATATGGCAAGTGAACGACAACTAAAAATGAGTGAACTTATCCGAAAACACGCGGCTATTTTTATTGAGCGTGAAAGTACACCTCAGTCCTTAATTACAGTTACCAATGTTTCTATTTCTCCCGACTTTAAAAATACAACAATATTTTTTACAACCATTCCCGAAAAAGAACAGAACACCGCCCTTCTCTTTCTTCAAAGAAAACGAAGTGACCTACGAGACTATTTGAAAAAACAAATGAAAACTCGTATAATTCCTTTTGTTGATATAAAAATCGACGAAGGAGAAAGAAATAGACAAAAAATAGATCAACTTCTTTTTGAAGAAAATCACAAAGAAGATTAATCCTTTCTTGCGCCCGGATGGTGGAATTGGTAGACACGCAAGACTTAAAATTTTGTGGCTTTATAGCCGTGCGGGTTCGATTCCCGCTCCGGGCACAAATTAAAAGAGTGAACGCTTTGCGTTCACTCTTTTAATTTGTGCGGATGAGAGGACTTGAACCTCCACGCCGTAAGGCATTAGTTCCTAAGACTAACGTGTATACCAATTTCACCACATCCGCATATTATATTTAAAAACACTTTCATGTTTTTGTCCCCCCGCTAGGGATCGCCTTTCACAAGTAAACTTGTTCCAAGATCCACAATTTTTATATTCCTTTCGGTCATTAAAAATTGGGACCACGGTTCGATCCAGCGGAAGAACATAAAAACACTTTCATGTTTTTGTCCCCCCGCTAGGGATCGAACCTAGGACCGTCTCCTTAAGAGGGAGCTGCTCTACCATCTGAGCTACGGAGGGTTTTGTTTGCACTCTCAAAAGGTATCACATTAATAAAATTTTGTCTATATTTTACTAGCAAAAATGATTTGAAAATGATACACTCTATAACGTTCAAATAAAATATTTTTGGCGTAGTGGCGAAGTGGTAACGCTGCGGTCTGCAAAACCGCCATGCGCGGGTTCGATTCCCGCCTACGCCTCAAAACAAAGCAAAAACAGCCTTTTACGAGGCTGTTTTTGCTTTGTTTTGAAATAAAAAATAAATACTGAAATACTTGACAAAATGTATAGATATGTTATATAATATTAAAAAATAACAAATAAATAAAACTCTTTGAAAATATGAATAACAAGACAATAGAAAAAGACTTAGAGGGCCTGGGTTATAAAATACTAGATCCTTTTCAGACATTAGTTATTGGCTTTTGTCTAACTGTAATATTATTTATTACAGGCATGCTTTTGATTGAAAAAACTATCATGGTCTTCTTGCAAAATCAGACCATGAAAATTCAATATGATGTAGACCAATGGGTAATATTAATCATTATGTGGATTCCAAGATTGGCATTATTATTTTTCCTTGTGATATTTCTCTGGAAAAATTTCTTTGTAAAAGGACGCGAAAAAAGCATGGAAG
>Ga0247840_10001211_pt1 | contig 51551 bp, 44 predicted proteins | sample LaCruzMarch2015__FD_192404 | JGI IMG/M metagenome (GOLD analysis project Ga0247840, IMG submission 192404) | Freshwater microbial communities from meromictic Lake La Cruz, Castile-La Mancha, Spain - LaCruzMarch2015_17m | ecosystem: Environmental > Aquatic > Freshwater > Lake | place: Spain... | reverse complement strand
TTCAAGGGCAATTCCGGCTGCCTGCAAGGTGTCAAGCATCGCCCCGCGGGGGTTTTGTAAAAGTGGTGTAAGGGCGCCCATTGTCTTCAGGATCTCCAGGCTGACAGCTGAATCTTTTCCCCCACCGACAGGAACGATATAGTCGTTGGAGAGGTCAATATGAGCCGGATGTAAGGCTGCCTCTCCTGATGAAATGTGCATAAATTCTGCTTTGTTCAAGGCCAGGCCATTGAGATAGAAAAACTCTCCCAAGCCCAGAAAATAGAGGTTCTTCCACCATTCGATCTGGTCATCATCCAAATGATATGGTTTGACAATCAGTTGTTTGGGGCAAGCTGTCTTCCAGTAACTGATCAATTCCACCATGCCGATATGGAAACAGAGATTCCTCAGCATTTCATCCTCAGGATTTCCGGCTTTCCAGTTCGCATACAAAGGTTTATGGGCAATCTTTATACGGGGATGGAAATAGAATGCACCTCCAAGGTTAAAATCATAGGTACATTGCAGCAATGTGGGGGTAATTTCTATGTGGAAATCTTCGAAGCTGAAGAACTCATATTGCGTGCTCAGTTGATAATATTTTTCTTGGTGATCAGACCTCAACATGGTCATGGTATTATATTTGTACAGTGATTTCTGAAGAATGAGTTCAAAGGTAATAGAAAAGCCCGTGCAACTCTTTCACAGATTTTTTGTCTTATATATCACAAGATGACAATACAGACGCTACAACCGACAGCCGGAAGGCTTTTAGTCTCAGAACCCTCCTTGCAGGATTTTTATTTCCGCAAGTCGGTGATTCTATTGGCTGAGCACAACGATGATGGTTCTTTCGGCCTGATTATCAACAAACCTGTCGATGTCAAGCTGAATGAGGTTGTAAATGACTTCCCTGATTTTTCTGCACGGATTTTCCTGGGCGGCCCTGTCAAGACTGACAGTTTGTTCTTTATCCATAGCTGTCCTGAGAAAATTTCAAACAGCATGCGGATTCTGAATGGGATTTACTGGGGTGGCAACATCGATGAAGTGCACCAGCTGATCCTGCAAAGGCAAATCCTGCCGGATGAGATTCGGTTTTTTATCGGATATACAGGATGGGCTCCCAAGCAACTGGATATGGAGATGAAAAAAAGCTCATGGCTTGTATCTGCTGCTTCTCCTGACCAATTGATCAAAGATCAGCCCGAAAATCTCTGGGCCAGCATCATGAAATCCATGGGTGGGGATTATCCGCTCTGGGCCAATTTCCCCAATGATCCTGCCTGGAATTAAAGGTCTTAGGCTGCAAATCTTTGCAGTATGCTACCCCCCGATGCTCGCTTCAAGTCCAAAAAAACTGAATTGTTCTACGATCCTTTTCAAGTCATCCTTATCGGGTTCCTGCATCCCTGCTGTTTCATAATTCCATCCCAGCTTTTCGTATTTTCGTGATGCTATGTTATGGTAAGGCAGGAGGTTAACCTGCTTCTTTTCTCCCTGCAAAGCCGCCACAAATCTGGCAGTTTCTTCGATGTTTTCCGCATCGTCGTTTATTCCTTTAATCAGTGGGATACGAATTGTGATTTTTGCAGCGTTTTCAGCCAAAACCTGCAAGTTGTGGAGTATCAGTTCATTTCCGACACCTGTGTAGTGTTGGTGTTTGGCTGTGTCCATCATTTTTAGATCATAAAGGAACAAATCTGTACGCTGAGCAATCGCAAGTATGATGGCTGTATTCGCATAGCCAGTGGTGTCGACAGCCCTATGTATGCCCAATTCCCCGCAGGCATCAAGCAATGCTGAGAGAAAATGGTGATGCATCAGGGGCTCCCCGCCCGAGATTGTCAGCCCACCACCTGATTGCTCAAAAAAGACCTTTTCTTTTTCGATCATCCTGACAAGATTTTCTACTGTTTCGGGTCTTCCTGAAATTTCTGTCGCTCTACTTGGGCAAACATCCGCACATTTTCCGCACACTATACACAAGGATGTTTCTGTCCGGATTCCATCACTGTATGCTTTACAGGCATGTTCAGGACAGGCTGCTACACAATCATGACAAGCGATACACTTGTCCCTGTTATACATTTTTTGTTGGTCAGAAGAACGACTTTCGGGGTTGTGACACCAGGCACATTGCAGTGGACAGCCTTTCAGAAAGATCGTCATCCGTATGCCTGGGCCATCGTTGATGGCATATTTGTTAATGTCGAAAATCATGCTGAGAAAGCGCTCATACTAAAAAGGGGTAAGCGTGTTGTTTGTTTTTGCCGGGGATATTTGTCAAAAGGTTTTGTTCTCAGTGCGTTCAATTACTTCCTGTTGCAGGTCCTTGTTCATGTCATTGAAATAGTCGCTGTAGCCTGCCATCCTTACCAAAAGATCTTTGTAATCTTCCGGAGTTTTCTGCGCTGCGAGCAGGGTAGCGGTGTCGACAATGTTGAATTGAACATGGTGTCCGCCTAACCTGAAATAGCTTCTGATGAGGTTTCCAAGTTTTACAATGTCCTCTTCTCTTTTTAGCAAGGCAGGCAGGAATCTCAGGTTGAGTAAGGTTCCCCCGGATCGGGTCTGGTCAAGTTTTGAAAGGGATTGAATCACGGCAGAAGGGCCATTGACATCACTACCATGGGAAGGGGAGGTTCCGTCAGAAATGGATTTCCCTGCGAACCTGCCATTGGGCGTAGCACCTAACATCTTTCCAAAATAAATATGACAGGTAGTTGATAGCATATTGAGGTGATACTTGTCACCTTTAACATTTGGTTTTCCGTCAATTGCAAGCAATAAATCATTGTAAACCCGGATTGCAATTTCATCAGCAGCATCATCATCATTGCCGAAGAAGGGAGTTCTGTTAAGGATCAGCTGCCGCAGTTTTTCTTCACCTGCAAAATTATTTGCAAGGGCATTGAGCATGTGCGTCATCGTGATCTTTTTGTCATCAAATACATGTTTTTTCAGAGATGACAAACTGTCTGTTACAGTTCCCAGGCCGGTACATTGAATGTAATTGGTATTATAGCGGGGACCTCCATCGTAATAGTCGCGGCCTTTGGCAATACAGTCGTCTATGACTACCGACAGGAATGGCGCAGGTGCATATTTGGCAAACATCGTGTCAATATAATTACTGACACGGATCTTTAGGTCAACAATATAATTTAGCTGTTTTATGAAGGCATCATACAAATCCTGATAGGAGGAGAAATCAGCAGCTTCATCCGAAGAAAAACCGACTACTTTTCCCGACAGCGGGTCAATGCCATTATTTAATGTGATTTCCAATATTTTGGGTACGTTAAGGTAGCCAGTCAGGATGAAGGCTTCCTTGCCGAAGGCGCCAACTTCGATGCAGCCACTGCATCCTCCTTCCCTGGCATCTTGCAGGGATTTGCCCATGTTCAGCATTTCTGTAACATATACATCCGGATTGAAAACAGAAGGATAGCCATGTCCCTGCCGTATCACTTTGCAAGCGGCATGAAGGAATTTGTCGGGGCTTAAGGTGCTGATATGAACAGAATTGCCTGGCTGCAAGAGGTGTAATTCTTCGATTACTTCCAACAAGATGTAGGAAACTTCGCTGACTGCATCTGTTCCATCTGCCTTGATGCCACCAATGTTGATGTTGGTGAAGTCGTTGTAAGTGCCGCTTTCTTTGGCGGTGATGCCTACTTTCGGAGGAGCCGTTTGGTTGTTTACCTTGATCCAGAAACAGCAAAGGAGTTCTTTGGCTTCCTCCCGGTTCATTCTGCCTTCGGCAAGGTCTCTCTCATAAAACGGGCTAAGGTGCTGGTCGAAATGTCCTGGGTTCATGGCATCCCAGCCGTTTAACTCAGTGATGATTCCCACATGCACAAACCAATACATCTGTATGGCTTCATGGAAGTTACGAGGTGCATGGGCAGGCACCCAACGACAGACTTCTGCGATTTTCTCCAGCTCTGCTTTGCGTTTCGAATCAGTTGTAGTCAATGCCAATTCTTCAGCCAGTGCAGCATGACGTTCAGCGAAAAGGATAGCAGCTTCGCAGGCGATATCCATTGCCATCAATTCCTCTGCTTTGTTGGTTGCATCCGGATCATGAAGATAATCCAGTGACTTACGCTGCGCAGCAATGTCGCTTTGGAAGTCACGCATCCCTTTGTGATAAATTTTGGCATCCAGTGCAGTATGGCCTGGCGCTCTTTGTTCCATGAATTCCGTAAACAATCCTGCCTCATAGGCAAGTCGCCAGTTTTTCGGCACATGCTTGAAGATGCGTTCTCTCTGGGTTCTTCCCTCCCAGTATGGAATGACCTCCCCGGCATAGGTGTCTATGTCTTCCTGACTAATGAAATAGGGCTGTTGTTCCCTGGTATTCAGTACGTGGAAGTCTTCAACGGAATGACAGGTCAACTCAGGAAAGGTAGGAACAGCCTTTGGTGATGGGCCACGTTCGCCCACGATGAGTTCATCCGCTCCCAGATAAAGTGTTTTCTTGGTGCAATGATCGAGGAAGCTAAGTGCCCGTAATACAGGTATCGCATGTTTTCCGTAATTCGCGCGGTAAAATGCGGTCTGATGAAGGGCCCGCTCTATAGAAAGACTGGGTTCTGTTTCAACACTGAGTTTCCTGAGTCGCTGTATCCTTAGGTTCATACCTGCCTTTGTGTAAAACAGAAATGGCTTGACTTATTCTACGAGGCTATTATAATACTTAATCAATTTCACCAGGCTGTTGTTGTCGTTGAAACGAATCTTCTCCTTTTTGATGTATGATTTTAACTCTTCCTGATGATCGTTGAGGTAGGCCAGAATACTCTTTTTGGTAGCTTTGGTGAAGAAAGCAGGGGATCCGGTACGTTGCAGATAGAGCTCCTGATGCAGGATGAAGCGGTTGTTTTCATAGCCCACGCTATAAGGTGTTACAGGCGGATTTTTGGGTACAAAGGTAACTTCACGTCTTAGTAACAAATTGCAATTTCCCTGGGCAAGTACTTCAAAATAATCATTCGCACTAAGTTCTTCTTTGACAAAGGGGCCATAAATAAACGTTCTGTTGTTAAAATTCAGGACTTTTACTTTTTCGGGATGACTGATCATGAGGGTGTCTTTGAGTGTCCTCAATTGCATCTGACGGGCATAGATGTTATAGCGGTAATCGATACCCTGGACGAGGGTGTCATTTTTCAGGATCAGGGTACCGGGTGACCAGAATTCTTCCAGAAACTGGCTTCCTTCGGTGTCGGCGTTTTTGCTGAAATTGATCCATTCAGCTGAATTGTGACCCGTTCCGAAAGCAAAGGCATTAAGATCTACAGTATATGATCCCTTTGTTTGAGCAAAGCCGGAATTGAAGGCAATCATGAGCAGAGAAATGAGAAAAAGGCTACGCATTGGCAAGTGTTTTTAGAGCCATGAAATTAGGAAGAATATCGATTCCCGGGGAGAACATCAGATAGTTTAGATTCAGTACAAATACCTCTAAAACAGAAGTTTTATACGCTCTATAAACATGGTAAATAGTTGTGGTTCAACAGCAATGGTAAAAACCAGACCGTATACTGCCCCCCAGAAGTGGGCATCATGCCCAATGTTATCCTGTCCTTTACGCGCCATATAGGCTGAAAGAACAAGGTACAGCAGTCCAAAGACAACCGCAGGCATCACAAAAGGCAGGAAAAGTAAACCCATGCCCCCAAGGGGATTGAAAACAATGCTGGAGAATACAACAGCAGAAACTGCACCTGAGGCGCCTACAGCACTATAGGCAGGATTGTCCTTATGTTGCCCATAGGATGGCAGGGTAGAGAAAAGTATGCCCCCCAGGTAGAGCAATACGTAGAAAAAGCTGCCCTTGGGACCCAGGAAAATGTTGAAATATTGCTCGACAGCGTTCCCAAATGAATACAGCACAAACATGTTCACCCCAAGGTGCATCAGGTCTGCATGGATGAGCGCATAGGAGAAAAAACGGTAATACTGATTGGAATACCTGATGGCAGAAGGATGGAAGGCCATACTCCTGAAAACATCCCGGCGGTTAAGCGCGAGTAGTGAGGTGATACAGGTAATAATGATGATAATCCAGGTCATGGAATGCGCTTGTATAAATAGTACTTCTCGTCACCGGTAATCTTCTCGGAATCCACTTTATAGTCAAGAAGCAGCCCATAAAATTGAGGATCGGACAGCGGTTTTGCCAGCAAAATGTAAAATGTATTGTGATTTCCTGAATGGCTTAATGCTCTTTTCATAAATTCCTGCTCCGGCAATTGACGGCTTGGAAGATAGTCTTTATCCCAATGAATAAACCGGAAATGCCTTTGCAGACCGGGATCCCAGAAACTAACACCGGGTAGATAGGGGAGTATTGCTGTGATCGTATGAACATTGTAGGCAGCAGTAATTTTGTCTGAGAGTTGTTTCTCTTTGATATATTCTCCCATCTCCCTGGCCCCTGAAAAGGGAAAGCGTATGTCTTTGACCACGTAATAGACACCAAGTAACATCGACAAAAACAAGCTCAAACTAAGAAACCCATGCACAAAGCTTCCTAAAGGTGCATTGCCCTTGTGCTTTTCAACCACCATGGGATTGCTCCTTTCTTTCTCATAAATCCAGAGGGCTGTCATAAGAAACATCAATATCAAACCATAATGCCGCAGGTATCCGGAATATTTGAAAACAAGGATATAAAGTAGTCCGGAGGTGGCAACAACAAAAAAGAAAACAGCTTCTTTACTGCTCCGGATGGCGTACAATATCACGATTAAAAAAACAAGGAAGAATGCATTTTCTGACCAGTGTTTAAAATACAAAGTCATGGCGGGATTGGTGAGGCAAGTCGGCAGGAAGGCATTGCCAATGGCATCAAGAGGCTCGTTCCAGGAATATGGGTTGCTGAGCCAGGGCTCCCAGCCATCAGGCTGTACCCTAATACTCAGGTAGGCAATGACTGCCCCAAGCAACATCAAGACAATGGCAGCCCATTGTGTTGGGGATGACCTGGTTTTGCTGTCTGATCTTAGGAGGCTATTGAGGAACAAGGCTCCCATGGCCGCTGCTGCGAAGAAGCTGTGTGTATTCGTATTGCACAAGAGTGCCACAAGCAAACCGAACAATAGCGGCTTATGGTGCTTTTCTGCAAACAAATCTGCCAAAAGAAAGAGGAGCATTGCACTAAGTATGTAATTTCTGGCAACAGCGGCATACTCATACAGCATAAAATACGAAAAGATGAACAATATTCTGAAATACAGCGGGAAAGGGGCTTTCTTCAGAAAAATCCAGGCAGTAACAACGGCCAATATCCCATGCAGGATGCCCATAGAAACATAGGGTAGTCCGGCCTTGGCAAGTGGGAAGACAAGAATATACCATAAAAATGGGTGGCCATTATACGGAAGCTCATGGAATAAACCGATGAGGCTCAGGTCACTGCATAACAGCCAAACCTGAGCCTCGTCCCGCCATGGTTCATGACGGAATATTGTAACAAATACTACTAACGCATAAATACCTAGGCTAAGAAGCAGGAAAGACTTGCTCTTATAAAACCGCCGGAGGTCTTCCATGCGTATCAAAAAAGATCTATTGTTTGGTATAATCGATCTCTGACCCTAAAGCGCTATGAGGAATGAGGTAAATCGCCAACAATACCAGTGAAGCGATTAAGGCCCAGGTCCTGCGTTCCGGATGATTTTTCAGGCGAACAACAGCGATTACCCAGGCAATGACAGCCACAGCAGTCTTGTCGTCAGTCAGGTCATGACCCCATGGCCATCCTGACCAGTATACGTCAAAGGCATATTTCTGAACCAGGGGGCCCAGGATTACACCACCGATGCACAAAAAGATGATGGTCCACAAGGCTTGTTTGTAGGCATCTGCTCCTTTGGTTATGGCCTCCAATCCTGCACGGGTAGAGAATACCATGGCAAGAAACATGGCGATGATATGCGGAATGAGAATATACAATGGCACGATCCCTTTGTATCTCAGCAAGACAACCTGGTCGTTGTTCAACAACTTAGTTTCAGTCCCTTTTGTCAGGGAAATCTCATACATGACTTTTCCGGCCATGGGTTGCATAGGAAGGTAAGCCACAAGGTCACCACCCTCACGTTTCATCGGGGCAAAGGTCCATTCATCATAGCTCTTAAACCGTCTGTATTTACACAAACCCTTGATTGCTGTATCGGCAACAGCAATTTTGATCGGGGCATCAGTCCCGGTTTCATAAGTACGTAGCAGTTTGTATTTGATGGTTTCTCCACCCAGTTCGACTTTCCCTCTTACCGGATATGTAGGACCTGTCATTTTTTGATAGATGGCAATCACTGCCATAAATATAAAAGCGCCTACCCATAACAGGATTGACTTAGTTTTGGTGTTCATATGGTACTATGTTAATTTGAATCGGCAAAAATAGTAAAAAGGCGGTTCACTTTCTTTTTTGAAAAACAAACTCGACAGTAGCTCCTTTTTTTAAGGAACTGACTAAAATATCGCTGAGGATAAACAAAGGTGATGCCAGTACAAAAAATAATTTCTGAAATGCAATGCTAAAAGGCCCATATTCAGGTGCATAGGCCATATTTCCCTTGAGGCGTTCAAAGAGTACTTCTCTCTTTTTCAGGATACAATTCAAGATGCTTTGGACCATGCCAAAAGGGTTTTGTTCTAGGGATGCATACCTGATTCTCTTGATGTCATATCCTTTGTCTTCCATGATCCTGCCAATGTCGGCAGGCCTGAAAAAGAACAAATGCCTGGGGGGGTCAAGGTGTAGCCATTTCCCTTTGAATATCCCTGATTGTAAACTGTTTATATTTGGAAATGACATCATGAGTATGCCGCCTGGTTTCAGGATTTTGTCAATGATGTCTAAGGTCTCCCTGGGTTCTTCAAGATGCTCGAAAACATGGAAAAGACTCACTGCATCAAAACTTGCGGCAGAAAACAGATCAGCCTGGATTCTGCCGATGTTCAATTGTATACCCGGGATTTTGGCTGCCCGCAAGGCTGAATTTCCGGGCAATTCTATGCCGTGGATCTTATAATCGCCGAGCTGTGTCATATACCAAAGGAATTTTCCATTGCCACATCCTATGTCCAAAATACTGGCTCCTGCATGCAAAAAGGACGACAAACGCCTGGCCCTGCCCATTCTGAAGAAATCCAGGCTCTTTTCTATCATGGGCATACTGAACTTATCCTGCTTCTCTCCATAATATGTGTCGTCATAGGCTTCCGAAAGCCTTTGCGCGTCAGGCCTTGGGGCAAGAAAGACTGCCTTGCATTGCAAACATTGGTTCAGGGTGTAAGGATGGTTACGGATGTCGCTGGTCGGATAAAGCACCAGGCTGTTGGATTCCTTGCAGTATGCACAGGGATTGTCATGGTCTTGGGGATATTTCGCCATGGGTCAGGATGCTTTCATACGATTCTTGTACATCTCATGGTGTACAATGCCGAGTTTCTGAAACAGATGCCCGAAACTCGTCCGCATCACACCCAGACCATAGGTCATGCTGCGCATGAAATTGATGGAGGAGCCTTCGTCAAAGTATTTCGTCGGACAAGTGACTTCTGCAATCTCAAAGCCGTGAAAAAATATCTGGGAAAGTACCTGGTTGTCGAATACGAAATCATCAGAATTGACAGGGTAATTAATGGTTTCAAGGACTTCTCTTGAAAATGCCCTGTAGCCGGTATGGTATTCTGAGAGCTTCTGCCGGATGACAATGTTCTGGAACAAAGTCAGGAAGCGGTTTGAGACGTATTTATAATAGGGCATACCTCCTTTGAGTGCCCCTTTGCCAAGGATTCTTGACCCAAGTACGACCGGGTAAAGATCGTGGGCAATGATGTGGGCCATGGCAGGGATCAGTTTGGGTGTATATTGATAATCGGGATGAACCATGATGATGATGTCTGCACCCAGTGCAAGGGCTGCATTGTAGCAGGTCTTCTGGTTTCCGCCATATCCCATGTTTTTCTCATGCCGGATAACATGATGAATCCCAAGAGAATGTGCCAGTTCATAGGTATTGTCTTTGCTGGCGTCATCAACAAGTATCAATTCATCAATGATATCCATGGGGATTTCCCTGAAGGTGTCTTCCAATGTCTTTGCTGCATTGTAAGCCGGGAAAACAACCACGATCTTTTTTCCATTCAACATAGGCAAGCATTCAAAAATATTATTGTTTCAAAAAATTATTTTGTTTTGTCGGGCGGGGCCGGTATTCCCGGAAGAGCCTTGTAGTTCTTTAATTCCTCTTTGATGAGCTCGATGGCTTTGTTCAGCTGATCATCAATGCCAGCATATTCTCTGGCAGGGTCATTTTCGAGATAAATGTCTGGTTCAACGCCTGTTCCCTCAATGATCCATTTGCTTTCTTCCGATGAATATGATGCAAATTCCGGCTTTCTAAGGTCACCACCATCAATAAATGGCAAAGAACCGCGAATTCCAACCACGCCACCCCAGGTCCTGGTTCCAATAACTTTTCCCAGCTGATGCTTTTTAAAGGCATAGGGGAAGAGGTCGCCATCGGAAGCGGAATAATGGTCAATCAGCATTACCTTGGGTCCCAGCATCATCTGACGGGGTGTCTGGCCCGGTTCACTGACATTTCTGGACATATTGGCCCGGGTAACCACCCGTTGCAGCCGTTCGATGAGCATAGGGGAGACATTCCCACCACCATTTCCCCTGTCGTCAATGATGAGAGCTTTTTTGTCCAGTTGTGGGTAGAAATGTTTCACGAACTCGTTAAGCCCTTCTACACCCATGTCAGGAATGTGGATGTATCCAACTTCTCCGTTTGTGGCATCACTGACTTTTTTTATGTTATTCTGAACCCAGGTGTAATAATACAGGCTGGCTTCTGACCGGATGGGCACAACAATGACTTTGCGGCCGGATTTCTCATCTGTACCCGATGAAACTGTAAGCTCTACCTGTTGCCCTGCTGTGTTGATAAGGGCTTCATAGATGTCTGTCATGCCTTTGCAGGATTTTCCGTTCACTGCAAGAATATACTGACCCTCAGTGACATTGACTCCCAATTCATTCAGTGGAGACCGGGCATCTTTGGACCAGTTTTCGCTCTTAAGTAATTTGTCTATTTTGAAATAACCGGATGGATCTTTGCTGAGTTTGGCACCAAGAAGTCCTGTCGCGATCCGTTCGGGCATTCTTCTGTCGCCACCGCCGACATAAGCATGCCCAACATTGAGTTCTCCAATCATCTCCCCAATAAGGTAATTGAGGTCATTCCTGTCATTAACGTAGGGAAGGAGTACGCTGTATTTGTCCTTTACTGCCGGCCAGTCCACTCCGTGCATATTGGCAACATAGAAGAAATCACGCATCTGACGCCAACTTTCATCATAAATCTGCTTCCATTCCTGGGCATTGTTAACCCATACTTTGAGGTTGCCGAGCTCGATGCTTTCGTCCAATGTGATTTTTGTGCCGGGAAGCTCAACAATATAGTACTTTCCCTGCTTCCTGATGAGCATTTTTTTGGCATCAGCAGTGATGTCGAAATTCATCCCCAGGCCTAATTCTGTTTCTTTTTTCTTTTTCAGATCATAAATTTTCAGGCTGCTGCTTTCATCTCCGGCAGAAGTCTCATTGTAATAAACAGCATCATTTATGACATTGATGTTATAGTAATTGCCTGGATTGGTGGGTATTGACACTACTCTGTCCTTGATTCCGTCGAGATCGATGACGACATTTACTTTCTTTTTTGGTTCTGCAGGAGCTTTGGTTTTGTCGGATTTTGCATCAGCCTCTTTGCTTGTTTCCTTGGCCGGCTCAGGGCTGCTCTCGGTTTTTACTTCGTCATTTTCAGGAGCAAAAGGGGAGGCTGTGCTTTTTTGCAGGGTGATGAGGTAAATGCGGCTCATGTCACGGTAGGCATGGTTCCATTCAGTTTCGCTGTATACCGGGTTGAAATCCCTACGCGAACTGAAAACGAGGTATTTGCCGTCATTGCTGAAGGCCGGCTGATCAGAGTCAAACCAGTTATCTGTTACCTCTGTGATGGTCCCGTTGTCGACCTGGTAAAGATTTATGATGGACATCCCGTTTTTCTGCTGACTGGAATAGGTAATCCATTTGCTGTCGGGTGACCAGTTAAAATCACCGAATTCCCAGAATTTTGACTGCTCTACCAGGGTTGTCTTTTTCGTATCAACATCGACAAATTGCAGCCTGAGTTTTTTGTCATTCCAGAGGATCTTTTTACTGTCGGGCGACCACTGAATGGAGAATTTGTAGGTGTCTGCCCCGGTGGTCAGCTGAACAGCCGGCTCGCTGCCGTCCTGTTTTTGGACATAGATTTCGTATTCTCCATTGCGGTCGGAAAGGTAGGCGATGGATTTCCCGTCAGGGCTCCAGCATGCTTCACGGTCATGGGCCCCGGAACTATTTGTTATATTTCTTGTGATGCCAGACTTGGCCGGCACGCTGAATACATCGCCCCTTGCACTGAGCACGATTCGTTTGCCATCCGGCGACAGCTTTACTGAGTTGATGTTTTTGCTGGCATCTTTCAGGCTGTTTCTTCCATTGTCAAAATCATCAGCGATGCTGATGTTGATTTTCTCGGATTTCTCAGTGCCAAGGTCGAAGATATATAGGAAACCGGCATTTTCATAAATGATGCCACCGCTGCCAAGGCTCGGGAATTTGATGTCGTAATCAGTATAATTGGTGAGTTTGCGGGTTTGTTTTGAGCTGAGGTTATAGACAAAGAGATTCATGACCCTGTCGCGGTTCGACAGATAATAAATGTTGTCGCCCGACCACATGGGGATGATGTCCTGCCCGTCGTTATTGGAAAGGTTGACAGTTTCTTTGCTTTGAAAGTCATACACCCAGATGTCATCTGCCATGCCCCCTTTGTAGTATTTCCAGGTTCTGAATTCGCGGAAGATACGGTTCATTGCCAGTTTTTTTCCATCCGGGGAATACGAACAGAAGCCTCCTGCAGGGAAAGGCAGTTCTGTTGAAAGTCCCCCATCAACACTCACCTTGAAGAGTTGCCCCTTGAAGTCGTTAAAGGTTTGTTTGCGTGAACGATAGATGATGTCTTTTCCATCAGGTGACCATGCCATTACGATGTTATTTGGTCCCATTCTGTCAGAAATGTCATCGCGTCCAAGGGTCGCAGTAATGGTAAGACGTTTGGGTTTTCCACCCGTGGCAGGCATGGTATATACTTCTGTATTTCCATCATATTGGGCTGTAAAGGCCAGGGTTTTTCCATCCGGAGAGAAGCGTGGAAACATCTCATACCCGGCGTCGCTGGTCAGCTTGCGGGCTATGCCACCGGATTTTTCAACAGTATAGAGATCTCCTGCATAGGAAAACACAACCTGCTTGCCTGAAAAGGCCGGGAAACGCAACAAACGGGCTTCGTCCTGGGCAGAAACCCTGAAAACAAAGCATACTAAAAACAAACTCAGGCTTAAGGAAAAGGTCTTCATGTCTTGAAATAAATGTTGTGTATTAATCTCAGCAAAAATAAGAAACTTATAGTGGTATCAATTCCTTTCCTCACAAACGTTCGTGTCAATTTCATTTGGACTACCTTTGTATGAACAAAAATGCATCTTATGAGTATTTTCGCCGACCTTCAGCAATCCGATTTGTTCGCATGGGTAATCCTGCCCCTGCTCATTTTTTGTGCGAGGATCCTGGATCAGAGCATTGGGACACTCAGACTGATTTTTCTTTCCAAGGGATTCCGTTATCTGGCGCCTTTACTTGGTTTTTTTGAGGTCATAATCTGGTTGGTCGCTGTAGGGCAGATCATGAAGCATTTGGATAATTTTATGTGCTACATTGCCTATGGCTCCGGTTTTGCCATGGGGAATTACATCGGTATTGTTCTCGACCACAAGCTCTCCATCGGGAATGTGTTGGTCAGGTCTATCCTTAGAAATGAAAATCTGGAACTGATTGAATACCTGAACAAGCGCAATTTTGGGTTGACAGTTGTTGATGCCGCAGGTGCCCGTGGAAAAGTTAAAGTGCTCTTCTCTGTGATCAAAAGAAAAGACCTGCCTACTTTTTTAAACATTCTTTGCGAATTTGAGCCGGAGGCTTTTTATACCATTGAAGACGTAAAGTCCACCAACGAGGGTGTGTTCAGGTCGAACACACGGCGATCGATATTTAACTCAGTCTCTTTTCGGCTGATGAAATCCAAGTAATTTTCAGGATTTGTGATGTCAGCGCCGAAAATTGCTTTGTTTTCAACAGCCTATATGCCACCTGTGAGTTTTTTTGCCACAGCCCTGCAGTATGAGCTGATTTTTATAGAAGCCTGTGAAAACTACCCCAAACAAAGCTATCGCAACCGTTGCCGTATTCTGGGTCCCAATGGCATGCAAACACTGAGCATCCCAACCCTGAAAACAGCGGAATTAAAGCGTCAGACAAAGGACGTCTGCATTGCCTATAACGACCGTTGGCAGCAAATACATTGGCGTTCTATCCTTACTGCCTATAGCAAATCCCCCTATTTTTTGTATTACAGGGATGCCTTTGAGCCATTTTTCGAGAAACAATATCCGCTTTTAATGGAGCTGAACCAACAGCTTATGGCATTGATTTTCAAATTGCTGAAACTGAATTGTCAGCTTGCATATACTACGCAATATGGTGAGCATGATCTGGTTGATCATGATTATCGCACTGCATTTACACCCAAAAAAGAGATTGAGATCATGATGCCGCCTTACTACCAGGTTTTTCGTGAAAGGGCTGCCTTCATTCCAGATCTCAGTATCCTGGATCTGCTGTTTAATCTTGGGCCGGAAGCCGCAGCCTACTTGCATAGCCTGGAATTGCCAAAGAAAGAAATACCTTTGCCGGAAAATTAGTAATCCCCCATGAAGAATTTTGGAATATGTCTGCTGAGCCTCGTCCCCATGCGCAAAGAACCCATGGAAAAGGCGGAAATGGTTTCACAGATATTATATGGTGAACTTGTAGAAGTACTTGAGAATAAAAAAGGATGGCTGAGTGTCAGGATGTGCTTTGACGGATATACCGGCTGGGTTTCTGAACGTCAGCTTCACCGCATCGACAGAAAAGCTTTTGAGCAATACCTTCGGTCATGGACATTTGCTTCGACAGACCTCATCGGCTATGTGAAAGAAGATACTCAGAAGCTCAGGTTTCCGGTCACGGCAGGTGCTTCTTTTCCCCGTATGCTGCGGGCCAATTTTATCGTTGGCAGTTTCCGTTACAGCTTCGACGGCAAAATGAACAAACCTCACGAAAAACCGGATCGTCGCAAATTGATCGGAATCGCCAGGAAATTCCTGGGAGCTCCCTACCTCTGGGGTGGCAGAAGTCCGCTGGGACTCGACTGTTCAGGCTTTGTGCAGATCGTCTATAAAATGAACAACATTGCCATCAAAAGAGATGCCTGGCAACAGGCCCTGGAAGGGGAGAGCCTGAGCTTTCCGGAAGAAGCCTTGCCCGGTGATCTCGCTTTCTTCGACGACGAGGAGGGCAAAGTCGTCCATGTCGGAATCATGCTCGGAAAAGGCAAAATCATCCATGCAGCCGGGCAGGTCAGAATTGACAAACTGGATCATCATGGGATTTTTCGGGAAGACGATAAAAAATATACACATAAGTTGCGGATGATCAAGCGAATACTGCCCGGTTAATAAATAATTCGAAAATTTTCGCTTTTTTCTTTCCACTCGGGAGGCTGTTTTCCATATATAAGGGTATTAACCCTTAAATTAAATATATGAAAAGAAAACTAAGTTTCCTTTTTGTCCTGTTGGTGACGGTGGGCATGGGATGGATGAGCGGCTGCAGTAAGCATGATGCCGCAGAGGATGTAAGGAATGAAAATCTTTTGTCTAAGTCTGACATGACAGACGAATCGGCAAAGGAGAAACAGATCCTTAGTTTTATCAATGATTGTAAACTACAGCGCAGTCAGCTGCCTCCCACCACAATGCAGAAGTTGCCATTGGCAAGAACTGCCTGGCTTCTGGAGGCTTCCTTTAACCTGGCATTTGCGCATCCCATGGTCCTTGCGAAGGAAAGACAATTTGATACTGTTTGTCTGTCCATGCCCTTTGTTGGGGATTCTGTCGCTACAGTAGATGCAACAGCATGTGCTAACCGACTCTTAGACAGTCTTAGCAAATTCTATGCAAAATGTGGGGGTCCAAACAAGACCATACTGACAATTACTGTAAGCCAGACGCTGAATGTAGCTGGAAACACCTTCCCCATTACAGCCGTTTTTGAAGCCGGCAACAAGATCAACCCCAATGACCTGACTTACCTTTATAACTTTGATAGTACCAATTATTGGTACTGGGGGTTCGGGCAGGGGAAATGTGGCCCCTACATGGGCAACAGCTTTGGTTCCGATGCTGCATCGGTATTTATGGGAAACCAGGATTTCTTTAAACCTGATGTTATCGTACCTCCGGGAATGGCCTTGTACTATACTGACTTCATTACGCGTGTTGCGAATCCTTATGATTTGCCCAATGTGGCGAATGCAGTTCCTCAGGATAACTTTTTCGATTTTCGTCTATACCTGAGCAATCCGGACTGGCCGAATCATCATGACTGCCTGAGTCCATCGGAAATGAATTTCTATTTCAACAATTTGTCTGCCATTATCTGGCATGATCTGTTCCCGATCGGGTCAACACAAGCCAATTGTCATTTTGTGTCATTGTTCATTGAAACAGCCACAGTTGGTCTCTCTGAACCCCCGGATCTGTTCAATTCGAACAAACACAAAATTATTGTGAAATACGGTAAACCTCATTTTATTACCAATTATGACTATCCCCTGGATGCACCACTTTATCAATGGATTTAACCCTTTAACCGCATTGTTATGAAAAACAAAACCCTTCAGGGCAATCGCCCTAACAATCACTTATTCAGTAATATAAAGCCTGTGCTGTGCCTGATGCTGATGGCTTATGCCGGCATATTGTATGCACAAACGCCCATTGTTGTGATTAACCAGGAACAAAACAGGGATATTCTGATCAATGGTGTGGGTGATCCCTGGGGCGGTTTTGTTCTGGGGGGGCATCAACTTACCAATCCAATCCGTGGGGTGCTGCTCAAGCTGAGTCAGAACGGCGATACCCTCTTCAGGAGGTTCGACGGTTTTCCTAAAAGTCACCTGGATGGTGTCATGAATGATGGAGAAGGCAATTTCCTGGCCTTTGGTAGTGCTGCCATTGATACTATGCCGCCCCTGCAACAATGCAAGACCTATGTGTGGTTCTTAAAGGTCGATGCCGGCTTGAATGTCCTCGAAGAACATACCTATGCTGTACCCTCTAAATATCTGGAAATTAACTTCATGAATGGGATCAGGGAAAGTAGCGGGAATTTTGTTTTTTGTGCACTTGCCACAGGTGATTATTCTGACGTAGCACATATGAATGATTACCTGATGTTACGAACAAGTCCTGCAGGTGTATGCCTGACAACAAAGTTTATCGATCTTGGTTATGATGACAGGCAAGTTTGCCTGGCAAGCAGCATGGATGGGGATTCGCTTTTTTTGTACGGTGAGATTGGATTTGACTTTGGTTCTCAAATAGGGGTGCATTATCTCGACAGCAATTTCAATTACTTGGGGCAGGCCTTTAAATATTTCGGTGGTTTTTTTATGCATTATGCAGTAAAGCGTTTTAATGCCAACAAACTTTTACTCAATGGGATCAATATGCCGGCCCTCGTCAGTGATTATGTTCAGCCTGGTCTGTGTTACATCGACAACGATGCGGATGCCCTCAGTTCTTTTCTGTGTCAACCCGACACTATGTTTTGTTGTCAATTGCCCCAACAGGGAATGGATTTTGTCTTACCCAACGAAATTTATGTTGGTGGTAACAACAATTTGCATGTCTGGGGGGATTACTATTCTCCAACTTCTTATTTTCTTACCAGGGTGGATTCTAACCTCTTGCCACAAACTACCTGGTATTTTGGCGGAGATATGCGTTACACTTTGAACAGTGTCATTGCCTCGCCTGCCGGCGGATGTGTACTGGTGGGTTCAAGGGCTGTGACACCTGACTTAGGACTGACCAATGCCTATCTGGTGATCATACCCCCTCCGGTTCCGGAAGGAGAGGAAGAGCCAACAGCCGAAAGTGGAGAAATTCTGGTTTTTCCCAATCCGGGTCATGATTGGCTCAGTGTTGAGAATGCAAACAGAGATTTCACCGACTTCGAAATGTTTGACGGCATGGGAAGGTGTATTCAAAAATTACCCCTGGATGCAGCCAGGCTTAGCATTTTTACTGCAGGATTATCGCCCGGACTCTATGGTTACCGGGCAACAAACCGGGACGGAAAGTCCGTCTCCGGGAAATGGATAAAACAATAACAATTTAAAAATGAACACAATGGAAAAGATGAAAGTAGCGGGATTTTTGTGTGTGTTGACAAGTCTTTTCGTCCTCTCAGTACAAGCACAAAACTGTCTGAATTGTTACAATGCCACAAACAGTGGCCAGTACGCCAATGCGCTTGGGCCTTCTGCTGTGGCTTCAGGCGACTACTCCTTTGCCTTCGGGCAGAATGCCCTGGCGACAAGCCTCCGATCTTTTGCAATCGGAAACTCAGTGCAATCTGGCGGGATGTCTTCCTTTAGTTTTGGGAACCTCCTCAAGTCATCCGCCTATAACTCCTTCGTGATCGGGATGGGATGCACTGCAGGACCCCTGGAAAACACCATTTCAAATTCGCTGATGGTGGGCTTTAATGGGCTTCGGCCAACGCTCTTTGTAGGGCCAACAGTGGAGTCGCCCTATGGCTGCGGAAAAGTAGGCATAGGGACCACAACACCTGGGGAAATGCTCACTGTCAATGGAATCATTGAAAGCCGCGTGGGGGGTATCCGTTTTCCGGATGGGACTTTGCAAACAACGACAGCCTTTACTCCCTGGATGCAGAACAACAATAATGTGTTTTATGATGAAGGATCTGTTGGGATTGGATTGGCTGAACCTACTGCCAAACTCGATGTTTATGGTGATGTCGTCCTCGGAAAACCCGGAGAGAATTTCATCCTGCATGCCAGACCCTGGGTCGGTGATGCCCTGGTGATAGCCCCACAGAATGGAAATTCCGGATGGGATTGGTCTAAAAGCATCACCCTGAAGGACAATGGTCAGATGTACATCGGATCTGAACTTTCTGTGGCTTCACCACACATCAACTACAAGCTGGCTGTCAACGGCAAAGTAGTGTGCAAAGAGTTGATTGTTACCCTGCAAAGCTGGGCAGATCATGTGTTGCAAAACGACTACAAACTCATGTCTCTGGATGCGCTCGAAAGCTACATAAAAAGCCATCACCACCTGCCCGGTCTGCAATCAGAAAAGGAAGTTGTAAGTCTTGGCATGGATGTTGGAGAAATTAACCGAACTTTGCTGGCCAAAATAGAAGAATTAACCCTGTATACGATTCAGCTGAACCGCGAACTGGCCGCAGTTAAACAATCACTTCAAACCCCATAAAGAGAATATGAGAAAGTCATTTTACTTAATGCTCTTCCTGCTTTGCTGCTACTCCTTCAATGCTTTTTCACAAACAACCATCATTCGGTATGTTTGGGATAAGCAGAAAAAAGATGTATTACGCAAGATTGAATTCGTCAATCCCAAGTTGGATAAGGTGGTTAAAACTATCAGCGTTGCTGATCAGAACCCCTTCAATCATTATAAGTTTCCAACCGTGCCGGATAGTTCGATGAATAAGAAATATGACTTAAATGGTGTTGTTATGCATCAGGTCTTCCCGGATTCTGTGTTTGGAACACGCCCTGATTGGAAAAAAATACGGGAATGGGGCCTTGTTGAAGGTTCTTCCACTTCCACCTGGAATACCGAAAATCCATCCTCATTTGTGCTGTATTATACATTCAAATCCTATGTTCTGGAAGGGTCTTTGGTCGGGATGACTGCAGTATTCGCTTTTGATAATGAAGGCAATTGCATGTTGAAAGACATTCAGCCTCAAATCGGAATCACACAGCTTTATTTTACTCCCTCAGGAAGGTATCTTGCCTATACCACCGGTAAATATATCGAAGATAGATTGCCGATGCCAAGTGGTTTCAGGGTCTTTGACCTGAAAACGAATTTCTCTGTGTTCGAAAAGGATTACAATGCAGGTTTGTATTTTCTGCCTGATGAAAAGTTAATGTCAGTTACCGACAACCAGGGCGGTGATACAGAACGTAAGTATTTCTATAAAATAATTGATATTCCTGCAAAAAAGGTCTACACCAAAACCTTTCTCGCTGAAGAAATGAGTAAGATTATCAATATTTCTGCAGAAGCCATCGTTTTTAAGGACAATACCCGGGCATTCTACAAATCGGATTTCCTGGTGCAGGATCTGAAATAATTCATGATGTATCGTATTGTAAGAAAATAACTTAAATGTATATGAAAAAAATTATTGTCGTTTTACTCTGGATAATGTTTCCGGCTTCCGCCATTCTTGCTCAGGAATATGGCATCAGGTATTCTTATGCCAAAGACAAAGTTGGAAAAGACTTGCTACGTGAAGTGGTCTTCTATGATTCTTTGAATAAAGTAGTCATGAAGAGATTGGATGTATATGATTATAATCCATTCATGAAAATGGGTTTCAAGTCTGAGTTTTCTGAACAGGAACAATTTCCGAAATTGTTATTGACAGCCAGGACTGCAGGGGATTTTGTCCCTCAAAGCTTTGTTTCTAAGTATGCAAAATCAAAGTTTAATGCTGCTGCTGTGCTTGATTTTGGTGTCGTTGATCTCTATGCTTCCCAGACCAATCCGTTCTACACCCTTATTTTCTATAACATGAAACTAATGGGAAAAAATGTTTTGGCAGGACAAGTTGGTAGTTTTCATTTCTTCGACAAAAGGGGTGAAGAACTATTGACATTCCAGCAATATGATGTGAATGTGCTGTCAGCTGACATCTCCCCCAAAGGAAGATACATGGTACATACTTTCGGAATCTCAAATTATGAAGGCCCAATTTTAAAGCATGGTCTCCGCATTTTCGACCGTATCCGCAACCAGTATGCTGAATTGTCGGTTGATTCTGCCAAAGTCGAAAAACTGACAGAGAATTACCTGGTCATCATCAGTGATGGCAATGCCGGTGGTGAGGTTCCAGGCTTTAAAGTCAGTTGTTTTGATTTGAAAAGAAATGTGCTTTATTCCCAGGTATATTCGAATGATTACAGAGCTAAGTTCCGCGCTACTTATGGCGATACCCCTGTTTTTAAATTGGATGGAAAGACTTTAACATATGATAAGGACTTTGCTGGAGAGGAAATAAAATGGAAACTTTACGAAAAAGATTGGAAATAGGCCTTAACAAGGCTGCAAAAACGAGCTTGTTTTTGCTTTTTATCACCTTGATGGGAAACCCCATTGGTGGGATAGCGCAGGACAGCACCTTCAGGCTGATCCGTGAAAAAGATGAAGATGGAACGCCCCGTGTGCGTAAGATAGAATTCTGGGATACAATTAATCATACCTGCCTTCGCACAATAGACCTGGCCAAGGATAACCCATATAGATCCATGGGTTGGAAAAGGAATGGCGGAAATTATGATTGTCCGCGATACGAACTTAGTGGGAAGCTGTTGTCTGATCTGATATCCCCGGAAATTATTGCAACTTACAACAAAGACAGGCAATTTCCTGATTTGCCAATAGTAGTTGCGAATGTTCTGTCTAAGATTTCTCATAAAAACAATGAAATTCTGGCAATTAATCACAGTGCATCCTTGTTGGGGGCAGAGTCCTCTGGCGGTGATATGAGTTGCTTGTTGGTGGTTAACAAACAAGGAAAAGACCTTTTCCGCTTGGGCAAGTATGACAGGGCGATCGATTATATGCATATTTCCGAAAGTGGCAGGTATTTGTGTCATAGCACTGGAAAGGCTGATGCTGATGGTTTTATTTATCCTTTAGCAATACGTATTCTGGACATCAGTAATCGGTCCTATACACAGCTTGAAATCCCGGAATTAGTGGGCTTCCATGTATCTGATAAATTTGTTTATGTCACCAGCAAATCAGAAAGCAATACCATTGGTTTTCTATATTATAGAATTGACCTTATGAATGGTAAATATACCTATGCTCAGCAGCTGTTTCAAACCCGATCTGAAATGAATGATTTTGTTCAAACCTCAGATCGTGTAACTATGATTGAAAAATTGTGCAGAGCACAGGCTAATCCTGAAGCGCCCATGGTTTGGAAGGATTTCGAAACCTTTTGGAAGTAGGAATATATTTTTTTACGTATGATTTAGAATTGCAGTGTAAGGATGATTAATGTGAGGAGGAAATGCAATGAGAAACTTTCATTTAATGATGGCAATCGCGATTGCCAGCTTGCTGCCGCTATGCAGTGCAGCACAATATGATTTAAAATATCTGCCTTGTAAAATCTGTACGGGTTCATATACGCCTGTCAGCTTTAAAATTAATGGCAGTACGTCTGACCTGACTTCAGATTTTGGTAAACGACAATGTAGCCTTTGTTCAACATGGCACAGGGGTGTAGACCTCGTGGTTGCAGATGCCACGGATGCCAAAGGTTACCATATTCTCAGCCCTTTTAACGGGACCATCGCAGCCATTAGTAAATTTAATAATTATATCGTTTTATCAATCGATGGACCGGGTGGTGATAACCTTGGGTTTGGTCACATCTTCCAAAATGGGAATGTCCCGATTGTTGTTGGGGATATGGTTTTCAATACCTTAATGATAAATAATCTCAATTATTATGTCATTATTGATAAAACAATGGGCAAAGCCTGGTGTGTCATAAATGGAATTTCTTTTAATTATGAGGGTGTAAATTATATTACATCAAATCAGGTGGTGACGGGTAACAGATTGGCTCCGATCGGGGATTCTGAAGCAACAAATGTGCATGTTCATTTATACAGGCATGTTGATCCATACAGCAATCTTCAGACTCCATCGAATTGCAAGAATCCTTTAAAGATTCTGAACCACATGAACAGTGACATGAACATCACGCAATATGATCCTTATGCCTTGTCACCTGCACAAGCCGGGATTTCATATTACGCAGGAAACCAGCCGGCATGTATCAAGGTGTCCTGCAATATGAATGGATATAGTTTGTTGCCCGACAACATCCTTTCCAGTTATCAGCATCGCATGATGGCCATCGACAAACTTGGTTTTTACATTGGTAAGGCCTCTGCAGCCATGGAGCCTTCAACAAACTGGGGACAGGCCAGTTCAGCATTCAGAATGGTCTCCGGACCACATTATTCAGGTTATATTTGTAATGGCAGCCTGCCCGCTTCTACCATTTATCCACCCAACCTGACGGACAATACCTTAGGGTCTAATACGCATACCGGCATATTTCCTTATGCCTATTCCAGTATGACAAAAGACGACTATTTCTATGCTGATTTCTACCAGCGACTGCACCAGAATAGTACGCCCGGGACAGCCACTCCCCTCATGGCAAAATGTGTGAAAGAAGCCATGTATCCTGATGGGGATTATCGTCTGCTGGCAAGAGCAGAGACAATAGAAGGACTGTATTTTAGCACCCCACAGACGCAGAGTAAAGTGATCAGAATCGATAACTTTTTGCCCTTCATCCAAAAGGTGAAAGTGATAAAATCAAGCATGTTTACACCCTTTTATATGGGTGAGTGGTTATGGAACGGGAATTCTCTTGACTATATCAACCAGGTTGATAACCAGGGAACTGGCGGAGCCAACCTGAGTGTCATCGTTGAAACCAGCGAACCTATGCAGGAATTGTCAATGGCCTATGATAATTTCAATTCGCAGGTAAGTACGACCGGGGTGCCGGGTACAGACAATACTCAGTTTATTTTTGCAATTCCTGCTGCTTATCTTCAAACCGGCACAATGGCGCTGGTTTTTAAGGGAAAGGACTTGTCGGGCAATGAGTTAATGGTTCTGGATGCTGAGACATCCTATGCTGCTGCCCAGATTCCTGTCAGAACAGGGAATACAACATGGTCTCCCATGCCCAATACAGGTTTGGATAAAGTTCACAAGATCACGATAGGCGAGGTTTTGCCACCGGAAGCGGCTTTCAGTCCACATGAAATAACAATCAATCCCGGCAATTACGTGTACTTCCAGGATGCATCGACCGGCATGATCGATGCATGGTCGTGGTACTTCGATGGCGGTCTTCCCTATGCTTCAAGCCTGCAAAATCCTGCTGTGCTTTTTGATCAGGAAGGAGACTATACGGTCACGCTGAATGTCCTAAACGCCCTGGGTATGAGCAGTGCCACAGGACTTGTCCATGTTACCAACGAACCAATAAATCCGGTTTGTGATTTTTCACCCAAGAATATTACTGTATCTGAAGGTAGTACTGTGTATTTCAGTGACTTGTCAAGTGGTGCGCCAAGTCAGTGGTGGTGGGACTTTGATGGTGTTGAGCCCATGTCTTTCGAGCCAAACCCGATGGTGACCTACAACAGCAGTGGTATATACAATGTTAACCTTACTGTTTCCAATGCGTCCGGCCTGAGTGGCTGCGCAACAACGATAATGGTTGTCCCCCAAATCCCCCCAATGTCAGCAATCTGTCATGTTATGCCATTTATGGGATCTCCGGGTGTTGTCTGTAGTTTTAGTGCTGATGTGATGTTTGGAACACCTCCTTATCAGCTGGTTTTCAATTTCGGAGATGGCACAGTGATTCCACAGACTTCAAGCTTTAGCCTGGTTTCTGTCAACCACCAATATCAGACTTCCGGCAATTTTACTTTGGTAGTAGGGATTACGGATGCCAATGGCTTGTATGAAACTTGCTATGAGTCAGTCTTTGTGCTGCCTGCTGATCCCTGCGAAAGTCTGCAAATGGCACTGAAGGTCGATGGGAGTGAATCACAGACTTCGATTGCCTTTGGAAATGCACATGTATTCTCTGCAGAGCCACTGGGAGGTCAGTCACCCTATTATTTTGCGTGGACATTTTACCCGGAGGAGTTAACAGCTGCTGTTCCATCCGCTTTAGGAAGTTATCAGCCCGGGCCTCATACCCTTACTTTTCCATCCCCGGGGAATTATAAGGTTAAGGTCCATGTATGTGATCAGAATGGCTGCACCCGTACGATTTTGCGCAATTATACTGTTTTCCAACCCGAGCATTGTATGATTGCCAAGATTCAGAAAAAACATGGGGGTGAGTTGGTCGTGCCCCTTGGCCAGAACTGTTTTTATGATTTCTCCCAGGTGCTGGGTTCTGTGCAATGTCAGGATCCCCCAGGCACATTGAATGTGCCCTGTATCACCAATTCGCGTTGGGAGCTGAAAAGTTATCCGGCTGGAGCTTTGCTGGCGTCTAAGAACTGTGTGCCATTTTCTGATCCGGAATGTACCATGGGATATGTTAGTGAAAGGCTGTTTTCCTACAACTTCAGCCAAAAAGGACTTTATACTGCAAGTATGAGGATTTGGGATAACAACTGCGCCGTGCAGGCAGGCTATGATTGTGAGGATAAGACAGAAGTCTTGGTCAGGGTGCTGGATTGTAATGATACAGTGATTGCGAATGCAGATTTGCCCATTGCCTTGTCTGGTCAAAATCCGGATGTCTACGCCGGGACAATTATTTCAGGAGATGCCGGCGGCTATTGCCTGCCTGCCAATGCCACAATGAATTGGTATGCCAACAAGGAAATCGTCCTGAAATCCTGGACAAGTCTTTTGTCTGGCTGCGAGTTTCAGGCTTCCATCATGCCTTGCCCCGAGACATTTTGTGATAAAAATGAACCCATAGCATCAGCCACAATGCCCGGGCCTGTGGTAGAAGTCTATCCCAATCCCGGCAAGGGCATGTTCGCAGTGCGTGTTACTGCGGGCACAGAAGCTTTGCAACGCATAGAGGTCTTTAACTGCCTGGGCGAGTTGATGAAAACGCTGGAGGCTGAGGGTAAAAGCGTGCTAAGTATGGATTTGACCAAGGTTCCGGCGGGTATGTATATAATGAAGGTCTGGCTTGACAAATCAAACCAGACCTTGAAGATCACGAAATATTAAGCGTTTTGTGCTAGACTATCACTCTTCTGACGACATCAATCACAGTACCATCAACCCATTTTACTGCGGCAACGACTTCCTCGCCAAGCTCCGGCCTGGCGGGGACTCCGCAGATCTTCTCGGCTTCAGCCTTCAACTCTTCGATGGATTTTATCGGCAGGCTGGAGCCTTTTAAACGGTCAAGCAAATCGGTACGTGCCGGATTAATGGCAATGCCGCGTTCAGTGACAATGACATCGATGAGTTCGCCAGGCCCGCAAATGGTGGTTACAGCATCACGGATAATCGGCATACGGTCGCGGAACAGGGGAATCGGGAGGATCGTACATTTTGAGAAAAGGCAATTCTGCCATCCGCCAATACCATGAAGCAGATAACCATCAGAATGAGTGACAACATTGGCATTGAAGTTCACATCAACTTCTGTCGCACCCAAAATTACAACATCAACCATCGAAGCAAAATTCCCTTTCCCATGGTAGTTGTAGGAAGTAAAAGGACTGGTGGCCAGATGATTGGCATTCTCCCGCATAGAACGTACCCCTTCCAGGTCGAAAGTTTGTCCATCAAGGATGTAATCAACCAGGCCTTCTTCCAGCATTGCTACAGGATATTTGTTGGATCCTCCTCTGAGGAAACGGGCCTTGATTTTTCTCTTTCTCATCATTTCTGAGAAATAAATGCCAATGGAAAGGGCAGTGCCACCTGCGCCGGCCTGGAAAGAGAATCCGTCTTTTACGATGCCTGCCTCATCGCAGAACATGGAAGTCAGCTCTGCAATCATCAGTCTGTCAGGACTTTTTGTGATTTCTGTGGTGCCGGAAACGATTTTTTCTGAGAGCCCTATTTTGTCTAAAACAACAACGTGGTCAACATGGTTTCCATGGATTTGCCAGGGCACACAAGGGAAGGGGACAAGGTTGTCAGTAACGACGACTACTTTGTTTGCATATTCAGAATCTGCAAGGGCAAAGCCAAGTGGTCCGCAGGCAGTAGGCCCGTTTACGCCATTGGCATTGCCGAAAGGATCAGCAGTAGGTGCTGCGATGATGGCAATGTCGATCACAACATCTCCATCCTGAACAGCCTGGTAACGACCCCCATGGGAACGTAGTACGCCGGTACCTTTCATTTTTCCTTCTGAGCAGAATTTTCCAAGTATTCCGTTCATACTGCCCTCGATGCGGTTGATTGTACCATCCTCAAGGTATTTTATCAGCGGCTCATGGCAAGGAAAAGAGGCAGAAGGAAACCAGACGAGGTTTTTTACCCCCATTTCAGCAGCGATGTCGAAAATTTGGTTGGCAATCAGGTCGCCATTGCGAAAATGATGGTGGGTGGAGATGGTCATACCATCTTTTAGTCCACAGCGCTCCAGGGCTTCACGCAAACTGTGCAGCACTTTATTGCCATCAGCAGGGTAGTTAGCGCAACTTGAAATAAAGGGAGCATATTTGCGGCCGTTCGGGATGTACTTCCCTACGCCCATGTAGGGGATTACGGCTTTGTCATTAATTTCTTCGGGAACCAGCCTTCCGGCTGCATTCAAAACAAGCTTGTCGTATTTCTTCATGGTTAATCCTCCTCTGTCCAGTTAGTTGATAGTTTGTTCATAGCAATGGCGAGTTCAATCGTTCTTTGGGCGCGTTTGACGACAGGCGGATCAATCATCTTGGTGCCGAGAGAGACGACGCCAAGTCCTTTGGATTCAGCTTCTATAAAGGCTTTGACGATCTTTTTTGCTTTTTCAATTTCTGCGGAATCAGGTGCGAAATTCTCATGAATCACCCGGATCTGACGCGGATGGATACAGCCCATGCCATCAAAACCAAGGGCTTTCGAACGCAAAACGTTGTCTTTTAATGCATCCATGTCGGCAATGTCGCTGAAGACGGAGTCAATGGGTTGAATTCCGGCTGCACGGCAGGCAATTACGACTTTGCTACGGGCAAAGAAGGTTTCATTCCCTTCGAAAGTACGGCGGGTGCCGAGGTCTGCTGTAAGGTCTTCAAGTCCGATGGCCATGGATACGATGTTGTCAGCTGCCCCGGCAATATCATAACAATTGACAATGCCTTTTGCAGATTCAATGATGGGCATTAGCCAGATATTGCCATCTAGTCCGTTATTTTTCTGAATAGCGGCGATTTTGTCATTTACCTGTGTAATCTGATCCGGATGTTCACATTTCGGGATCAGGATCAGGTTGACATTGTGGGCGACAATAAACTCCAGGTCGGCAAGGCCTGCAGGAATCTGGTTGATCCTGACCATGCGCTCAACACCATAAAAGTCAAGTGCCCGCAAAGCATTTCTAACCAGAAAGCTGGCTTCAAATTTCTTGGCAGGAGCCACAGCATCTTCCAGATCGAGAATGATGCCATTGGGTTTGTGAAGCCCGGCATTGATCATCAGGCTGGGGGTGTTCCCCGGCAGATATAGCCTTGAAAAACGGTAGGCTTCTTTGGTTGTAGTGTATTTGTTTTCCGGAAGAAAGTCAGGAAGGTATTCTTTGTCAGTAGAAATGAGTTGTTTTACTGCAGCTTCTATCCTGGCTGCCAATACGAAGGGTAGGGCTCCTGTGTCTTCAATGGTAAGTATGGCGCCGGTAAATCCAAAAAACTGCAGGATGTCATATCCCAATTTCCGGATTGTATCCCCAAAAAGCACCTCTACTTTGCTGACAAGTTTGACTTCAAGTCCAGGTTCGTCCTTGATTTCCAGCGTAATGAAACAATCGGAACGGACGCCTTTTCCTTTGTTTCCGGCAAATGCAACTTTTTCCACTTTTGTACTTTTAGTTAACGAGTAAAATTAAGTATATATGAGTATTCAGTGCAAAAAAAAGGGGGGCATTGCCCCCCTTTTAGACTGCTTCTAAGTAAACCTGCGAAGCAATTTTACTTAGAAGCTGTTATACCGAGTCGAACAAGGTTCGAATTCACGCAAACCTGTTCATCTTCGGGATAAGCTTATTTCTTTATTGTGGCACCTGGTCTGGAAGGGCTCTTTGTAGGCTCAGCTTTTGCAGGAGCTTTTTTAGGAGCTTTCTTGGCAGGTTTTGCTTTTGCAGCAGCTTCAGCAGCAGCAATTGAATCAGCAACCCTTTGTTGTTCAGCAGCAGCAGCCATTGAATCAGCTTTGATTTTCTCAACAGTAGCAAGAGAATCTGCAGTAGCTTGTTGTTGAACGGCAGCAATAGAGTCATTATAAGCTTTTTCTTTTGCAGCTTTTTCTTCAGCGCTAGGACCGCAAGCTACAATGGCAAACATTCCGGTTACGAGGAACAATGCGAATAATTTTTTCATGATCTGGTTTTTTAAATTTGTTGTTTTGGTAATAATGCGGCAAAGATAATTGTTTTTTGGGTTCGTCATTTTAAAAATATGATTACTTTTGCACGATTTTTGAACAGAATAACAAACACCTCAGAAATAACCTAATTTAAATGAAAATGAAACGTAATCTTGCTGTTTTAACAATGATGGCCTTTGCAATTGGCCTGATGACTTTTACCTCTTGTAAAAAGGATGATACTACATCTCCTGATATCACACTGACAGGCGGTACCCTTTATTTAAACCTTGCTACTACTTATGTTGAGCCTGGTTTTACTGCCAATGACGATGAAGATGGCGACATTACTGTTGATGTGGCTGTAACAAGTGATGTAAACACTACACAGGTTGGTATGTATACTGTTACTTATACTGTTGCTGACAAAGCCGGAAACGAAACCACTGTTACCCGTGATGTTTATGTAAAAACTGCCAAATTGGCCGGTAATTATTCTGTGATTGATACTGTTACCGGTGCCAATGCTCAGATTTATGCTTATGATGTTACTGTTGATTCTTCTGCTGCTGTTGATGTATGGTGGAAAACCATCATTATCCACAACTTTGGCGGTTATGGTACTCCTGTTATTGTAAAAGCCAGCATTGATGGTGGTGTAATCACAATTCCTTCACAGGTTCCAAGTGGAATGCCAGCTGGCTACGAAGGTACGATCAGCGGTTCAGGTACCTATGATGGTGCAAACAAAGTACTGAAGACTTTTAATTACACTGCCACTTATGATGCAGGTGGAAGTGACCAGGGCAAGGCTCATTTTACGAGATTATAATTCCCCAATTGATTGAAAAACACGGGAGGCGCCTCAGGGCGCCTCTTTTTTTTAATACCTTAGCAATCTTTAAAACCTCTCTTTTCCTTGGCTAAACTACCTCAATACCACCCATTTAAACCTTTCTTTCAGACTTTTTGGCTACTGTTGCTTACTTTGTTGGCCTGGCTTCTTACCCGCCTTTGTCTTTATTTCTTTAATCCTTCCCTGTTCGGGAATTTTGCACATGGGGAGTTCTCTGGTATCTTCTTCGGTGGACTGCGTTTCGACCTGTCTTCCATGGTTGTGTTTAATGCCTTGTTCATTGCAATCAACGTTATTCCCTGGCCTTTCCGTGAGCATAAGTCCTTTCGCCTGGCCCGCCTGCTTACATACGTAATCCCCAACATCCTGGGATTGCTGCTTAACCTTGCCGATACAGCTTATCTCCCATTTTCCGGGAAACGAATGACAGGTGACATCCTGAACTTCATGAAGGCTGGAGGCAATGATCTTTTGCATCTCATTCCGCAATATTTGCTCGATTTCTGGTATGCCGCCATTTTGTTGATTGCTTTGTCTGTATTGATGGTGCGGCTTTTTGTCTTGTTGAACCCCAAACTTGAGGGACGTGTTACCATGGGCTATGCCCTGAAACAACTGATCTCCTTCCTGGTTTTTGTTTTGCTGTCTGTCTTTGCCATCCGTGGAGGTTTCCAGCTAAAACCAATCAATATTATCACTGCCGGCCAATATGCTGCCCCTTCTAATATCTCTTTGGTGCTTAATACCCCCTTTACTGTGATGAAGACTTTGGGTAACCGAGAGTTGAAAGTAGTAAGCTATTTCCCATCAGAGGATGCCTTAAACGACGTTTTTGATCCTGTTCAAAAAATGAAAGCCATGCCTTTGGAGGATTCATTACCAAAGGGGAACATGAATGTAGTCATGTTAATACTGGAATCCTTCTCCACGGAACACATCCGGTCTCTTCAATTTCAGCCGAAAGTGCCGGGCAGTAAGAGTTTCACACCCTTCCTTGACTCCCTGGCAGGAAAAAGTCTTGCCTACCAGGCTTTTGCCAATGGGAAACGCTCTATTGAAGGTATTCCTGCGGTACTGGCCAGTCTACCCACCCTGATGAACAATGATTTTATAACCTCTTCTTTTGCAGGAAACAAGATTAATAGCCTTGCCAGCATTTTGAAAGCCAAAGGTTATACGTCTGCCTTCTACCATGGTGGCAACAATGGAACTATGAATTTCAATGATTTTGCCAAGATGGCGGGTTTTGATCAGTATTATGGCAGAAATGAATATAACAATGAGGCTGATTATGATGGGAAATGGGGTATTTATGATGAGCCTTTTCTGCAATATTTCGCATCAAATCTGAAAAAAACCAAACAACCTTTCTGTGCTGCCCTTTTTACTCTTTCTTCACACCATCCTTATAACATCCCTGAGGCCTATGAAGATAAATTCCCCAAAGGAAATCTCAGGATTGAAGAGTCAATTGCCTATACTGATTACGCATTGAAGCGTTTCTTTGAAACGGCATCAAAACAGCCATGGTTTAAGAATACACTCTTTGTACTCACTGCCGATCATACTTCAGAAGCCAATGAAACATTTTACAAAACCAGAATGGGCATGTATAGCGTCCCTGTCATTTTTTACCAGGCGGGTGTTAACTTGAAAGGAAAGTCTGCAGGACCTGTTCAGCAAACAGATATCATGCCTTCTGTTTTGCAATATCTGCACTATAATTCAGCTTTCACGGCTTTTGGTAATTCTGTCTTCGATAAATCTGCACCGGCTTTCGCTGTCAGTTATCTGAATAATTCCTACCTTTTCTTGCAGGGAGATTATGCCCTGGTGTTTGATGGTGTGATTACAAAAGAGATTTATAATGTGAAAAAGGATCCTTTGCAAACGAAGAACCTGATCGATAGCAAACCTGCTGTATTGCCCGCCATGGAAACATATCTGAAGGCCATAATCCAGCAGTACAACAACAGAATGGTAGAGAACCGACTGCTTCCCTGAATGAAATGAAACAATGTGTATTTGCCAATTGAGCTTTTGAACAATGGATATTCCCGGGAAAAAGAAACAAATAGTATTTATCATAAATCCGATTTCCGGTGTCAGCAAAAAACATGGGATTGAAGATACCATTGCCAGGGTGCTTGACAATAATCTTTTTGAATGCAGGTTTCGCTATACTGAATATGCCGGCCATGGCGCAGAAATAGCTGCTGAAGTGGTGGCATGGGGCGTGGATGTTGTTGTTGCTGTTGGGGGAGATGGCTCGGTTAACCAGGTTGCAGCAAAACTTGTCGGAACAAATGTTGTTTTGGGAATTCTTCCAATGGGCTCAGGGAATGGACTGGCAAATCACCTGCAAATCCCTTTAAAACCTGCAAAGGCACTCAGTGTAATCAATGGCTTTAAAGTCGAGCAGATTGATACAGCCAATGTCAATGATCACTTCTTTGTGTCGATTGCCGGAGTAGGTTTTGATGCGATGATCGCCCAGAAATTTGCAGGAAGTAAAAAAAGGGGGTTCTGGACATACCTGAGGCTCATATTCTCTGAATTTCTGACCTATAAAGTCAAACCTTACGCTTTGAATATTGATGGGGTTTCGTATCAACGGGAGGCCTTGTTCATTTCCTTCGCGAATTCTGATCAGTTTGGATATAAAACGAAAATTGCCCCTGAGGCCTCTGTCGACGATGGCCTGCTGGATGTTTGTATCGTCGGAAAACCTGCTTTTCACAGAATGCCGCTGATGGCTTATCTCTTGTTCTCGAATCAGATAGGGAAACTCAGGGATGTAGAAATCGTGAAAGCAAAAACAATTACAATAGAATCAAAAAAGAGTCAATATGTCAACCTGGATGGCGATCCTGTTGCGTTGACCGGCCACCTGCATGTAGCCGTCAACCCCCTTTCGCTAAAGGTCATTATACCATAGATTGCCATGAACATCAAGAGAAAATCAGAAGGAATTGTTTATAGCACGAATCCTGATTATAACTACAAACAGGATGAAGCTGAAGAAGTTACACCTGAGCCCAGGCAGCAGGACTTGCGGGTGTGGTTGGAGAAAAATCACAGGGGCGGCAAAGTCGTTACCCTGATAAAGGGTTTTGTGGGTACAGAATCCGACCTGGCTGCACTTGGGAAAAAGCTGAAAACACAATGTGGTACAGGAGGAAGTGCCAAAGATGGGGAGATTTTATTACAAGGTGATCATCGTGATAAGGTGATCCTGAATTTGACCAATGCAGGTTATAAAGCCAAAAAGGCCGGAGCTTGACCACATATAATATATACTAACATGGAAGATCTCTCGGGGATAAGAAGTGACTATCTGAAAGGCGCACTCACTGAGCAAGATGTGCTGCAAAATCCATATGACCAATTCGGGCTCTGGATGGGTGATGCGCTTCAGTCTGCCGTACCTGAGCCTACAGCCATGGCCCTGGCAACGGTTGATGCTGCCGGAATGCCTTCCATGCGCATGGTGCTTTTAAAAGGATTCGATGCTACAGGCTTTCAGTTTTTTACCAATTATGAAAGTCGGAAGGCTAGTGATTTGGCAGCAAATCCAAAATCTTCCCTGCTTTTTTTCTGGAAGGAAATGGAGCGACAGGTACGAATTGAAGGTACAATGGCGAAATTATCAGAATCAGAATCTGATCTGTATTTTGCTTCCCGGCCCAGAGAAAGTCAAATTGGTGCATGGGTTTCCCCACAAAGTCATGTCATAGACCATCGGGCCTACCTCGACTCGCGACTGACCGAAGTGGAATTGGAATTCCTGGGAAAGGAAGTTGTGAGGCCACCGCATTGGGGAGGATATTGCCTGCTTCCTTCCTATTTTGAATTCTGGCAGGGGCGATTAAGTCGCTTACACGATAGAATTTCATATGTTACGGATGAAAATGGCCTCTGGACAATACATCGCCTTGCCCCGTAAATAGGGCGTTTCAGACATTTGTGTATTTTTTTTATGAAAAATTAACAGCGAATTAACAAGCAGTACTTGGTGGTAATATCTGTACCTATTACTTTTGCACCGTTTTTTTAAATTAACTAAAGTAATTCAAAATGAAGAAGTTCGAGAAATCTGTTGACAAAGGTAATGCCTTCCATCTCAACAATGGTAAGGTTCTTAGCAGTGTTAAAGAATTGTACGACGAGATTCACCATATGTCGGAAGATGTTTTCTTTCACCATGTTTCTTCCCTTAGGAACGATTTTTCCAATTGGGTAAAAGATGTTTTTGGTGAGAAATCCCTTTCCGCCAAAATGGCCAAAGCTGCTACCCCAACAATGATGAAAGAGGTTTTGTCTTCTGTTATGTCCGACAAAAAAGCGGTGGCAAAAAAAGTAGCTGCGAAACCTGCTGCAAAGACTGCTGCTCCAAAGGCAGCTGCAAAGACTGCTGCTCCCAAAGCTGCTGCAAAGGCTGCTGCTCCTAAAGCTGCTGCAAAGGCTGCTGCTCCAAAAGCTGCTGCAAAGGCTGCTGCTCCAAAAGCTGCTGCAAAGGCTGCTGCTCCCAAAGCTGCTGTAAAGGCTGCCGCTCCTAAAGCTGCTGCAAAAAAAGTAGTGGCAAAACCTGCTGCTAAAAAGTCAAAATAATTATTTCAGCTAGCGGGCTACAATGCTCGCATAATGGACGGAATAGGCAGAGAAAAATCCTATTGCCCCATTGCTGATATTGCCTCTCACGTTGGCAGGTGGTCCGCCGAATAAAGGATTGCTGAATCCTGTGCTGCTGCTGACATCCACGAGGAAATTATAATACTGGCTGGTGATCCCCGCAATCTGTAAGGTTACGGTGTCACCAGCTTTTATTTTTTCATCAGGTTTTTTCTGATCAAGATAGCTCGCTGCAATGCCGTTTGTATAACTCCCGTTAAAAAGTTTGTCATCCGTGATGAAGACTTCATTTAAGGTATCTGATATCAGGACGTGATTTATGTAGGCCTTAAACATGTAAAAGTTAACACTGATGGGGTCCTGGGCGTAGGTTTGAATGGCTGTCACATCCCATTGTTGAATCGTCATAAGTTTGATGGAGTCGAGCGGGGCAACATCATCCATTTCGGATATGGCTTCGTAATTGGTCTTGTTATTAATGGCAGTGGCCAGGGTAATATTCAATTTGTAGGTTTTTCCGGGTACTGCATAAAATGTATTTTCAGTTTCATAAACACCTGGCCTTACAGTGTTTTCCTTTAAGGTGACAGTTGTTGTGCCATCTGAAATTGTAACGATTGCATTACTTACTGCGGGAGCCACCTGGTTAGAGAAATAGTCGGTGGTGGTGCTAAGTTTAACGCTGTGTACTGTCGTGTCTGAGGTGATGACAGCATCAACTACCAGCCTGGTGTAGGTATTGTCAAGGGTAACATCGATTTTTTCTGTGCATGCCGTCATGCTGAAAATCAAGATGAATATTGCGGATTGTATGTATCTGAGGGTTTTCATCGCAGTGCTAAAATTTGAAATTGTAACTGATGGCAGGAATTACACTAAACAGATATGTCTTTTCTGCATAGGTGATGTTGGGGTCATTGGCGTCCTGCTGGAAATTGATGACCCAGGCATTCTTTCTGCCGTAGGCATTGTACACAGAGAAATTCCATTCACCGTACCACTTCCTTCCTGGTTTCTCTTTGGGTGAAAGCGTAATCGACAAGTCAAGCCGGTGGTAGGCAGGCATACGGTAGGCATTTCTGTCAGAATAAATCGGGATGATGATGTTGCCTACTTCTGCTCGTCCTGTAGGGAAAGTTACGGGTGCCCCTGAGGCAAAAACCCAGTTCGCGCCCAGGCTGATTCTTTCGCTTACATTGTAATTCACCACCACAGAAATGTTGTGAGGTTTGTCGTAATTGGAGGGATAGAGATTGCCGTTGTTGATTTCCGCGATATGCCGGAATGAACGGGATAGCGTATAACTGATCCAGCCACTGAATTTTTTCTGGGCTAACTTCACGAAAAATTCGAGGCCATAGGATTCTGCTGTTCCAAAACGCAATTCGCCTTCCAGTTTTGGATTCAGTAAAAGTTCTGCATGATCCTTGAAGTCAAGGGCATGGTGGTTTTTTTTATAATAGACTTCAACAGAGGTTTCCAACGTGCCCTTCAGGAAATTCCTGAAATACCCCAGACTGGCCTGGTCGGCAATCTGTGGCTTTACGTTGGGGGAGGAGGGAATCCAGATGTCGAGTGGCGTGCCTGCCGTAGAATTGGAGGCGAGGTGCATGTATTGCTTGGTACGGGAATAACTACCCTTGATGGACGAAATCTCGTTGAGTGAATAGGTGAAGCCCAGCCTGGGCTCCAGTCCGGTATAGGTGTTGTAAATCTCTCCCCTGGGAAATACTGTAGAATCAAGGGATTCATATTGATCATTGTAGTTGTATAGCACGCCGCGACCGATATTCTGGAAAGCGGAAAACCGCAAACCATACTTGATCGTTAAATTGGCACCGACATTCTGTTCATTGCCCAGATAAACGGCATGTTCCAGCGCAGTCTGATGCGGCAATTCGTATTGGTTGAAGATGGAGGAATCTCCCAAGCCATTGGCTAGTCCGGGCTCAAAGTGATGGACTGTCGAAGATATGCCAAATCTTAAGGTATTCTCCGGGTTGGGATAATACCCGAAATCTGCTTTTAAAGCATAATCGGTTAACCTCGATTTCCATTCAAAGGATTGTGCCTGGCCGGGGGGGACACCAAGACCATAATCAAACTTGCTGTTGACGAAGGAAAAATTTGAAAACAGCTTTTTTGAGAAAAGATGGTTCCAGCGGACAGTGGCAGTGTTGTTGCCCCAACCCAATTCAAAGGCTTTATTTTTAAATACATCCCGGCCGAGGTAACCCGAAAGGAACAAACGGTTGTTGTCATTAAAGGTATAATTGACTTTCGCATTCAGGTCATAGAAATACAATTTACTGCTGCGCAGCCCTTCATTGTTGGAAAAGGCCAGGAAGATGTCGGCATAGGTTCTCCGGGCAGAAATCATAAAGGAGGACTTGTCCTTTTGAAGCGGCCCTTCTACAGTCAGCCTGCTCGAAATGGTCCCTATGCCCCCATTGACCTGGTATTTTTTGACATTGCCATCTTTCATCCTGACATCCAGCAGGGAGGCGATCCTTCCGCCAGCAAATGGGGGTAAATCTCCTTTGTACAACTTGACATCTTTGATGGCATCGTTGTTAAAAACGGAGAAAAAACCCATGAGGTGAGAGGCGTTGTATACCGTGGCTTCATCCAATTGTATGAGGTTCTGGTCAGGACTGCCTCCCCTAACGGAAAAGCCGGATCCGCCTTCACTGGTACTGGTGACTCCGGGTAATAGCTGTATGGCTTTGATGATATCGACTTCTCCCATAAATGCGGGTATCTGCTTTATCATTTTTGCATCCATTTTGACGACGCTCATCTCTGGCGACTTCAGGTTGTCATTCACGCGCTCTCCCATGACAACAGCCTCTTTCAGCATCTCACCCTTGGTGGATAGCATGATGTTTAGCGTGATGTTGCTTTGCAGGTCTATGACTTTTTCCTGAGTGGCATAACCTACAAAGGAAAATACAAGTGTGTATTTCCCGGGATGGATGCTTAAGGAATAGAATCCATAGGCATTGGCTACGGTCCCTGTTTTAAGTTCTTTAACAAATAAGGTAGCACCTATTAATGCTTCTCCATTTTGTTCATCTTTAACACTACCACTGATTGTGAGGGTTTTGTCAGCAGGATCAATTGTGTTGGAAAATCCTGATAATGAATATAGTAGAAACAATAAAGGCAAAAATATGTATGCCTTGCTCATGAATGTATTTTTAATCGTTTATTTTTCTGTGATAACGAAGACAGTCCTGCGGTTTTTTGCCCTGCCTTCATTTGTCGTATTTGGTGCCACAGGCATGGCTTCACCATAGCCTTTAAACGTCATTCTTGCTGCATTAGTGCCTAATACAAGCAAATAGTCGTAAACCGACTGCGCCCGGTTTTCTGAGAGCTTCAAATTGTATTCGTCATTGCCAACATCATCTGTATATCCCTGGATGGCGATTTTGATGTTGGGGTTTTCATCCAGAAATTCTTTAAAACCATCAATGATGGATTTGGATTCAGACTTCAGCTCAAATTTGTCTGTTTCAAAATAGATATCGTTCAGTTTATAGGATTCCCCCACCTTTATTGGTTTGATTTCCAAATCTATGCGTTTCGGTTCACTGGAGGTAGAATCCACATCGGCAATGTATTTTGATTCATAACCATAGCCTTCTTTTTTGACGGTCATGATATAATCATTCCTGAATAATACGACAGCTGCATATTCGCCGGTAATGCTGTCTACAGGGATTTCTGTAACTTTCTTGGTCTTGGCATTTTTTAATTCGATTTTCGCCTGTACCGGTTCTTTCTTTTCTTCATCTTTCAACTCGCCTTTTACGAATAGGACTTTCTCCGGCCTGGCTTCAGGGTAGAGGTCGAAACTAAAGATATCCCAGCCACCGGCACCCTGGTACTTATTGGAGGCAAAATACCCGTAATGACCGTCGGTGCTTACAAAAAAGCTTACTTCATCTTCTGCTGTATTGATTGGAAATCCGATGTTGCGTGCTTTGCCCCATTTCCCATCTTCTGTGAGTTTGGCATAGAAGATGTCATACCCACCCAAACCCATCTGGCCGTCGGAAGCAAAATAAAAGGTGTGGTTGTCGGGATGGATAAAGGGTGATTTCTCATTGCCGGAAGTGTTGATGGGGGCACCAAGGTTAACAGCCGGCGTCCATTCGCCTTTTTCGTCGAGGGTGGATTTGTAAATGTCATAACCACCCAGGCCGCCTTTTCTGTCACTCACGAAATACAGGGTTTTTCCATCTGATGAGATGCTGGGCTGTGTATCCCAGGTGTCGGGAAGGTTGATGTTTTTTCCAAGGTTTTTTATCTCTTCCCATTCACCCCTTTTGTATTCTGAGCAATAAATGTCGGTATTGCGGTATTCCCCTGTCTTTGAGTTTTTTGTGACTGAATAGAAGAGCTTTTTGTTGTCAATCGTTAAACTGGCCCCACCTTCATTGTCGTTTTGATTGAAAGGGTAGGGCAGTTCAGTCCCATCTTCGAAAACGCCGTTTTTCCGGAAGCTCACCATAAAACGTTCTTTCATGACTTCCCGCTGTATCATTTGATTCCTGTCAGGCGGTAGTTTCACGACCCTTGTGTAGAGGGCCATTTCGTTGTCAGGTGAAATGATCGGCAGGTATTCATCACTGGGTGTGTCGATGCCCTTTAATGGTGTTGGGTTAAAAGGAACGGGCTTTGCTGTGAGTTCTGAATAAAAGCCGGAATATTTCAGGATGGCCTCAGCCCGGTCATAGTCTTTGTCGCTTTTGATCTTGTCGACATCTTTCATAAAGCGTTTCATAAAGTTTGCCGCGCTGGTATTGTCGCCATCACTATAGGCCAAATCGCCCAGATAGAAATATACATAAGGGTCATAGTCAGGGCAAATCTCAATTACCTTGTCAAAACTCTTTTTTGCCGACTTCAGGTTAGGGATCGACCTTTTCATGTTGATAACCCCCATCATATAATGGGCATCTGCATATTCAGGTTCCATTTCTATGACTTGTCGGAGTAAGGCATATGCATCAGAATAGATCCGGTCTTTGAAAAAGCCCTCTGCCTTTTCGAAAGTCTTAACGGCCTTTTTGTTGTCAGGTGGCGGACAGGCAGCTTCCTCCTGTGCAAAGCTCAGCAAGCCGGAATATAGCAGAATGATGACCGAAAGTAAGCGGATTGTCATGGATGAGCCTTGTTTTAACACGGCAAAGGTCAGTATTTTTTGTCAGAGTTTGCCAGGAATGTTAGGCTTTTGCGGCCCTGTTTCTCAGGAGATGATCAGCAATGACAAGGGCTGCCATGGCTTCAACCACAGGGACTGCCCTGGGGGCAATACAGACATCATGACGGCCTTTTCCCTGTAGGATCACTTTTTCACCTTTCAGGTTGATGGTTTCCTGGTCCTGACGCAGTGAAGGCACCGGTTTAAAGGCAAGACGGAAGGCCAGGTCCTGACCCGTTGAAATGCCTGCCAGGATTCCACCACTTTTGTTAGTCATGGGTTGAATCTCTGTATTGTGCGCATCTGAGCCTGTTCCATAAACATCGTTGTGTTCTGAGCCTCGCATAGCCACACCGGCAAATCCGCATCCAAATTCAAATCCGGTGCAGGCATTGATGCTGAGCATGGCCTTGGCAAGATCGGCCTCCATTTTGTCAAATACGGGTTCCCCAAGTCCTGCCGGCATCCCTTTGATGATACAACTCACTGCACTGCCGGCAGTATCTCCGGCCAGGCGTATCGATTCGAGATATTTTTCCATCTCCATCGCAACAAGTGGATCAGGACAACGCAAAGGATTGGCTTCTATTTTTGCAATGTCGATGGTGGCAATGTCACTGTCAATACGGATTTTGCCAACAGCTGATGTAAAGGCTGTTATCTCTATTCCCGAACCTTTCAACAAAAGTTTGGCAAAAGCACCTCCGACCACCCTTGCCAGGGTTTCCCGGGCTGAGGCTCTGCCGCCACCCCGGTAGTCAAAGATCCCATATTTCTTGCGATAGCTGAAGTCGGCATGTGATGGCCGCAAAACATCGCGCATGGCGGCATAGTCTTCCGGACGTGCATCGGTGTTCTTTACAAAAAATGCAATCGGCGTACCAGTAGATTTTCCTTCAAATACACCGGACAGGATTTCCAGAATATCAGCCTCTTTGCGCGGAGAACTATAAGGATTTTGGCCAGTCTTGCGCCGGGCCATCTCCTGGTGGATGAATTCCAGGTCGATGTCGACATTGGCAGGCATCCCATCTACAACACCGCCAATGCCCGGGCCATGCGACTCTCCAAATGTCGTCAGACGAAACAATATGCCAAAAGTGTTACCTGCCATAAAAAAACAGGGGAGGCCCGGAAGCCTCCCCAATGGTTTTTAGTGTGTTTCCTTGATCATCTTTAGCTTGGCCTCCAGGAGTTTGACTTCCTCTTTGGCTTTGATGATTTTTTTCTCGAATTCTTCTCTGAGGATGACAGCGTTTTTGGAGTTGGCAAGGAAACCCAGGTTGTTTTCCCATAGGTTGACCTCTTCCTGCAGCTGTTGTATTTTCTGAGAAAGCGTGATTTTGTCACGGTTGCCGCCGGTATTGCTGTTGCCACCACCACGGTTGTCGTAAGAATCCCGTGGACCCTGGCTGTATTCTCTGCGATAACCACCGCCGCTATTGAGTTCTCCGCCACCAATCTTCAGTTTGTCGAGCTGGGCGTTGATGATTTTCCGGAATTCAAGGTGTAAACGGTCTTTGTCCTTGATTGGCACATGACCGATTTCCATCCATTCACGCTGGAAGTTGTTCAGGATCTCCAGGTTCTCTTTCTTGTCAGTTGAATATTCGTGGGCTTCAACTCTTTTGATCATCTCCTCTTTTTTCTGGAGGTTTTCGGTCTCAGTGGCTTGCAGACTGGAGAAATACCCTGATTTTGCCTGGAAGAACTCATCACAGGCAGTACGGAAGCGTTTCCATAACTTGTCTGAGTATTTTCTGGGCACCGGGCCAACTTTACGCCATTCTTCCTGGAGGAGAATCAGTTCCTGGGTGGTCTTTTTCCACTCCATAGAGGATTTCAGTCCTTCAGCCTGAACACAAAGGTCAAGTTTTACATTGTAGTTGTGAACTTGTTCTTCTTTGATGTCGTTGTAGAAGTCTTTCTTCTGTGTAAAGAAACTGTCGATGTATCCTTTAAAACGGTGCCAGATCTCATCATTCTTTGCTTTGGTAGCTGGTCCGATGGTACGCCACAGTTTTTGTAATTCATTGAGTTGGTCGGTAAGATCCTGCCATTGTTTCAATGAAGTTATCTCAGTGCTAACGAGCTTTTCAGCCTGATCACAGAGTGCATTCTTAGCCATGAGGTTATTTTCCTGCTCAACGCGGGCTTCCTCGTAGTAATCACGTCTTCTTTCATTGATTTTGTCGCTGGCATCTTTGAAACGATTCCAGATGTCATCCCTTTTGTCAGCAGGAACCGGGCCGATTTCCCGCCACTCTTCGTGGTATTGCTGCAGAAGTTTGAAGGTTTTCAGGATCGAAGTCTCAAGTAAAAGGGCTTCTGCCTTTTCACTCAAAGCAATTTTAACTTCGAGATTCTTCTTCAGGTCAAGGTCACGTAATTCATTGTTAATCTTGATCCTGTCGTATATTTTCTCTGCCAGGAAATGATAGTTTTCCCAGAGTTCATTGGCTTCAGTACGCGGAACCATCCCTGATTGTTTCCATTCGTCCTGCAGACGGCGGAATTCGTCATTGGTTTTGTTGAGGGGTTCCTCTGAGGTGATTAAAGCCCTTAATTTACCGAGAATCTGTTTTTTAGTCTCGAGGTTTTCGAGTTTCTGTCTTTCCAGTTCTTCGGTGATATGGGCCTTTTTCTCCTTGTATATGTTAAACACTTCGGTGAATTTCTGTTCGAGCGGATCCTGAATGGGTTCATATTCTTCCCGGACTCCACCTTCAGCGAGAAATGCTTCCAGGTGTGCGTGTTTTTCTTCTTTGGTGATTTTCAGGAAATTAACCTTGATCAGCGCTACTGTTGTTTTGATCTGGTTGAGGTCTTCGCCCTGCACTACTCTTTCCAGTTCTGCGATCAGCTCTTCTTTGGAGAGGGTGTCGTAATTCAACTCAGGACTGCTCTCCACCAATTGCATAACAGCATGATTGTCAGCCGCAGAAACTTCTTCCAGGGCTTCAGAATCACCAACAATGCGTTCATGTAATTCATCGACCATGTCAATAATGGGATGGTCTTCCATGGCTGGGCTCGCTACTTCAGGGTTTTCCTGTACAATTTCAGCAACGACTTCTGTTGTCATCGTTTCTGCAGGTATTTCTTCAGTTTCTGAGGGTAATTCCACCTGCGTTTCTTCAAGGATTTCGTTACTGACTTCAGCCAGTGGTTCCTCAATGATCGCTTCTAATTCAGCGGTGACCACTTCGGCATGAACTTCTTGTGCAGATTCGGTATCATTAACTACTTCAGTTTCTTCGGCAGTGCTGGTCTGAATTTCAGCTTGAATTTCTTCAATTGGTTCACTTACAATCACTTCGTTGCTCACTTCGACAATGTCGGTGGCTTGTTCTTCAAAGCTTTCTGCAATAGGGGCTGTTTGCAGATCTACAGGGTTTTCTTCGGATGAAGGATTTGTTTCAACAGCTGCATCCTGAACGTTTTCAAGGATCTCTTCAGGGGTTTGGCCTGATTTTGTTTCGTTTTCCATTAAGGTTGAGAAGTTAGATCAATAAATGTAAGATAATGTATGTCCAATAAATGCCAGGTCCTTTTTCAAGGGGCCATAACTTTATTATGAGGAAGATTCAATTGGGTAAGCATAAGTTTCCTAAAAAGGCTTGCAAAATTAGAAAATTCAATCGAAACTAACGCTTCTTTTAAAACATTAATCAAAAAAACTCAGTCCAGCGCTTTCCTGTTGAAAATGGTGTAGCCTATGCTGAAAATCAGGGAGAATTGATAATCAGTTTTTTTGAAATAATTATAGCTGAGACTGACAGGTCCAATGGGCGAGTGATAGATGAAGGAAGTGCTGGTCACGAGATAGCGGGTTGCAAAGGATTCCCCATTAATAATAGATTGATCCTCTTGCGGTATTAATTCATTAAAGGCCTGAAAAATATACCCTTCTGCACGGATGTCCATATTTTTAAACAAATGAAAGACAATTTGGGGTCCAACCGCAAAAAACTGATTCGCCCGGTATGAGGGTAGAAATAGAGTCCGTGTTTCCGGGACGAGGTTGAATGCAGGTGCCATGAGTAGGGTAGAGGTGGCATTGTGAAAGAAATCCTGGGTGCTGTAGACCAATTCTCCATAAAGTCCAAATGAAAACTTGCCGGGATGGGCGAAATAATTCTGGTAAAGCCCGCGGAACTGCCACCATGCGTGATACTTATCGTATCTGTTTCTATCCTCGTTCGAGGCAGTGGAACCGGGGAAATATGTTTCATAACCGCTTACATACCTAAGCTCCCCAAAAATGCGCATGCCACGGTTGGCGTATTCTTTCAGATTCAGGGTGTTTTTATCATAAAACATGTGGGCGGTGAGAAAATCAAAATAGGTTTTGTCGGTGGTGTCAGTACGTCTGAAATTATTCGTCTGATAATACTCATCACGCATACTGGCCACCGCCAGGCCGCCCTGGAATTTCGCCTTGTTCCCGAGCGGAATCCCCATGTCCATTTCTAGGTGCATGTCATTGATAACGAGGTAGGAGGGGGTTTTGTCCTCGAAGAAAAAGGTCGTGGTTTTGAAATAATCCCATTGATTCAGGCTGAATACTGCTTGCAGGAAAAAGGGTTGTTTGGTTGGGACATCGATTTTGGCCCCGATAAGAGCCGAAGAGTAGAAGCGGCCTATGTATGAATTAACAAACATCGTATATGCCTTTTTGCCCAGTACCTTATAATGAATACTGAAAAATGCCTCATTACTCGGACTTGATGAGATATTGCCGCCAATCTGGGTTGTAATATTTTTCCCTTTCTCAACAGCCAGATCAAGAATGAAACGTTCTGAAACGGAATCATAATGCAATTCGGGATACATCGATTCGAATTTGCTGTCGGCCAGCACTTTGAAATATTCTTGTTTTACCTGGTTAGATGTGACTGTTTGTGAACGATGTGATAATGAACGGCGCAGGTATTGTTGCTGATTCTTATTTAGACCTGAAATGCTGAAAGAGTCAATTACCAGGGGTTTCATTTTGTTTTTAAAGATTGCCCTCTTTTGCTTGAGCGCTTCCGGACTGATTCTTCTGCTCAGCATTTTCTCGATGAGGTGCATTTGTCTCATGGTGGCTTGATATCCGCTGTCCATGACGTAGGTGGACTGATCAAAATCAAGCAATGAAACATCTCTCAGGTCAGGACTGATGATTATACCGGGCACATTGAAAAGAGAATAATCGGTTTTGGTCATCAGCATCGTTTGAATTTGGGAGATGATGTTTTTGGCCTGAGGCGGGCCATAATTTGCCGCCGCCTTGCTGCCTATGATGATATCCGGGTGGAAATCACTGACCATGACATCTGAAGGGAAATTGTTGTACATCCCCCCATCAAAAAGCAATTTGTTGTCGATCCTGATTGGTGAAAACAGGAAGGGGAATGTCATGGATGCCCTGACGGAAGAAGCCAGTGAGCCTTTGTTCATGACAACGGCTTTGCTTTCTGCAATATCCGAAGCAACACAGCGGAAGGGCACCATGAGGCTGTCAAAATTGTCGTGCGCTGCAGCAGATGGAGTACCAAAGATTTCCATCAGCGCATAGTCCAGACGGATTGGCGAGATGATACTGGTGGGAATCAGCGAAGGCAAGACCAGGGAGTCAAGGTTGAATTTAACATCTACCCAGGCAGCATTGGGTTCCTGTTCTTTGAAGTAATAAATATAGCTGTCGTCAACCCTACCGGTGACCCAATACATAAATTCGTCATTGCTGATCAGGGCCATCATTTCATCAGGAGAATAGCCTGCTGCATACAAGGCCCCGATGAAGGCACCGGAAGAAGTCCCGGTGATGTAGTCGATGGGGATTCCTTTTTCTTCAAGGGCTTTGATTACGCCGATGTGGGTAACGCCTTTTGCACCACCACCGCTGAGTACCAGGCCAATTTTCTGGGCATGCGTTCTTTGTGCCGACAGGAGGAGTAGCAAAAGCGCAAGTAAAAGTGGAGGAAGGTAAGCCGGCTTCATAGGGTGTTTTTTGGCCCCGACAAAGGTAGTAAACACTGCTTTGCAAAAATGAAAAAGCCCGGACATTTGCCGGGCTTTTTGAAAACGATGATGCTATCGGTTTTTGAAGGATAGGATTAAACGGCTCCTTTCAAAAGGATCTCGTCAATGGCCCGCACCAACTCAGGTTTCGGGAGGGCTCCCATTGCCATTTGAGGGTCGCCAACGGCAGGGCAGAATAGGAGTGAGGGGATGCTGCGGATGCCAAATACTGATGCCAGTTCCTGCTGGTCTTCGGTATCCACTTTGTAGATGTTGATCTTGCCTTCGTATTCTTTAGAAAGTTCTTCAAGAATAGGTGCAACAACCTTGCATGGACCGCACCAATCGGCGTAAAAATCGATAAGAACAGGGAGGTTTCCCTCAAACTTCCATTCCTGGTTGGTTTCGTAATTAAAAACTTTGGCTTTAAATGTTTCTGCTGTTAAATGTTCCATTGGGATGATTTTTTGTTTGATTATTTCGCTGCTAAAAGAAATTCATTGATGATCTTTTCATAGTCGGCTTTTTGCATAGCCCCTACATTCATTTGTGGCTGACCTTTCATAGGAACAAACAGAACTGCCGGTATGCTGGTGATGTTGAATGCCTTGGCGAGTTCAGGTTCTTTGTCTGTATCAATTTTGTATACCCTGATTTTTCCGTTGTATTGTCCGGCAAGATCTTCCATAATGGGTGCTACCCTTTTGCAGGGGCCACACCAGGTAGCATAAAAGTCAATAACACAGGGGACATCACCCTGGTAATTCCATTCGCTGCTTTTTTCAAAGTCAAATACTTTGCTTTGAAATTCACTCTTGGTTAAATCAACAGTTGTTCCGCCTTTCGCAGGTCCTGCGTTGTTGCTGCAGGAGAGTACGGAAACAAGTAACAATGCCAGGGCTAATATTTTGGTTGTTCTCATAAATTTTATTGGATTAAGAATGATTGGTGATACTTAAGCGCTACAAAAGTAATACAATTTTTATAACGAATCACATTAGTATCACTTTTTTCTGTATTTTTGTCAAGTTTTTATAAGTTCCCCTAATAATTATGGTAAGCGATGTCAGATAACCTTAAATTGGAATGGTTGTTCAAGGAAATCGGGATCACCGACCTCGACACCATGTTTCCTGATGAGGAGAAGGCCCTGGCTTTCCTTGCGGAGGAGAAGTGGCGTGATGGTTTTACCTGCAAGTTTTGTGGAAATACCAACTTTTGTAAGGGGAAATCACCCTTTGCCCGTCGGTGTACACGATGTAAAAAGGAAGAATCGGCCACAGCAAATACAATGTTCCACCATTGTAAAATTCCGGTGCAGAATGCTTTAAAGATTGCCTACATGGTATGCAACAACCCTGAAGTTTCCACTTATGAAATCTCAAGGAACCTGGACTTACGTCAAATGACCTGTTGGAAATTCAAAAAGAAAATCCGGGAATGTTTAGAAGAAAAGGGAAGATTCAGTTTGGCTGACCGTTCCTTCATTCATCACTGAACGATCAGTTTTTGCATATCTACAATTATAGCAGCCACTGCCATGGTGTACGATCTGGCTTTGATCACAAGGAATGTTAAAGATTTTAAGAATATCCCTAGCCTCAAACTCGTTAATCCATGGGAGAAATAACTTTCAACAGTTTGTCAGTAATGAGGAGTTACAAGATACTCAGCAACAATTGCAAAAAGTACGAATGTTAACACAACATAAAGCCAGAAGAATATTCTTCCCTTAACCTTTCTTTGAGATAAAGCCTGATCGTATCGATGAAAAATACACTCTCGTTTAGAATAAAGGAGAAAATAATTCATAAAAAATAGGCCTACAGAAAATATTAATCCCAAATACACGGCGGTACCCTTATCAACATTCACTTTTAAGAAATAATTCAAAATTCCCCAAAGTGTCCCTAAATTAAACCCTTCAAAAACGCTGATAAGAACATAAGAGTTAAATGCTGGTGTTTTATTAGATTTAACCTGGCTTAGTGTTTTATATGTCCAATAGAAAAGTTCAGAAAACATAAGTTTGATGTGTTAATGACCGACCATTCGGGGCGCAAGATATGTAGCATCACAGGGCATTAATGGAGATGTGTATGGTGTTAAGTTTGTTTGTATGTCAAATGTCCCAAACTTATCAAGGACTGTGTACCCAACACCAAATGCTAATCCTGGGCCCGTCCCAATAGCCGCAGGCAACAATCCAACACCGAAATTAAGAATTGTATTACCCCAAGGTTGTAATTCTGGAACTGAAAGTGATAAAGAAACATCAACTAGTGTGCTTACCCCCAGGAGTAGGGTCCCAGCTCCATGCAAGCCAGTTAAAACATTAGTTTTTGAAACACTTCTTGCAGTACCGCTAAATGTTGTATACGCAATTTCTGCAGGAGCATTGACTTTTGTATAAACTTGAGTTCCTGCTGCAGCAATGCCTGCAGCACTTAGACCATCTCCAATATCCTTTATAGTTTGCCCGTAGCCTCCAGATTGTTGAGATGCACTTGGAGGTGAATTGTTAGGTTGTTGTTGTGGTGGAGAATTTGGCAACCAAGGATTCAAATCACGAGTATTAGGGCGTGGCCCTTGGGGATTCTGCTGTTGTTTTTTTCCATCACCAGGGTCACCAGGCTCCATCCCATTCGGATCAATTAACCGAATTGGATTATCCATACAATAAGCATAAACACTCCACCCAGGATATTTATCCGCTTTCGGGTCAACCCCTAGAAAAACAGACGTTTTCGGGTCATAGTACCGTGCCCCGTAGTAGAATAAATATGATGGCGTTCTCACTTCCTGGGGTGATTAATTAGATGATTACTTCTTAGCCAAACGTCATAATATTTTGTTTGAACTAATTCGTCATCGTTTAATATATATGAGGTTGATTTGCTTAAATCAGAAAAACATGTTGATTTACACGGATTACTAGTACAAACAATAATGCTAATCCTTTCATTAGTATTTAAAAATTCTATTTTGAGATCAGAGACAATAAGTACAATTCTATCTTGAAACCTTGAACAATATTGATATTTAAAGCTCAGTAATCCATTAAACGCCCTGCACCCAAATGATAGCGACATAACAGTCAACCTATAATTATTTGAAGTAGCTGTTAAAGGGAATATATTATTACAATAAATTGAATCAATAATTCTTTGTGGCACTCCATCCGAAGTTGATATATTAGGCAGTATATATATGACAACAAACGTATCGATTGGATCAAAATGACCATTAACTTCTAAATCAGTTAAATGATTCTTAACAATTGCACGAAATGTTGTGTCTAAATTAGGTATAAAAATAGGATTTAGCTGTTTTTCGGTAGATTGACATAATCCCAATTTATTTATCCCAATAAAAATTAATATAATAAATATGGTTTTCATTTTTAGCGTCCTTTTGGTCGACTGTCACGAGTAGGTTTTAATATTGAATTGCCATCATATGAGTAAATCCTCCTATTAGGGACGTCGTAAACCTCTCGAGGAAGATTCCGGTATTCTGAATTAAAGGCATTTAATAAATCGCCCGGCTCCATGTGACCATTTTCCCAAACTTCCTTTGATGGTCCTCCTCCTGAACCGTTATGCGAATGAGATAGCATTTTTAACGAAGGGCCATAAAATTTTTCAAAAATCCCAGGCATTTTAGTATTACCACTTTGGGAATCGGTGCCGACTACACCGCCTCCTTTTCCCAGATCACCAAAGGAATATTCAGCATCAGTGCTTCCAGCAGCGAAATAGTAAAAATCAGAGGCTTCTTTATTGTCTCCAAAGCTAAACATTTGAAAATCTGCACTGGATTGTTCTTGCCCCAAGACTCCACCGGAATAATACTTTTTTTCGCCATTTGAATTTGATACCTGATCAACAGATTTACCAGAACCATTATATTTATCACCTTCTTTAACGGTGGTAATTGATCCTCCTTTTTCCTGAAAGTACTTTGTTTTATCTATTTCTTTAACTTTACCCGATTCCTGGTTGATCTCATAACTCTCCCTTCCATCAGGATCAACGAGCATTATCGGGTTATTGCTGCAATAGGCAAATGGGGAAATATTTGGACTTTGATCTGAAAGTGGGTCAACCCCCAGAAACACAGACGTTCTCGGATCATAATACCGTGCCCCGTAGTAATAAAGTCTACTCACAGTTATCATGGTAATATTCAATGAGTTTATCTATTTTAGTTTTATCTAGGACTGAAAATACCTCGCAAAATAATCCCTTATTATGAGAAATGAGACTTTCAACATCCTCATAATAAGATTCAGCATATTCGCCATCAACATACATGGACATTTCTAACAAATATTTGTAAACTATTTTATTCCCAGATTTCGCTGAATAAAAAAATGCATCATTCAGTTTATAGTATGAATTAAGGTTGGCAAGCGTATCATACTTGTGATAGGTTAATGCATAAAATTCACTAAAAGCAGTGTCGCTCTTTGGAATACAATCAACCAATACATTCGAGGGGAGAGTATCAATTTTCTCAATAAGTGCCATGGCACTTATAATCTTGTCCTGATATTGACTTGTTTGTGCAAAAATATTATGTACAAAAAAAATCAAGGACACTGTTAATGAAAAGATTATCTTCGTCATGATAATGCAGGATTTGCTTCCTGAGATTTAGGAGTGTTGTCCGAATCCTTATTATTCTTGATAATAATTTTTTGAAGAGAACCATGTTTTTGAATCGCACCGTCAATAGCTTTCATAGCTTGCCGAGTTGTCCTAACACAGCCATTTGTTACACGTTTTAAAAATGGTTTGTTCTCTCTTCCGGCATGCACAGCCATACCTGCTCTAGTTTTATTTGATTTTGTTTCTTTGAAATTCTTGGCACGATATATTCCCTCTTCCCCGAAGCTGCCATCCTTACTATCCTTGATAGTACCTTTATCATCTTCATCACATCCATGTGTAAATCGAGCATTTTTGTCCTCCATTTCATACACACCATCTTCCCATTTGCCTTTAGATTTTGAATCTACGTTATTATGAGCTGGATATTGAGATAAGAAAACATCATCACAATAATCATCAGGTGTTTCATTATCATCAAAAATTTGTAACATTCCTGATTTACCATCAAAAATCAGATAAGGTCTAAAGGACATTCCCGTTGGGTCAATCAGCTTAATAGGATTATTAGCACAATATGTAAACGGACTTAAACTTGGATATTTATCAGCTTTGGGATCAACCCCCAGAAACACACTTGTTCTCGGGTCATAATACCGTGCCCCGTAATAGTAATAACCTGTTTCAGCATCAAGCTCTTTTGCATTGAATTTGTATGGAGTGTCGAAATTCCTGATGTTTTCTTCTACAAACGTTTCACCAAAGGGTAAATATTCCAGATGCTGAGAAGGATAGCCATAGACATCAGTAATATAGTTAC
>Ga0247840_10001207_pt1 | contig 51734 bp, 39 predicted proteins | sample LaCruzMarch2015__FD_192404 | JGI IMG/M metagenome (GOLD analysis project Ga0247840, IMG submission 192404) | Freshwater microbial communities from meromictic Lake La Cruz, Castile-La Mancha, Spain - LaCruzMarch2015_17m | ecosystem: Environmental > Aquatic > Freshwater > Lake | place: Spain... | reverse complement strand
GATGGAAGGGTTTTGTTAAGCGTTGGTAGTGGGGGGAATAGCTGCCGTCTATATTCCGCAGGACCATTTCGTCAACAATTGTTTCCATAGGGGAGCGGCTGAATTCCATTAACACCCGGACGTATGGTGTATGCTGAAATGTTCTGATATTGAGCTTTCTGCAACAATACAAAGCTTGTGCTTCGGCTATTTCTTCACAGACATGCGCTTGTTCAGCTGGTAAGATCAGGGAGAAAGTAAAGTCAGGCTTGCCCAGTCTTACTACAGATTCAATGAGTTCCTGCAGGCTAAGATCGGTGTTGTGCCGCGCGAGATTCCGGCCCTCATCCGGTCCTAAAAGTGATTGCTGAAAGAAGGGTGGATTACAGACAATCAGGTCATAAGTGTCAGTGGGAAAGAAATCCTGTACCCTGGTCTGCATAATCTGTATTCTATGGTGCCAGGGACTATTCTGGAAGTTTTGCTGAGCCTGGAAATAAGCGCTTTCCGCTGGCTCTATGGCCATCACAGTAGCGGAAGACCGCTGGGCCAGCATGAGGGCCAGGATGCCACAACCTGTTCCAATGTCCAGGATGTTGGTAGCATTTGTTGTGCTGGTCCAGGCTCCCAATAGCACAGCATCGGTGCCGATTTTCATTGCAGCACCCTGATCCGATAAAGAAAATTGTTTAAAGCTGAAAAGCCGATTCATGGCATCTTAATCGTTGAGGTCGGCCAGGCCCTCAGGAAGCTCAACAGTGATGAGCTTCTTTTGCATATTCACAGACAGGATAATCTCTTCCACCATGGGAATCAAAATCTCCTTGCCTTCCCTGATGCTTGCAAGCTTCAGCAGGCTCTGCTCATTAAAATGGATAAAACCGATCACCTTGCCAACAAGCCCAAGGCTTTTGTCTTTCACCTCAAAACCCAACCAGGCCTCCTCAGCATTCGGAACTGCATCAGCCGGCAGCATCGACAATGGAAGATAAACCGGGATGTTCTGAAATTCTTTGGTGTCTTCCATCTTCAGAATGTCGACGAATTTCACCATCAGGGAGATGCCACTGAGTTCATCGATGGCTTCAAGCTGAAAAGGGATCAGGCCATCACTCAGGTCCAAATGAAAAAACTTTAAGTCATCCAGCTCAATGGGAAGGTCATTCTCCCGCACAATCTTGACTGCCCCATGAATACCCTGGGATTTGCGGATATGTCCGAATAAAAAACAATCCTCCCTGTTCAGAATCTTTTTCATAACAGGGAGGATTGGGGATTTCATACGATGAAGGATGAAGGGGGGAACTGTCTCCAAGCTTGGAGACAACCCGTTCAACTATGCTTCGGCTGGTTTCTCTTCGTCGGTGGTGGCTTCCGGTGCAGCTTCTTCGGCTACCTCAGGAGCGACTTCAGCAACTACTTCAGGAGCAACTTCAGCAACAACCTCAGGAGCGGCTTCAGCAACTACCTCAGGTGCAACTTCAGCAACTACTTCAGGTGCAACTTCAGCAACTACTTCAGGTGCAACTTCAGCAACTACTTCAGGAGCGGCTTCAGCAACTACTTCTGGAGCAACTTCAGCAACTACTTCAGGAGCTACTTCCGCAACTACTTCAGGAGCAACCTCGGCAACTGCTTCTAATACAGCCTCTTCAGCAACTTCAGCAACTTCTTCTTCAGCAGCTTCCACGGCAGCAGCTTTCATCATTTTTTTGACGATGGCATCTGCTTTGGCTTGTTTCACCTTGGCTTCATGCTCAAGAGCTTTCTTGGAGTCTGTTTTCGAAGCTAATAAGTATTCGTTCTTTTTGCTGTTGATTTTGCTTTCCTTTTCAGTCAACCAGGCATTGAATTTCTCTTCTGCCTGAAGCTCGGTCAACGCGCCTTTGGTGACCCCTTTTAAGAGGTGGCTTTTGTACAATACTCCTTTGTACGACAGAATTGCTCTGACTGTATCTGAAGGAGATGCTCCGTTTTTCAGCCACTGAATGGCTTTTTCGAAGTCAATTTCAATTTCGGCGGGTCTTGCCAAAGGGTTATAGGTTCCGATCTTCTCGACAAAACGCCCATCCCGTGGTGCACGACCATCCGCAATTACAATGTGATAAAAGGGACGACCCTTTTTACCATGTCTTTGTAATCTCATCCTTGCTGGCATAATCTTAAATAATTAAGTGAATGATGTAAATAAAAACCCTACCCGAGGGTTTAAGGGGTGCAAAAGTACGATTACATTTCGGATTTACCAAACGTAGAACACGAAATTTCACAATGACATTCCTTGACACTCAGCCAGTATTCATTTGTTATCAACAAAACCAGCCACCATTTTAATTTACTATATTTTTACAGGCCTGCAATTTTAGCGACAATCCCGCCCAATTATTCACACCAAAACATTGATCATCAACCAGATGACTGAATACACCCACCTGCACGTTCACACACATTATTCGCTCCTCGACGGGGCCGCCAGCATAAAAAGCCTCGTGACCAAGGCCAAGGAAAATGGCATGAAAGCACTCGCCATCACCGACCATGGTAATCTATATGGTGCGGTTGAATTTTTCAAAGAGGCGAAATCCCAGGGCATCAAACCCATCATCGGATGTGAAGTATACGTTGCGGAAGGCAGTCGCCTCAACAAACAAAGCAAACAGGACAGGTCCGGCTTCCACCTCATCCTGCTGGCCAAAACCCTCGAAGGCTACCACAACCTCTGCCGCCTCAGCTCGCTGGGGTTCCTGGAAGGCTTTTATTATACGCCACGCATCGACAAGGAGCTGCTCAAACAGTATTCAGCCGGACTGATCGCCTGTTCTGCCTGCATCGGCGGGGAAATCCCGAATACCCTCCTGTTCAGAAGCGAGGAAAAAGGGGAAGCGGCGCTGCAGGAATACATCGAGATTTTCGGTGATGACCTTTACCTGGAACTGCAAAGACATGGTCTGCCTGAACAAAACAAGGTGAACCCCATGCTGATGCAGCTGGCCGACAAATATGGCCTTAAATACATCGCCACCAATGATGTGCATTTCGCCAATGCCAAAGACTATGAAGCCCATAAGATCCTGATCTGCCTGAACACCGGGAAAGACCTGCAGGATGCTTCGGAAAACCTCCATTACAGCGGACAGGAATTCCTCAAGACACAGGAGGAAATGAACATTTTGTTTGAGGACATTCCCCAGGCCCTGCGAAACACCCAGGATGTCGTCGACAAAATCGAAGATTTCAACCTGGAGCAGGAGATCCTGTTGCCTGAATTCCCGCTGCCGGAAGGTTTTGCTACCGGTGATGAATACCTCCACCACCTGACCTATGAAGGGGCAAAGAAACGCTATCCGGAACTCACAGAAGTCATCACAAAACGACTCGACTATGAGCTGTCTGTCATTAAAACAATGGGGTTTGCGGGTTACTTCCTGATTGTTCAGGACTTTATCACAGAAGCCCGCAGCATGGGCGTGCTTGTCGGACCCGGCCGTGGTTCCGCAGCCGGTTCCGCTGTCGCCTATTGTACCGGCATCACCAGTCTCGACCCCATCCACTACAACCTCCTCTTTGAACGCTTCCTCAACCCCGACCGTATCTCTATGCCGGATATCGACATCGACTTCGACGATGAGGGCCGCGACAAAGTGATCCGTTATGTCATGAACAAATATGGAGAGAAAAGGGTCGCCCAAATCGTGACCTTCGGTACGATGGCTGCACGCTCCAGCATCCGCGATGTGGCCAGGGTCCTGAAACTCCCCCTGCCTACCGCAGATTATCTCGCGAAACTGGTGCCCCCAACACCGGGAATGACACTGAAAGCAGCCTATGAGGAGGTCAAAGAACTCGATGACCACCGCAAAAAAGGGGAAGATCTCGTCAAGAAAACCCTGGAATTTGCCCAAACCCTCGAAGGCTGCGCCAGGCATACCGGCACCCATGCCTGCGGGATCATCATCGGCAAAGAAGACCTCATCGGGCTGGTTCCCCTGAGTACCTCCAAGGAAACCGACCTCATGGTGTCGCAATATGAAGGCAAGTTCATCGAAATGACAGGCTTGCTGAAGATGGACTTCCTCGGACTCAAAACCTTGTCGATCATCAAAGACAGCCTTGCCAACATCAAAAAACGCCACAACATTGACATTGACCTGGAGACAATTTCCCTCGAAGACACAAAAACGTATGAGCTCTTCCAGCGTGCCGATACAGTGGGCATCTTCCAGTTTGAAAGTGATGGCATGCGCAACTATCTCAAACGCCTGAAGCCCACAAACATAGAAGACCTCATCGCCATGAATGCCCTCTTCCGTCCGGGCCCCATGGACCAGATCCCTACCTATATCTCCCGGAAACACGGGAAGGAAAGGGTTGAATACCTGCACCCCCTGCTGGAAGACATCCTCCGCCCTACCCAGGGAATCCTCATTTACCAGGAACAGATCATGCAGACGGCACAGATCCTCGGTGGTTTCTCGCTTGGAAAAGCCGACCTCCTCCGCAAAGCCATGGGAAAGAAAGACATGGTGGTTATGGAAAAACAAAAGGAATTGTTCATTGAAGGTGCTGCTGTGCACGAAATCGAAAGAGACAGAGCCATCAAGATCTTTGACCTGATGATGGAGTTTGCAAAATATGGCTTTAACCGCTCTCACTCAGCAGCCTACAGCATCCTGGCTTACCGTACTGCATACCTCAAAGCCCACTACCCGGCTGAGTTTATGGCCGCAATCCTTACCCACAACCTCAATGAAATCGGGAAAATCACCTTCTTTATTGAAGAATGTAACCGCATCAATGTCAAAGTCTCCGGCCCCGACATCAATGAAAGTCTCCTCAAGTTCTCTGTCAATGCAGAAGGACAGATCCGATTCGGACTCGCAGCCATCAAAGGAATCGGGGAAGCCGCAGTCGAGAACCTCATCGAAGAACGAAATGCCAACGGTCCTTTCCAAAGCCTCTTCGACATTGTCAGAAGGGTGAACCTCCGCACTGTCAACCGCAAAAGCATGGAAGCCCTGGCCATGGCAGGTGCTTTCGATTGCTTCGAAGGACTGCACCGGGCGGTATTCTTCCACAAAGAAGGCAATGACGAAACGACATTCCTGGAAAAGGTAATCCGACAGGCTACCAACCAGAACAACAGGATGAAGGAATCCCAGGCCGACCTCTTCGGAGAAGCCGGTCACACCGAAATTGCGGACCCTATCCTGCCGGTCTGCGAAGTCTGGAGCAAACTGGAACAACTCAGAATGGAGAAAATGGTGACCGGGTTTTACATCTCAGGACACCCCCTTGACGACTATAAGCTTGAAATACAACACTTCACGAATACCGACCTCAGCAAGCTCAACAACGACCTCCTACCCTACAAAGGCAAAGAAATCAGATTTGCAGGAATGGTCACCCAGGTAGCCCACAAAACCACCAAGACAGGCAAAGCATTCGGCTCTTTCAACATGGAAGACTACAATGGCAACCTCAACCTGGCTCTGTTTTCAGAAGATTACCTCCGGATGAAACACTTCCTCGTGGAAGGTGCATTCCTCCACATCAAAGCCAGGGTGGAATCACGCTATAACATGCCCGACCAGGTCGAAATCAAAGTACAGCAGATCTCATTGCTGTCGGAAACAATAGAGAAATTCGTGAATGAAATCACCCTCACCATCAACCTGCAAGAGCTCGATGAAGAACTTGTAAAACGCCTGAAATCGACCTTTAACAGCACAAAAGGAAAATGCCGGATGAAAATGATGGTCAAAGATAGCGAAGAAAATCTCCAGGTAAATTTTAGTGCAAAAAGTATTAAAGTGAATATCAATGACTTCATGAAAAAACTGCCGGATTTCCCACAGCTGAATTACCAGCTGAATTAATTTTAAAAAAAACCGCAATCTTTAACTGAAATTGTTTTTTTGTTAACAAGGAAACAATTAATTTTGTGAAAGCTAACATATCTAGAAACATTAATCTATATTCCCATGGCACTCGAACTTACTGATGCAAATTTTGAGGAAATTGTTCTGAAATCAGACAAACCCGTACTTATTGACTTTTGGGCAGAATGGTGTGGTCCTTGTCGTATGATTGGTCCCATCGTACTGGAAATAGCCGCTGAATACGAAGGCCGTGCCATCATTGGGAAAGTTGATGTAGACGACAATCCCGGCATCACCGGAAAATACGGTATCCGTAACATCCCAACCATCCTTTTCTTTAAAAATGGTGAAGTGGCTGACAAACAAGTTGGTGCTGTGCCTAAAAGTGTCTTGGTCGGCAAACTCAACAGCCTCTTATAAAACTTTTGTATAAAAAATTCGTTTCTTACCAGGATCTGATTGTTCAAACGATTTGATCCTGGTATTTTTTTCATCAAAAAGAACGCATGGCAGTAGATCTCATCCTCGATCAAACGAAATTCCAACAATTCAGCCAACTTGAATTTGTGGCCAGACAGGTAGTGGAAGGCTTTATCACAGGTCTCCACAAAAGCCCCTTTCATGGCTTCTCGGTTGAATTTGCGGAACATCGCCTCTATAACCCGGGGGAATCTATCAAAAATATCGACTGGAAACTCTACGGCAGAACCGACAAACTCTTCACCAAACGCTACGAGGAAGAAACCAACCTCCGCTGCCAGATCGTCATCGATGCCTCTTCTTCTATGTTCTATCCCAACAAAGAGAAACCGACGATCGACGACCCCAACAAAATCACCTTCTCAGTTTATGCCGCCGCTGCCATCATGTCCTTGCTGAAAACCCAGCGGGATGCAGTAGGCCTCACAGTTTTTTCTGAAAAAATAGATTTGTTTACACCGGCGAAGTCAAACTCCCTCCACGTAAAACATCTCTACCAACAACTCGAAAAACTCCTCATCCCCATACCCCTTGAGGAAAAAAGACTGACCAATGCCACCTCCATCCTGCATGAAGTCTCAGACAACATCCACAAACGTTCCCTGGTGATCATCTTCAGTGATATGTTTGAGACTTCGAACAATTTCGAAGACTTGTTCTCTTCGCTGCAACACCTTCGCCATAACAACCACGAAGTCATTCTTTTCCACGTTGTCGACAAGGCCCGTGAATTGGATTTCAAGTTCGAAAACAGGCCCTATCGCTTTGTCGATGTCGAAACCGGACAAGAACTTAAGGTCCATCCCAATGAGGTGAAAGACAACTATATCAAGGCCATTACAGAATTCAAAAACCAATTGAAACTGCGTTGCGGACAATACCGCATTGACTTTATTGAAGCCGACATCAACCAGGGTTTTCGCCAGATTTTACTGCCTTACCTGCTGAAGCGGGAGAAGATGTTTTAAGCAGGACTTTCTGCAGATCATGCCACCCGGGATTGGGGCAGTAGCGCAATATTTAGACCCGGGCGATGTCCATCATACATGAATTTTCCCCATCTTTGGGAAAGCATTCTTTTATGATCTCCAAAAACTACCTGTTCACTGCCCTGCTTGCATTCCTGCTGACGCCTGTCCTGTCGCAAACCTCCGGGAAAGCCAAAAATCTCGTCCTGGCCAACAAAGGCAAAAGTTCCTACGCCATCCGCATCGACCGTGAACCCACGCCTGTCGAAAAAAGAGCATTTCTGAACTTTATCCAGTATTTCAAAAAGATTTCCCGGGTAAGCCTGGAACCCGCTTTTGAGTCAAAACCAGGGAAGGACAGTCTCATCTGGCTGGTCAGCCCAGCCCATACAGAGGGTCTCCCTGTAACGATCCCATGGGAAAAGCTGGGGAAAGATGGCTTCCTCATCACCACCTCCGGACCTGCGCTGATTATCGCCGGTGGATCAGAAAAAGGCCTCATCTATGGCGTCGCATGGTTTTTCGAAAAATATGCAGGCTGCAGAAAATATGGCAACAAGACAGAACTCATCCCCAAACATCCTGTATTTACAGTGCCTGCCATGAATGAGCTGCGGCTTCCTGCCTTCGAATACAGAAGTAACCATGTGAAAGATCCTGATTACTGCGAATGGTACGGCCTTGACCGCTATGAAGACGTCTGGGGTATGTATGTCCACACTTTCAACAAACTCATTCCGCCCGCAGAATTCTTTGATGAACATCCTGAGTATTTCTCTCTGCTGCCCGGAGGCCGGGTGCCCGATGCCCAGCTTTGTCTGAGCAACAAAGAGGTATTGAACCTTGTCATTGAAAGACTCGGGATCCGCATGAAACTTGAACCAGACAAACAGTATTGGTCTGTCTCTCAAAACGATACATACAGCCCTTGTGGATGCGAAAACTGTAAAAAACTCGACCTGGCCTATGGCGGCCCCTCAGGGACCATGATCTGGTTCGTGAACCAGGTAGCTGCTGCATTTCCAGAAAAAACCATCAGCACCCTGGCTTATCAGTATACCCGCTCAGCCCCACTGAACATCAAACCCCGCGACAATGTCAACATCTTCCTCTGCAGCATCGAATGCGACCGCAGCAAAGCCCTCACAGAAAGTCCAGGCGGCATGTCATTTGTGAAGGATGTACGGGACTGGACCAAACTCACCCACAACATCCTGCTCTGGGATTATATCATACAGTACAGGAGTATGCTGAGCCCATTCCCCAATTTCCCGGTGTTACAGCCCAACCTCAGGTTCTTTGCCGATGAAAAAATCAAAATGGTATTTGAGCAAGGGCCCTCCACAATAGGACACAGCGAATTCTCAGAACTCAGGGCTTTGCTGACAGCCAGGCTGTTATGGAACCCCGAAGTCAATACAGATTCCATCATCCATGACTTCTGCCTTGGCTTCTATGGCAAGGGTGGCCCCAAGATCGAAGCCTACATCGGCAGGATGAACCACGAACTCAAGGTTTCAGGTGAAGAACTGGGTATCTATGGACTTCCCAAACCCTCAGAAAAGGGATACCTCAGTGCTCCCAATATGCAGGAATATACCCGTCTCTTTGATGAAGCGGAAGTCGCTGTGAAGCAAGTGCCTATCTTCCGGGAGAGAGTCTGGGCTGCAAGATTGCCCTTGCAATATGCGATTCTGGAACAGGCGAAAATACTCGGACTTAAACCTGCTGGCTTTTTCGTAAAAGATGAAAAAGAATCCATCACCATAAGACCTGATTTACGCCTGCTGCTGGACACTTTTGTGATCCGCTGTCAACGCAACGACATCACCATGTTGCATGAAATGGGCAATAGTCCCGAAGAATACAAGAAAAACACCCTGGCTTTCCTGAACGCAAGCTATCAGCAAAACCTTGCCTATGGACTCGCGGTCACCCTCGCTATGCCGGCCAGCAAAAAATATCATGGTGGCGAATCTGCAGCCTTAACCGACGGTTTGTGTGGCCTAGAGGATTACAACCTCAACTGGCTTGGCTGGGAAGGTGACGACCTGCAGGCCATCATCGACCTCGGAAGCAACAAAACCATAAAAACGATGGCTGTCAATTTCATGCAGGATAACAATTCCTGGATATTTATGCCATTGGAGGTTTCCTTCTTCGTATCGGAAAACGGCAATGATTACAAAAAGCTTACCTCCCTCACCACCAAAACCGATGCCCGGAAACCAGGCTATATCCTTGAGGAATTTACCCATACTTTTGCCCCGGAAAATGCCCGCTATATTAAAATCGTAGCCATCAGCCAGAAAACATGCCCCTTATGGCACAAAGGTGCCGGAGAAAAAAGCTGGATCTTCGCCGACGAAATCAGAATTCAATAAGATACCCGGGTAATTTACCCCTGTAGAAATGGAAAGCTATCACTACCAAGGAGAGGAATTGTCTGTATTTGCCTTAGCCCATCACTGGAAAACCTATGTGGCAGGCATTGTCAAACCGCTGTTGCAGGGAGACGTATTGGAAGTGGGCGCAGGCCTGGGCAGCAACCTGACTTACCTGCTCAGCGAAAAAGCCACAGCCTGGTGCTGCCTGGAACCCGATGCAGACAATTGTCTTGTACTACAGCAACGCATTGACAAAGAAGCGATTTTAGACAAATGCCGGGTACAACAGGGTAGCCTCAAGGACATCCCCGGGCACGAAATGTTTGACAGCATCTTATATTATGATGTTTTGGAACACATCGAAGACGATGGTCTGGAATTGCAGCAGGCCTCCAAGCACCTCAAACCCGGTGGCAGGCTCATCATCCTCTCCCCTGCCCACCAGGCGATGTTTTCCGGCTTCGACAAAGCCATCGGCCATTATCGCAGGTACAACAAGTCCAGCCTGTGTGCTGCCGTTCCTGCTTCCTTAAGCAGGCAATGCCTGGTTTATCTCGACAGCATGGGCTTCCTTGCCTACAAGGCCTTCTCCCGATTTTCAAAGGAAGAAAGGATCAGCCGTAAGCGGGTTTTGTTCTGGGATCGCTGCCTGATTCCTTTATCCCGTATCTTTGACCCCTTATTCGGCCACAGGCTGGGAAAAACCATCCTGGGAGTCTGGCAAAAAGTAACATAACATCACACGAAAACCATACTACAATGACCTTCCCCTCTAACATTCCCGGGCTGCTGCTGCGGGAGGCCACCACCTCCGATGTAAGCCTGATCAGCGACATGATCAAAGAACTGGCTGTCTATGAAAGACTGCTGGAAATCGCCGTTTTTACCGAGGAAGACCTGCATCGTGCCTTGTTCGGAGCCAAACCGCATGCCCATGTGGTGCTTGCATTCTATGAAGAGAAAGCTGTTGGCTTTGCCCTTTATTTCTTCAACTACTCCACTTTCGTCGGCAAACCTGGATTATACCTGGAAGACCTCTTTATCCGCCCCGAATACCGCGGCCTGGGCATCGGCAGGGCCTTGCTGCGCACCTTGGGCAACATCGCACTCGACAACGACTGCGGCCGTATGGAATGGTCGGTGCTCGACTGGAACCAGACTGCCATCGACTTCTACCTCCGCCTGGGTGCCCGCCCCATGGATGAGTGGACTGTGTTCAGAATGGACAGATTGACACTCGAAGAGTTCTAATCTTCACCAAAACCATGGCAAAATTCACTGCGAAATCCTCCCTTATTGCGCTGATCCTGTTGGGGATCCTCTTGTCAGTTTACCGCATCAGCAATGTTTCCGACAAAGAGACGTCCTGGGATGTGCTGGGTTATTATCTCTACCTCCCTGCCACTTTTGTTCATCATGACCCCTTGTTGAATGACATCAGCTGGCTCAAAGCTGTCAATGAAGAGAAACAACTGACCGGCACATTATACCAGCTCAGCGCCAACAACAAGGGAGAACCCATGTACTTCTTCCTTTATGGGATGTCCTTGTTTTTGCTGCCCTTCTTTTTACTGGGCCATCTCTTTGCTGGCATCAGCGGGCAGCCCATGGACGGATTCAGCTATCCATACCAATTCAGCCTGGTGGTCGGAGGGATACTGTATACCCTCATCGGCCTGATCTTCCTCAGGAAAATCTTGCGCAGGTTTTTTCCTGAAATCACCACGGCCCTGGTCATGGTGTTGATTGTACTGGGCACAAACTACATCAACCACCTGACCATCAAGAACCTGGAGCCGGTCAATGTGCTCTTTATGCTCATGACCCTGGTCGTTTGGCACAGCATCCGCTGGGTAGAGACGAAAAAACCTTGCTATCTCATGCTGATTGGCGTATTCAGCATGCTGATGATGCTGGTAAAACCCAGTGAAATCATCGTCTTGCTGATCCCATTGTTCTGGGGACTCAGCACAACAAAAGAGGTAAAGCAAAGATTATCAGCGGTATTTGCTGACAAAAGGACCTTACTGATCACGCTCGGACTCTGTTTGCTCCTGGCACTGCCGCAAATGATTTACTGGTACCTGAAAACCGGGCTACCTGTTTATGACAGTTATAAAAATGCAGGCATAGGACTGGACTTTTTCAGGCCTCACATCATGAATGTCTTGTTCAGCTACCGCAAGGGCTGGCTCCTTTATACACCACTGATGATCTTCGCCTTAAGCGGATTCTATTTTCTGTATAAGCAAAACCGTTCCATATTCAGGGCGATCACGGTATACTTCCTCATCGCTTTTTATATCATCTCAAGCTGGACAGAATGGTGGTATGGGGCAGGTTTTTCGAACCGACCGCTTATCACCACCTATCCCCTGCTGGCCATCTGCCTGGGCTATTTCCTGGAATATATCGGCAAACAAAGGCTTATTCTGAAAATCGGCCTCGGTCTGGTCTTTGTCGCCCTCATTGGCCTTAACCAATTTCAGTGGTGGCAGCTAAAGAACTACATCCTTGATCCTTACCGGACAACCAAGGCCTATTATTGGGCTACCTTCCTCAAAACCACAGTGACTGCCGAAGACAAAGACTTACTCATGTTTCAAAGGGATTTTTCGGGGGATGTGAAATTCACCAACAAGGAAAAGTACATTCAGCGTGAGCTTGAAAGCTGGACCTTCGACAAATCCGACGACAAACAAGTATTGCAGGATACGAATGGCAATCATTTTTACCGATTGCTTCCTGAACAAGAGTATTCCAAAGCCTTTGAATATCAATTTAATAAGCTAACAGAAAGAGACCATGTCTGGTTAAAAGCCAGCCTCGACATCCGTTATCCTGCAGGCTTTGAGGGCGAACTGCCTTGCCTGGTGATGGCCATGGACCACCTATACAAGAGTTATGGCTACTTTGCCCCGGAAATAAAAATCGACTCGGCTGGAACGGCATGGCAGCACTTCAGTGTTGAATACCTCAGTCCTGAAATCAGGGACTATGACGATCTTTTCAAATGCTATGTCTGGAAAAGGGGGAAATCCAGTTTCGACATCGACAACTTCAAACTGGAAGTCTACGAACCTAAGTAACCAAAGTTTAGCGTTTGGTGAAGGGAAACTCTGCGGCAAGTTCTCCTGAATAGTAGAATTCATACCCCAATCCGCCAAAGGTATAATCCCGATCATTGATTTTAATCCTTGAGCCACCCGTTTTGGGGTCTGGTTTTGGCTTGGACACCTCAAAACCAAGATTGTAGAGCGTTGCCAGGATCTCAGGGCGACGGCTGATGTCGTAACCGGAACGCTTCCATTGCTGCATCACCTGCCGCAAGTATAAACCTGCATACAGATAAGGATAAGTATGGTTACGGGGATTGGTGAGCCGCTGAAATCGCTCCTGCTGGATGTTGGTCGTCTGGAAATTCAGCAAATTCTCATACTCCGGCCCGAGATAGTAAATCGATTTTTTGTCGGTAAGGTAGCGCTCTATCTTAATGGCTGTTTCTTCTTTGATGCCCATCACCCCCAATGACAAGGTGGTTTCGTTCACCAGGATTTTCAGGGGAGAGATCCACTTTTTAAAGGCTTCGCGTTTGGAATCAAAAAGCCTGATCTGCTCACCCAACAACATGGTTACCAACAACCTGGGCTCGATTCCACAAACAGCGGAAACAGAATCGATGGTCCTTTTGTCTTTGGTGATGGCGATGCGCATAACGGGCCATTGGACTGTATTTGCCCAGTAATACAGACTGGAATCATTGGGATTGGAGGCCTGGTCGGAGAAAACAGTACGTCCTTTTTCCAGCTTTTCCAGATAGGCTTTGTCCTCCGACATATACAAGTCAGTTGCCGACAACATTTGCTCTGCCAAAACAAAATCACCGGTTTGGCTTAAGACCTGTGATATCTGCTGGGCGTTTTGCGGGAAGAAATTGCTTAAAAGATGAAGGCGATACAGAATATACGGTTTCGAAAGCCCGGCCTGGTGGTTGCTCATGCTATCTTCCACAGCCGTGACAGTACGTTGTACGAAATAACGGTCGTTGAAATCCACTGCACCCGGATCCCGTGTCAATTTCAATTTAATGGCAAAAAAAACTGAAGTGAAGAAAAACCCGATGAGGGCAAAGGCAAGCAACAATGTCATCATCCCCAGCCTCAGCCAGCGATGGGTTTTATAGTAATTTCTTATGCTAATGAACATCAATCTCGTACCCCTTTGTTACAATCCCTTTATACACATCCAACAAAATCAAATTTTCATATATATTGGAGCGCATTATGATTTTGATTATTTTTGCAAAATTAACAATACAGAGGGGATATTCAGCGTATATTCATGAAATAATCCCACTGGAATACCTTTACCACACGTGAGTTGGCAATCCATACAACAAGGCCTGACAGCCTCAAGGAAGATTTTTCTCCCTGCCATACTGCTTTGCACGATGGTTACCTTAGGTTATGGGCAACAAGCCAGGCCGGATTCTGCCATCACCACTCCTGTTGATGAGTATTTTGAGAGCCCCGTAGACAGCATTGCCGAGCAGGACTTTATCCCGGCCGACATGATGTTCATCCCATCTGATGTCTTGTACGACAAAGCCTGGAATAATACCGATGTCCGCCTGAAACGTCAGGACTTGTCGCAAATGGAAGACACTGTCGTGCTTTTCCTCACCAATCCTTCCGAACGCCCTTTCGTTTTCCCGAAACCCGGGAAATTCCTTTCCCCATTTGGTTACAGAGGCAGGCATTTTCATGCCGGGCTCGACATCAAGCTCAACCTCGGCGATACTGTTGTCAGTGCCTGGGATGGAAAAGTCAGGCTGGCCAAAAGGTATAGCGGCTATGGTAATGTGGTCGTGGTCAGGCATAACAACGGCCTGGAAACGGTCTATGGTCACCTCTCGAAAATCCTGGTAAAAGTCAACCAGGACGTGAGAGCCGGCGAAACCCTCGGACTCGGGGGCAGAACAGGACGTGCCTCTGCCAACCACCTGCATTTTGAAACACGTTTCCTGGGCGAGCCTTTCGATCCGGCCCTCATCCTCGACATGGAAACCTTCACACTCAAAACTGACACGGTCGCCCTGATGGGTTCCCTCTTCAAATATGGCGCAAAACCAAAAGTCAGCAAGAAAGGAAGCTCATCCCATGGAACTACCTATTATACAATTAAAAAAGGCGACACCCTCGGAAAAATTGCCAATCGCTATGGCACCACGGTTTCTGCACTTCGGAAACAAAATGGGCTGTCTAAAAAAGCCAAGCTAAAACCAGGCAAAAAGCTGAAGATCAGGTAAATTCTACTGAATCCTTTGCTTCAAAATGCTATTGCTTCACAAATTTGATGGACTGTGGATTTGCCCCCATGGTATGGATTATATAAAGTCCGGGGCTAAGCTTGTGAAGATCAATTTTTGTGATTTCTCCGGAGATCTCCCCACGCATCATCTCCCGTCCCAAAAGGTCTGTAACCGAGAATTCAATGGCATGAACATCTGCATGAAGTAAGAGAACATCGCCAGCCGGATTCGGAAATACAAAACAAGAACTCCCGCTCAGTCCACTGCCCATTCCAACATTGTTATTCACTGTTAACACAGCCACATCAGTGGTGTCTTTACAAACTCCTTCACTGACAACACAGCGAAATTTCGCATTGTTGTTGGCAAAAACAGCATTCATCACCTTTAAATTGCTGGTGTTCGCCCCGCTGTACTGCCCGGCATTGCTGATATTCTGAAACGACATCCCACTTTCAATTTGCCATTGATAGCTGGCGTTTGCATAATTGGAAGCTGTTGTAAAACTGGCTGTATCAGTGAGGTTAACAGTTTGATTGCCAGGATGGGTGGTGACAGAAATTTCGCAGGAATTAAACAAAGTCTGGATTTCATCTGTACTCAAAACGCGTTCCCATATACCTATATCATCAAGTGAACCAGAGAAATACTCAGTAGTGACATCTTTTCCAATGTACAAAGGCAGGTTGGTGGAGTTGACATTGGTATGGGTAAATAATGCGGTAGATTCGAAAACACCATTTTTATACAGATTCATGGTGCCCGCATCATAAGTGCCAACATAATGATCCCATACATTCAGGGTATGCTGACAACTGGCCCATATCCAGGAAAAAGATTGTTTGTTGGTTCCAAACCTGAAATCGGTAGCCCCTCCACCAAATAAGGACACAAAATTGTTGGCGACACCACTCCCCAGCATCATGGCGACACCCGTGCCCCCAGTTTTATTCATCCAGAGTGAATAAGTAAAAGTGCTGCCGGAACCAAAGGCAAAAGATGGCGCATCCACTTTGATATAAGTGAAAACACCATTAAAATAATAGGCAGAATTGGCCAATCCGTGACGGTCTGAGGTTAACATAGCACTGTAGTTGGTGCCGGAATTTCCGGTATTGCTTTCATCATTGGTATTGCCGTTAAAGGGATACCATGCCAGGAGGCCATTGGACGGAACATAGCTTGGAACCTGGGCTTGCGCAAAAACCATTGCCCCGAAAAGGATAACAAAACCTAGTAGAGTTTTCTTCATCTTTTGAAATTGTTTGTGTTTCAAATATAAAACAAAGCCCGAACCTGAGCTTAGGAAATATCAAACATACGAAAAAGCCCCATTCCACAAAATTCTTTACCTTTGCACGCTCAATTTAAAAATCTTCCTAAATCGCCTGCTACATGGACATTCCATCGAAATATGACCCGAAAACCACTGAATCGAAATGGTATGACTTCTGGATTAACCAGGGTTTCTTTCAATCCACACCGGACGAAAGAGAGCCCTATTGTGTCGTAATTCCCCCGCCCAATGTCACGGGAGTTTTGCACATGGGGCATATGCTCAACAATACGATACAGGACGTTTTGGTCAGGCGCGCCCGCATGCAAGGAAAAAATACCCTCTGGGTTCCGGGTACCGACCATGCCTCCATTGCCACAGAGGCCAAGGTGGTCGACAAACTCAAACAGCAAGGCATTGAGAAATCCTCTTTGACCCGCGATGAATTCCTCGCCCATGCCTGGGAATGGAAAGAAAAACATGGCGGCATCATCCTGGAACAGCTGAAAAAACTCGGCACCTCCTGCGACTGGAGCCGTACCCGCTTCACCATGGATGAGAAGATGTATGCGCAGGTCATCGACGTCTTTATCGACCTTTACAACAAAGGCCTCATCTACAAAGGTGTACGCATGGTGAACTGGGATCCTCAGGCACTCACCGCCATCTCTGACGAAGAAGTGAACTATGTGGAACTCCAGTCCAAGCTGTATTATGTCCGCTACCAGGTAGAAGGCAGCCAGGATGAATGGGTCACCATCGCCACCACCCGTCCTGAAACGATTTTGGGTGATACTGCGGTCTGTGTGCACACAGATGACCCACGCTATCACCACCTCAGAGGGAAACGCGTCCTCGTCCCCCTCATCCACCGCTCTGTGCCCATGATTGAAGATGACTATGTGGACCCGGAATTCGGAACAGGGGCATTGAAAATCACGCCTGCCCACGACATCAACGACTATACCATCGGAAACAAATACCACCTGCCGACCATCGACACTTTCAACCCGGATGGCACGATGTCGGAAGCAGCCCAGCTCTATATCGGGGAAGATCGTTTCGTGGTCCGCGAAAAAATTGTGAAAGACCTGGAAGCCGCCGGCAACCTGGTCAAAATTCAGGACTATGTCAACAAAGTAGGCTATTCTGAACGCACCCATGTGCCCATCGAGCCAAGACTCTCGATGCAGTGGTTCCTCCGCATCACAGAACTTGCTGAGCCTGCACTGGAGGTCGTGATGAACGACACCATCAAATTCCACCCGGCGAAGTTCAAAAACACCTACCGCCACTGGATGGAGAATGTAAAGGACTGGTGTATCTCACGACAGCTGTGGTGGGGACAACAGATCCCGGCATACTACCTGCCCAATGGTGAAATCATCGTTGCCAAAAGTGCAGAACAAGCCCTTGAGATGGCCCATCTGCGCTTTCCCGAGAAATCATACCAGCTCAGCGACCTCAGGCAGGATGAAGACGTCCTCGACACCTGGTTCTCCTCCTGGCTATGGCCGATCTCTGTCTTCAACGGAATTTCTGAGCCCGACAATGCTGACATCAATTACTATTACCCCACCAACGACCTGGTCACTGCCCCTGAGATCCTCTTCTTCTGGGTGGCGCGTATGATCATGGCCGGACTGGAATACCGCAACGACATCCCTTTCAAAAATGTCTACCTCACCGGCATCGTCCGCGACCGCCAGGGAAGAAAAATGTCGAAGTCACTGGGCAACTCCCCCGAACCCCTCCTCCTCATCGAACAGTTCGGTGCCGATGGTGTCAGGGTGGGCATGCTCCTCACCTCTCCTGCCGGCAATGACCTGCCTTTTGAAGAAAACCTTTGTGAACAGGGACGCAACTTCAGCAACAAAATCTGGAATGCCTTACGCCTCGTGAAAGGTTTCCCTGTGGATGACAGCATCCCTCAACCTGAAGCAGCCAAAGCCGGTATGCTATGGTTTGAAAGCCGTTTTAACCAGGTGCTGGTCACCATCGAAGACCATTATGCCAAATACCGCCTTTCAGATGCCCTGATGACGGTGTACAAACTCGTCTGGGATGACTTCTGCTCCTGGTACCTCGAGATCATCAAACCCGCCTACCAGCAGCCAATCGACAAAAAAACCTATGACGAAGTCCTGGCGTTTTTCGAAAAAATCATGCAGGTAGTACATCCATTCATGCCCTTCATCACTGAAGAGATCTGGCATCACCTGCAAGAAAGAGAAAGCGGCGCCAGCATCATGAATACAAGCATGCCTACAGCCGGCAAGGTGGATGAAGACCTCCTCAATGGCTTCGAGTTCTGCCGCGACGTCATCATCAGCGTCCGTGGCATCCGCAAGGACAAGAACATCCCCATGAAGGAAACCATCGACCTCTTTGTCAGGAAAAACAACGAAAACCCTGACTTCACCTTCGACTCCATCGTCAAGAAACTCAACAACATCGACAAACTCGAATATGTCAGCGAGAAAGTGGAAGGCGCTTTGTCATTCGTCGAGAAGTCAACAGAGTTTTACATCCCTGTGGGCGACACCATCGATGTAGCAGAGGAAATCCGCAAACTCAAAGAAGAGCTGGGCTATACCCAGGGTTTTCTGAATTCAGTTGAGAAGAAACTCAGCAACGAACGTTTCGTAGCCGGGGCTCCCCCTGAAGTCGTGAACCTCGAGTTACAGAAAAAAGCCGATGCTGAAGCCAAAATCCAGGTGCTGCTAAGTCAGATTGCGACGCTCGGAGCTTAAGGTTGCTATTTCTTGTCTGTCTTAGTCCTTCACACAACGGACAGAAAACCCGTATTGCTTGTGGAAGTTCGCACGGTAGATGTTGGCTACGTCATAGTGTAGGTAGCGGTACCATGAATAATTGGGATCATAGCTGGAACTCGTCCACCAGAAACCGTCGAAACCCAGGTTGATAAAAGAACCATCTGTGTATTCCCTGCGTCCGGTAGAGATCGCGGTAAAGCCACTGGCATTGGTGGCGGCAGTATTCGGACTGGTCCAGTGACTGAATCCTGTTTCTTTCAATTTTCCCCCGGCAACGGTCTCACCACCAAGAAGGGTAGTCAGGCTGGTCCATTCAGCATCAGTGGCCACATGCCAGCCTGTTGGGGCCAGGTTGCGACTGTCGGTGACGGCAAACCAGTTGTACAACCTGCCATAGGTAGCAATTTTGTCTTTATCTACAATGTTCTCATAATTACAATAGGCATGCGAATTCAGGTTCTTCCAGGCAGAATTGTCTGAGACTTCAGGGATGGGATCTCCATTGCGGTAAGCCGTGGTGCGCAGGTTTTCTGCCATCCAGGTTTGTGTGCCGATGGTGATGGTCTTGTATACATTTCCCTCCACATCGCTCATGCTGCCATAGCTCAGGGCAGTGTTAAAAACGGCATTGCTTTGGCCGGGGACCAGCACATTGATACTAACCGTTTTGCTGACTGTATTAAAAGAATCGCTGTTTGCCGGACTAAAGACCACTTTGAGCGGCTGGTTGTTACCTAACTCCAGCAGTGTTCCAATGGGAGGAGTATACACAAAGGTGCCCGGCACATCAGCAGTCGCATTGAGCTGTTTTGCACTCAGCAAAGCGCCGTAGGTGATGTCGGCAGGTGTAGCCCAGCTAATAGCAGGATTGTTTCTGACCTTGGTGTCCTCTTTTTTACATCCATTCCAGGAGATGGCGAGTATGGCGACCAGGAAAAGGCTAAGACTTTTTTTCATCAATTTTGTCATTCTCTTCTCGTTTTTGTGGTCTCGCCTGAAGGTTAAACCCATTATAAGCCCTTGCTTCTCTCAACGATAAACTTACCGCTAAGCCTTTGTCCATGCGCCTCAATACGATAAAAATAGACATTTGCACGTAAGGCAGAGATGTCGATAATCTCTGTTTCATGCTGAATATTTCTACTGATGCACAATTTCCCGCTCCCGTCATAAATCCTGAGCAGGGCATTTGAAGTCCCGTTTCCGAGAATAAACAATTTCCCCTGGGCTGCATTTGTGAACACCTTAAAAGTACTGTTTTTTTCCTGCTCCTGCACACCAACGAATCCATCATACCCATTACAATACAAATGGATGCCATTTTCTGTCACACAAACCGAGACACCCCAAAACCCAATGGCCTGCACCGGCCAGTTGAAAAAGCCTACAGAACCACCGATACTTTCAACATAAAATTCATTGTTGTTCAGGTAAAAAATCTTCCTGGAAATTCCATCTCCCAAAGTAAGATTGCCCACACTATCCACCAGGAAAGTAGTGCCCGGGAAAATGGTGATGTTTTTCAAAGTATCACCGGCCTGTAAACTAAAATCGAATAGCAACACCTCAGTCTGAAAAGAAGGGTCCACCATATACAGTTTCCTTTCTATGACATCCTCCCGGTAAAGCCCGGCAAATTGAACAACACTCCCCTCAAAGGCAAATGGCGGACAAAAGGGTCCCGAATTGAGCGTAACCATCGGATACCGGTATAACTTCTGGTATTGAAGCGCCCCCCAGGTAGAATCCCCCTGGAAGAAATACCGTCCGCCACCACTCACACCACAAATCTGTGAACCATCCCCATCATGCACATCCCAAAAAGTATTGGAACGGATCATGGGTTGATAGGCTTGTCCATACAGGCTAAGCCCTAAAATAAATCCCAGGATTGTGAGGAGGGTTGTTTTCATGGGGGTTGAATTTTTATACTTCTACAGAAAATACCTTAGCCCTAATTTTCACTAAAAAAACCGTAAAACCTATTCTCCATTTCATAGCATATAGTGTTAAAAATTAGCAGCGATTGACTGCCCAAGAGTTCCTATTTTAACAATTCCCGGGTCTCAACTGCCTGTAATATTCTCAGTTGCTGGATAGCAATTTGATTTAGTTTTATTAAACGTTCCTTTTGGGGGATTTTTTCATTGATAAACATTGCATTCAGGTTTTCCATATTTGATAGACAAATCAATTCGTTGATTGTAGCGTAATCACGGATATTACCCCTTAAATTAGGGTTCGCATCTCTCCATTGCTTTGCTGTCATTAAAAACAGTGCAACATTCAAAACATCTGCCTCATTTGCATAGATTATTGATGTTTGAGCTGCGGAAAGCTCCAGCTGGACAAGGCTGTTTTTGATGGCATCCGTATGAATAAGGTAATTTATTTTTGCAAGTTCACGTTTTGCTGTCCAACCGACTTGTTTATTCTCTTCTTCCTTCAGCCTTTGGAATTCGTTTATTAAATACAATTTAAAAGGCACGCTGATTGCCGAACCAAACTCAAATGCTATGTCTTTATGTGCATAGGTCCCACCATATTTCCCCTTTTTTACAGTGATTCCAATCGCATTTGTTTTTTCAATCCATTCCGAAACACTCAAGACAAAACTTGGTAACCCAGCTTGAGTTTTAAAGTGGTCAAATTCGACCACTTTAAAATCCGGATTGTTTATTAACTCCCAGGTTCCGATAAATTCAAGTGTGTAACGACTTCTTAACCAATTTTTTATGATATCGGCAGCACGACTTTCGCTTTCCTTGGCATTTGCCATATCGGTAAGAGAGATATAATCTCTTTCTGCCACTGAAATGATGGTAATTTCTGCGTTGTTAACATTAATTTTTGCCATTGTATGCAATTACATTTTTTCGTTCCTGCCAAAGGTGGTAATAATATAAAGCCCCATCTTTAATTGAAACTGATCAGAATTGTATGCCCTGTCCAGGTCAGTACTCTTTTTATGAAAAACTTTCCTATTCTCCATGTTTTTAATGTGAAAACTCCATACTTTGATTAATAATAAAACCCACATACCTCACCTGGCAATTACTACTTTCTGCATGCGTGTGCTGCTCTCATGGGTGATGGAAAGCAAGTAGAGACCTTCTGCAAAACGGCTCACATCAAGACTTACAAAAGAGGCAGGGCTGACAAGGTTTTGGTAAACCATTTGGCCCTGCATGTTTTTCAATGAAATGCTTGTTGTGCCTGAGAAATTTGCAGGGAGTGTAATTTGCATTGTGGATGTTGCAGGCATGGGAAAAACGTTAAAATCCTGTGTTTTCTCTGGCACAGTGGGTAAGCCAAGGGGAAGGAATGAAAGCTTTGAAATCCCGTCAAAAGTCCCAAACCAGAACTCACCAAGGGAGTTTTGATCGATGGAGTAGACATGGTTTTCGATCAATCCATCGGAGGTGGTATAGGTGGTCCAGCTGCTGCCATCATACATGCGGATGCCGTCTGCAGTCCCAAACCAAAGATTGCCGGATTCGTCTTCCAATCCATCCCAATAATAGTTACCGGACCCCTGACTGTGGGTAATCCAGTTTGTGTCATCAAATTCTGAAAGCCCACCACCATAGGTGCCAAACCATTTATGGTTGGCAGCATCAATTAAAATTGAACAAACTTCAGGAAAAACAAGGCCATCCGCAGTAGTATAGTTTGTCCAGTTTGTCCCGTCGAAAAAAGAAATCCCATCTCTTGTACCAAACCAGAAATGCCCCTGATGGTCGATAGCGATCTTCATGACATAATTACTGATCAAGCCATCCTGTATTGTATAATTGGTCCAGGTACTTCCGCTAAATTTCGATACTCCTCCCTGTTGGGAACCCATGGGATCTGCGCAGCCTACCCAGGTATTCCCTAGTGAATCAAAAACAATGGAGAAGACCCTGTTATAAACAAGTCCGTCGTCCATGGTGTATTGTATCCAGCTTCCTGCATGGTAACGATACAGTCCTAAACCATCCGTTCCGGCCCAGACATCACCCTGGGCATCAATGGCGACAATACGTATATAGGTGTTTAAATAGGAAGTCCAATTTGTTCCATCAAATTTGGTAATGCCACTGCCTCCTATCCAGACATTGTCCTGTTGATCCACAGCGATTGAATTAGCTGGGCTGACATTGGTGTAATTGGTCCACTGTTGCGCAACAGAGGGATTGATGAATAAGTATACAAGGAACAGACTTAAACAAATACTGCGAAAACAATGAAGCATGGTCACACGATTAGGATTAGGTAAATTTACAATAAATCCAAAGTGTTTCAATATCTTGAACAGGGGAAAATACCGTTTTGTTGCGCTGGTATACTTACTGTATCCAGGCTTCCGCTTCAGCCATGTTTTTAAAGGCCCTTACTGACAGTCCCCGGTTTACTGCTACATTTTCCCAAAAGGCGGCGTCTTCATAAAAATCGGGATTACAAACAATCGCCACTTTGGCAATACTGGGTGCAGCTTCTGAGATAAGTACAGCGGATTCGTAGGTGTCTATGGTGCCAATGGCATAGATCAGTTCTGTTTCGTCGCAGAGAATGTGTGCACAATTGTGGCTTAATGCGGCTTCGATGACTTGCATTCCATAAGCCACGACCTGCTCCAGGTTTTCATCTTTCCCAATGGCTTTAACCCGCAACAGTGGAGCATCAACTTCAAAAACGACTTCAATTGACATACATGAAAATCAAATGAATACTTGTTTGATTTCTAAGATTTCAGTGTAAATATAATAAACAATATTAATACTAAAGATTTTTTTACTATTTCATAAATATTGCTATTTATTCAATTCATTCGATTTTGCTATAAGTCAATATTTTATGCAAAAATATTGTCTGGGATTTTTGTCAATATTTACAAATGATGGTGTTTCAAAACTGAGTCGTCATTTTTTAAAATGCTCGGGCCGCATGGCCTCGTAGCCGCGCCGCGACTGCGCCTGCTGCTGCCCTCCTGGCGTCGGGCTTCCGATTCCGCTGCGCTGCATCGGAACCGCAGCAGCCAAGGTCGCTCTGCGGCTACTGGAATCGATTTTTTCCAAACTAAAAGAATGATTTGCCTGATTTTCCTGAACTACAATGGGTCTAAATGCTAGGATCGTAAAAAAAGGCTAAAAAAAGAACGTAGGTGTTTCAAAACTGAGTCGCCTTTATTTTTAATGCTCGGGCCGCATGGCCTCGTAGCCGCGCCGCGACTGCGCCTGCTGCTGCCCTCCTGGCGTCGGGCTTCCGATTCCGCTGCGCTGCATCGGAACCGCAGCAGCCAAGGTCGCTCTGCGGCTACTGGAATCGATTTTTTCCAAATTAAATAATGATTTGCCCGATTTTCGTGAACTACCAGGGGGCTAAATGCTAGGATCGTAAAAAGAGGCTGAAAAATGAAAGTGGGCGTTTCAAAACTGAGTCGCCATTTTTTAAAATGCTCGGGCCGCATGGCCTCGTAGCCGCGCCGCGACTGCGCCTGATGCTGCCAAGGTCGCTCTGCGGCTACTGGAATCGATTTTTTCCAAAATTAAAATAATGATTTGCCCGATTTTTCTGAACTACAATCGGTCTAAATGCAAGGATCTAAAAAAGGCTGAAGTGAGCTTGCAGATCTATCAGAACAAAAACAAAAGAGGCTCAAAAAAGAGGCTGTCCCTTTTGAGACAGCCTCTTTTATTCAAATAATAAAAGTCCTTTACAAAATGTAAAAGCCTGCAAAAAGTCTTCCCCTAATTCTTATGCTTATCATGGTTATGACAACAGGTATCAGCGGAACAATTCTCTGGTTTTTCAACCACTAGCGTGACACTGAAGATCCCATCGTCAGAATTGATGTCGTTGTATTTTTCGATCATCTCAGCTGTCAGGTATTTGCCTAAAAGCTCATCAGGAAGTTTTACTTTCTGCACTTCCACGATCCCGCCTTGGGTAAAGCCGGTCTTACGGAAATAATTCATGAAGGTCTCTACATTCTCTGCACCACCTATGCAACCGGCAATGCTGGAAGCTTCAGCTTTTAGATCTTCGGGCACTTCTGTAATGGTTACAAAATCGGTCACACAAACATAGCCGTTATGGTCAACAACCCTGTACATCTCATCAGCTACTTTCTGCCTGTCAGACTGCAGGTTGAAAACGCAGGAAGCATAAATCACATTGGCAAATTCGTCTTCTACCGGCACTGCTGTAATATCTCCTTGCAGAAACTCTACATTGGGCACTTGCAGGGTGCTGACATATTCTCTGGCAGCTGTCAGATTCTGCTCAGAGTTGTCGATGCCGATTACCTTGCCTTCAGGACCGATGAGCCTGGCCATTTCGACGGTGTCGCGGCCTGTGCCTGAACCAAAGTCAACGACACGGTCGCCGTGTTGCAGCAACTGGTAACGTGAAGGAGCGCCTTCGTGGCCACCACCATGCTGATGTCCGCCTGAATTTGATCCGCAACCGCCGGAACCACATCCACAGGAATGCCCGGCATTTTCATTTTGTTCTACTGTTTTGATTTCTGATTCCATCCTAAAATGATTATGTTATGTTTTATATTATTTCAAATCTTTGGTGAGCCTGCTTTCTGTACTTAGCCTGCCCGCATTATAACAAACAAGCCGGCCAAATGTTTCTCATTCCCAAAAAACCTTAAGCAAACGATCTTATTTGCAGCTTATTTTCCAGTTCTGATAAAACTAAGAATCTCCTGCAGCAAACCTGTCTTCAGTGCCAAAGCCGGATTTTTGTAGGTCGCCATATTCTTCTGAAAATCACTATCGCTTTCCTTGAAGACATGGTTCATGTTGTCGATGATCAATAGCCTGGCATCGGGTTTGGCCGCAGCCAGCAGCCTGGCATCCTCCACACTGACCTGCATGTCGGTGGTGCCCTGCAGGATCAGCACCGGCATCTTCAACAGGCTGATTTCCCTTGCAGGATCATATTTCATCCAGGAGATCATATAGGGTTGCACATTCGGGCGATACAAGGTCTTGAGGTTCGCATCGACATTCGACACTGTCTTGCCCAGCTTCAGGCTATCGAGGATTTTGTTGGATTCGGCCAGCAGGCTTGGCGGTAGCTTTGTCTTGAGCTGATCACGCAGGATCTGGTCGGCGGGCTTGCCTGCCCCGGCAGCTGAGATGAACTTCGCTACTGAGGCCTGGGATGCGGCTAACATCCCGATCAAAGAACCTTCACTATGACCCAGAACATCGATTTCCGAAAAGCGCTTGTCAGCTTTCAACACAGCAATCCATGCGACCACATCATTCACATAGGTTTCAAAGCGCAGGTCGAGTTCGCTGGTCATGGCGGCTTTGCTTTGGCCGATACCCCGCTTGTCGAAGCGAAGGCAGGCAATCCCGTTTTTCGCCAGGCCTTCTGCCAGCATGCGGTAAGCATTGGTGGTAATCCCCATGCTTGAATTACAATCCCTGTCGGTAGGACCTGAACCTGCAATGATGAGGACCAAAGGCACAGGCGTATTGACTGTAGGAACGGTAAGTGTTCCGAAAATCTCCCCATTGGGGGTTTTCAAGGTCATTTCTGAACTGGAGAAGAGGCTGTCGGCATTGGCTTGTGCGAACACAGCATTGACTAAGAAGGAAAGGCAGAAAAGAAGGAAAAAATGACGCATTGGTTTTTTACTTAACAGGTTCTATGTCCAACAACTGAATAGCAGGACGTCGGTTTTCAGGAATACTGTTGCCTTCTGTCGGAGCGCCAGGATTATCAGATGCCGGCAGATAAAGGTGGTGGGTGGTGGTATCGATCGCGATGGTCGAAGCCCCACTGGCAGTAGGGAAACTTTCGATCACACGGAAGCTGTTGTTGGCATCTTCCTGAACCACTGTAATATTGCCTTCACCATTGGCACAATAGATGAGTTGTTTTTCAGGGTCAAAAGCAAGGCCTTCACACAGGTTTCCAATTGGCAAGCGGGTCACGATCCTTCCGCTTAGCACATCCAGGATCATCAGCCAATTGTTGCTGCAGGCAGTGAACAGCCTTTGGCTTTTGCTGTCGTAGGCAAGGCCTGTGGGTGATTCACCGGGTGCCAGCTCCCATCGCTTCTCGCGCTGCAAAGTCATGGTGTTGATTACATTGATCGCGTTTTTGTCGCGGATGCTGACATAAATCCGGCCATAGCTGTCGGATACGGCATCTGAAGGTTTCCCATCCAGTGCAATGCTCCCGATGATGCGGTATTCGCGGGCATCAACGACATTGGCATTCCGGCTGCCTTCATTGAAAGCAAAAATTTTCTGGGAAAAAGGATCATACAAAAGGGCGACAGTCAACAGCCCGTTGATTTTAAATTCTTTGACAATCTCCAGCGTTTTCAGATCAAAGACAATCACTGAAGTGTCGTGGGGATTGCTGATAAAGCCTTTGTTCAGCTCGTTTGCGATGGCGATGCCGTGGATCCCTTCAGAAACCGGAATTGAAGTATTGGCATTCCCTGTTTTGATGTCGACCACATGGATTTGCTTGCCGTGCGACACAAACACATGTGCATTTACTTCATCCACAACAACTTTGTCCCAACTACCCTCGCCGGGAAGTTGAATGCGATTGACAATTTTTAAAGTGGATTGTGCATTTACCGATGAAAAGCCTGTCATCAGGGCAGCAAACGCAATCGTAAAAAGTAATTTTTTCATAAAAGAAGATATACAGCTTAGGACTGCAAAGGTATACCGAAGCTGCATAGCATTCAAAAAAAATCAGGCAATAGAGTTACTGCAATTTACGATCCCATTTGCTTCAAAGCCTCATAAACCAGGATGGCAGGCCAGATGATGGCTTTCCCAAAACCCAGTACCCCCATCCAGAAACTACTGGCATGAGAAATAAAATAGACTGCGGCACCCAGCAGTCCCATTCCGTAAACAGCACCACAGGGCGTGCTTTTGTAGGATTCATTTTTCATATTAAATCAATTTTGATATTAAAATACTTTTACTATTTATTATATATCAATGTATTTTTTACCTGAAGAATGTTGTGCTTTTGATTTCCTCCGGGATTGAGGGAATTGAAGTAGGATGGCATCAGTCCCAGGGCCGGGACATAAGAAGCATTGACATCCCCGGCACACAAAGCCGTGGGGTATAAGGTATATGCTGATGGCGTAGTAATGTTCAGTGTGGTATTCCAATACACCCAGTTTCCGGTAGGGAATGCAGGGATAATTTCCGCATACCGCTGTGCCACCCACAAGGCATCCAGGGAATTGATGGAAGGAGAAAGGTCGACATTGGCTGCCACTGCACGTATCCCGCTGAGGGAGCTCAGCCCTACATTGTGTTTCAGGATTGAAAGGGCATCTGCGGCATTCACCCCACCCCATGGCTTGGTGCATTGGGGTTCCAGACTGAACTGACCCATGGGCAGATCAACAAAGAAGAAATCCGCTGCATTGTCGGTCATGGTTTCCGCGATCCAGTTTCCATTACTTTTAAGGATGATGTTCACATTGCTCAGTGGCGTCATCATCGTATTAGCATATTTTAACTTACCGCTGAGGGAAGCACAGCTACCGGCCAGGATGGTACCATTTGTATATCCCATCAGGATGGCCTGGTTTTGTGTGTTAAAGACAGTACATGCACCGGCATTCAGGAGGTCCCACTCCAGTTGTGCCCCTCCCCCTTCGTAGTTGAACTTCAGGATAAGCGCCTGAATGTTAGAAAAATTGAGTGAAGTGGCCCCATGCCATCGAATGAAAAGCTTGCCGTTCTGACTCACTACACTCAGGTTGTTCCCACTTAATAAGGGATCGACAGTGTGAAACCCACTATACATAAGCTTTTCGGAGGGATAAGACAAACGGAGAACGAGCGAATCCACATTCTGAAAATTGGCAAAATGCAAGGGCATTTCAATTACTCCGGCGCAGGAAATCAGGGTTTCCAGATCCGCATGGCCCACAATGCCACTGCCTGAGACCAGGACTTTCACAGTATCTATGCTTTGACAGCCGCCTGCTTCACTTACAGTAAGCGTATAGGCTGAAGTGGTGGCCGGACTAACCACGATGGAATCCTGTGCAAGGCCATTACTCCACATATAGGTAAAGGGTGGTGTTCCGGATGTTGCGCTGGCAGTCAGTATGGCATAAGTGCCTGGGAGGATTGTTTGATCAGGACCGGCATAAGCCTGGGGAACTACGCTGACAAAAAGACTGGCTGCGGTCCCATTGCCCAAGCTATTTGCCCCGACCACCGTGACATTCCCGGAAGCTGCGCCCAAACCGGCATGCACAACAATGGAATTGGTAAGGCTGCTACCCGTAAAGCCCGGAGGCAAAGTCCAGTGATATTCCATGGCATTGGCAATCGCAGGAACAGTATATATCAGGCTGTCCTCGGGCAGGCAAATGGCTGCAGGCCCTGCGATCGTGTCTGCGCCGGATGGGATCACATTCGGCTCTGTCAGCACAATCGTTACCCGTTTGTAATTCCTGGCAGGAACCGGGCAATAATCATCCGAAAGCTGAAAAATAAATTCATAGGAACGGTAAAGAGAAACGCCAGCACAGGGCAGCGGGGCTTGCAAGTGCGCCATTGTTGTCTGCCAGTGGAAATTTGTATTGAGCATCGCATTCTCTGTAATGGGTGGAGGCGGGCTCAGGGTGGCACATGGCGGCAACAGACAACCTGACACATCACTCGAAAAGGCGGTACCAAATTGTGAACTCCAGGCCGACAGCGTTATATTTTGCAGGCTGAGCCCATCATTTAAAAGATCATTGTCGACAGTGCTTATGGCAAAATCAACGACAGAACCAACCATGACAGTATCAACATAATCACTATATAATCCTGTAACAGCATTCTGAAAGGGCGGCTGCATCTCTGGGGGCAGGTTGGAGGGCAGTGTAGGGACATCAGGACAAGCCAGGAGCACCATTTGCATCTCCCGGAAGATCTCAGCGATCTTGACCCCGCATTTATAAGCTGTCACTTTGTAGGCCGTGATGAAGGCCCCTGTTGTAAAGGAGGTGAAACTAACCTCACCGGTCAGGGGATTGACCACGGCGGGTACATTGTTTGGGTTTTGCAAGGTGCCGGGCAAAGGGCTGTTGTAAGCATAGCCAGGTACAATCCCAGTGAGGATGGTGGTTTGCGAAATCAAAGGCTGAGTCCACTCATAGTGCAGGGAATCACGTTCCTTGTCATAGCCTATGGGGTTGTATGTGAATGGAAAGCCTATACAATTAACCGTCAGTGGTTTCTCAGCAAAAGCCGGACTGTTGTCCCAGCAAAGGTTGGGACTGAGCCCCGGGTAAGGATACATCACCGCTTTAAGGAACCAGTCGTTCGCGCTCGTATTGCTATAATTCGATGCAGGATTACGGCAACAATTGGTATAAACGAAGGACCAACCGCTGGCCGGGATTGGGCCTGCCGGCAGGTTCACTCCTTCGGGATAGCTGAGGTCTGTGGTATAAGTAAACTCCTCAACAGCCCCGGTATTTGCATAAGTGGGAGCTGGAAAACAATTGATGTGTGGATACAGCGGGTTGCTGTTGCAATCAGGGGAAATGTCCTTCCTGCCTGTAATCACTCCGGGATATAAGTTGATTGTAATATTACTCAAATTAGGGACATTACTCAACAAGGATTCCTGGTTCTGAAAACAACCCTCGCAACCATTACACTCACGGTATACTTTCATGATAAAGCGGTAATTCCCGTTGGGCAGACATTCCCAGGTAATTTCACCACCCATATAATGTGAGGCAAATAGATTGAGACTACAGCATACCAGGACGAGGAGATAAATAAATTTTTTCATTGAATTCGCTTTTTCTGAAACTATTCTATTGTCATTTTTTTAACCAAGCTTCTATAGGTATCCTTGTCCTGAACTACCATCTGGTACATGTAAATACCAGGTTTTATCCCGGAGAGATCAAGCCTTGCCTCATGCTGTCCTTGTGAAACATCAGCATCAGCCAACACCAGAATCTGTCGTCCCAGCAGGTCTCTCAGCAGGATGCTGACATGGGCATCAGCAGGCAGATAAAATGGGATTTTTGTTGAGGTGCTGGCCGGATTGGGGATGTTCTGTCCCAGCCAGGGCATGTCCTGATTCAACAGTATAGCCGGATAAGAAAGTGTCAGATCAGGAAGCTCCTGTCCGTTGAAATCAGTAAGCTGAGTCCCGGCTTCGAGCTCAAAGCCAGGCTGAATGTTTGTTTCCGGATGCAGGATTTCACAATGCAAAACCATCAACGGATCCCCGCTATGCAAGACAAGGGGTTCCAGGCTATACCAGGAAAGCCTGAGCTGACTACCCTCCACATGAAACAACAATGTCCCTGTCGTCTCCATGGAAACACGGGAAATGCTGAGATTTTCAGCAGGGAAGCTAAGGATGAAGGAGAGGGAGGAAAGTGTCAATTCTTGTTGAGAATGGATAGGAATGTTGACCTGCCTATCGCCTTCAGCATTGATTACACCTTCACAAAGCAGCAAGGGAGGCCTCCCTTCTTTTGCACCCGGGGTATAGCTTCCGTTCACATCACCATAACAGACAGCCTTCAGGTTAACAGTAACATCGTTGTTGAATACCAGGGCAGTATCTTTTGTAATATACCAATCACCGGAAGCAAAGGATGGGACGAGGTGAACAAAACGCCGGCCCACCAGGAGTGCATCGGTGGTATTGACTGATCCCGAGGCATTGACATCAGCTGCCCCGGCCCGCAAAGCACTCAATGGGGTAATTCCGGTGAAGTATTTCATGATGATGAGGGCATCCGCGGAATTGGCACCGCCCCAGTCTTTGGTGGTTTGAGCACTTACTTCATAAGTTCCGTTGTACAAGCCGGGAATTAAGAATCCTCCCTGGCTGTTGGTGTTGACCTGCTTTACCACTGTGCCACCTTGTTTAGCCTTCACGACTGCAGGCGACAATGGTGAGGCCAAAGCATTGTCATAAAGCACTGTACCACTGATGGATCCGCAATCACTAATAAGGAGACCGCCATCCTCATAGATGGCTTTGATGTTCAACTCATCCAGGTCGGTAAACTGGCAGGCTGCCTGGACGAAATGGTTCCAGCTGAGCTCACTGAAACCATTGACGCCCGAAAAAACCAGCTCAAGTAAAAGCCCGCTGTCAATCGTTGCAGGCACAACAGAATACCAGGCGATCTGTACCTTACCGGCATTGCTGTTGACGATGAGGGTCCCCTGGGAAAGGGCCGGGTTGGCATTCTGATAGGAAAGATAATCGAGGATGGTGTCGTTGAACTTCAGTGAGAGGGAAGCAGAGGCAACTGCATCGAAATGATTTACGGTGATGGGGATGATCACATTCCCATTGCAAACATTGAGGGACGGGACTGTTGTGACCAGGAAATCGGGTATTACTATTTTGACCCTGATCGTGTCCATACCGGGACAGTTGTGTGCATCCATTACAGCAACAACATAAGTGGTCGTCTGTGCAGGGCTTACGGTTATTGTGGGAGTGCCTGCACCAGTGCTCCATAAATACATATAGGGCATAGTTCCTGAGCTGACAGCCGCATATAGGTTAACGACATTACCGGAATCTATGGTTTGGTCGGGACCGGCATTGACAATTGGCAATGCATACATGGTGATGGCCATCTGGCTTGCATTCCCATATCCGCAATCGTTATGCCCCCGCACAGAGATTGTGCCTGTACTGAAGGCCGGGTCGAACTGAATGTTAACACTGCTGCCACCTCCACTTAGCATGGTAGCGCCGGGAGGCAGGCTCCAGTCATAGGTCGTTGCCTGCCCGATCGGGCTCACAGAATAAGTCTTCACGAGGCTGGTTGCACAGAAATTACTTGGACCATAAATGGCATCGGCTGGCTCAGGAGGCGTTGAAATCACAAATGGGAAAGCGTTGTTCCCAAAGGTGGTATCTCCCGACAAATCTGTATGCACAGTATAATTATAAATCCCGGCATTGGGGAAGTTGAGTGCCCCAACACTAATATCAATGCTATCGCCTGGCTGAAGTGTATCCGGGATCACAAAGTCACCACCGGGTGCATGAACGGGGATGTGCTCAACTGGGAAAGCCCCATAGTTCTTAACCCGCACGATGAGGGGATGTATACCTGTAGGCAGGCAGCCGGGCTCAGGGGAAACAATTTTGCTGATGCCCACGTCCAGCGGCTGATATGGAAGAATATTGACTATATAATCTTCTGTCTCACCATCTGCATATGTCCCGCAGGGATTGACAGAAAATGCACTGTAGGCATCTTGCAATACTACCCTGAGGCGTGTAAGGCCCAAATGAGCATTCGCCGGTACGTTAAGATTTGCCGTGGCTGTAAAAGGCCCCGTTGTCGGGAAACTTAAGGTGCAGGCGGTCTCGGTGGCAGCTTCGAAGGTTCCGTTATAATTCCAGTCGACAAAAACCTTGGCATAGGCCTTATAGGCCAGTTCTCCAAAAATCACAGAAAGACTGAAGGAATAAAGATGCTCCCTGGTCAGCTGAATTGCAGGCAGGTTGCTGAAATCCGTGTAATTGTTGAGACTATTGATGTTATAGAGGGTGGGTGTAGCGACCCCATTATTCAGGTTGTTGAGGGTCACATTGCCAATGTTCAGCTCATGTGGCGTATAAGGGTCGGTGGCTGCAGAAGTGCAATACACAGGGAAGATGTTTTCGACATTCAGTGATGCGGTGTCATTGAGGTGTTTGGTATCTCCCAAAACTTCAACCCAGGCTTTGATCACATAATTCCCTATGGCTGAAAACACTGCAGGAACAGGAAATGTGTAATTGGCATTACTCAAACTCGGGATGCTATCCGTATATGTTGCTGATTCAACTACAGTAGGTATCGGACCGCTGAGGCTGAACTTTACAACGAAATTGCTGAGGCTCTGTATCCCTGCATTACGCAGTACCACCCTTACAGAATCGGCAGGAGGCAGTTCCAGGCTAAAGCCTGTTTGTGGACTTGTAATGGCCAGAACAGCACCATCAAAATCCTGAAGGGGAGATACAAAAACAGTATCAGGCGCCCTGACGCTGGCACAGCCATTGGGTGCAGTAACTCCTGCATAAAACACAGTATCCCAATAAAGTATGGGTGTTGTATAGGTAGGGCCAAAAACGATTACAGATCCTCCGGTAAGGGCGTCATACCAGCTGATTGGCAAACTTGAGGTAGCGGTCAGGGTGGTCGATGTGGCATTGATAATGGCCTGGTCTGCCACAACAGGCGGGTTGGGCACATAGCGTGAAACAAGTGTATGATAGGTAGTATCATTCCCCTTGATTAAGTCATTGGGAAGACTTACCCATGCTTTGAGGTTAAAATTCTTATCGACACCGACTGTGGCCAGGTTTACAGGGGTGCTGAAGGTGTACAGAAAATACTGCCCGGGAGGCAAGGCTGTAGGGAGTGCTACAACTTCGCTGACAGTCTGGCTTAGGGCATCCCGTTTGTAGCTTGCTGTAAATCCGGCGATTGAGTCCAGACCTGCATTCCTCAGCTTGAGCTGTACAAATTCCTGACCCAGGCCACATCCCGAATTGGGTGTCATAATATCCTCTGCAGCTGCGTCTTGCAGGCTTGCAGTCAAAATTTCGAAATCATCAATAGAAACACCATCACTGAAAGTCCAGCCATTCGACCTGAACACGAAACGAAAACGAACAGTAGCGGGTTGTAAACTGAAAGCCGACAATTGGTAACGGGCTTGCTTCCATCCACCTGAATTCCCTTCCCAGGCAGCCTGGCCGGTAAAATCAAGATTATTGGTCGTGTACCAGTTGATGCCTAAACTATCAGGAGAGGGAATGGGACCACTACCTAAAACATTCCACACAAGACCTTCATCCAATGTATATTGCAAGTTGAAGCCATCATAATTAGACTGGGTTTTGAAATTAAACCAGAAGGACAGCGTAGGGTCTATGGCAGTCGAAAAATCAATGGCCGGCGAAGTAAGGGTACACAGGGCATTGTTGGTATAAGCAGCATTCAGGTTGACATCCCAGCACTTTGCCGGGGAATGTGCAGAATTTGTTAACCCGAAAGCGGGAGTACCCCATTCCCACTGGCTGCCGGAAGAAACAGGTCCTGCCAGCCAAAGTTCTCCTGAAATATCAAAATTATGCAGAAGTGGCAAACTACAAGGCGCATAATATACCAGGGAAACACAAGGCCCGGCTGACAAAGTCGAACCGAAATTATGTGCCGGGGAAGCATCATAGCCTATCACCCAATAGCAAAGCTGGGCAGAATCTGCCAGCGCAGGCAAGTTCGCCCGCCAACTTGAATCACTCGCCTGGTAAACCATGGGTAATGTATCATTAGGACCATTACTCACTGTATAAACCAGGTTCATGGCACTGATACCACTAGCATCCGTGCCCCTGGCCCCAACAGAATAGGGACCTGCCACGTAAGTATTCCCACTGTAAAAGGGGTTAATAAGGTTGATAAGCGGGGCGGTTAATTCTGAAAACTTCCCCTTCACAAAAACATCATCAATGTACCAGCCCCTGTTGTTATAGATATTGGGTGGATTTCCGCCAGGCCCCGGGGTGCCACCATCTGTGAGTTTAAAGCGAACCCTGGCATTCGGACAATTTCCCAACAACATGGAAACATCAAAGGTTTCCTGTCGCCACCATGTATTCTGTGGTAGTGTAGCAGGACTCGCCGGCGACCAGCTTGCACCATAAGAACTGGACATGAATTTATTGCCTACATTGGCGAAGGCCCCGGCTCCTGGACTCAGGAGGGTTACGTTGTTCACATAATTGCCACCCGTCAGCTGAATCCAGCTGAGGCCACCGTCATTCGAAACCTGAATGTAACAACCATCCAAGGGATCAACTTTACATATCTGCGAGAAACTCAACAGGATATAAGCATTACCCAGGGTACTGAAGGGCTGGGTTGTCAGGTAAGTTGTGTTCCCAATTTTAACCTGGCATGAATCACAGCGCAAACTACCATTGCCCGCATGCAAACGCGTATTGCTGCCCCAATCATCCTGCCCGACAATAGCTTCCTGTGTGGAGACAATACTGTCGCCCATCGACGGCAAATCAAAATCCTCATGAAATCTCACATTGAACTGCGCGTGTGCAGCCATGGACAATACTATAAAAAGTATGAACAACGAAAACTTTTTCATGAAGAGACTATTTAAATATCCGGAAATCCTTGCGACCATCGTGCGGCTGCACCTTACAGGAATCATTCCCAGCTCATTCAACAATTACCGAATCCGTCCTCTGAGCGAGAATTGGCTTGCATTTATAGGTTTCAGTCCATACAAAGTTGCGGATTTCCAAACACAAACGCAAGCAACATACTATTAAATTTATATCTTTAGAAAACGATAGGGCAACCTAAGATAAAAAGCCTATTGTCAATCCGAATCTATACATTTGTCGGGTATTACAGGAAGCAGATCCTTGTCTTTAAAAAACATTCAGTGAGCAGTTATCACTACATAGACATCCTTGTGAATGCGGTTCTCGCCATCATTATGTTTGGCCTGGGTTTGTCATTTACCTGGCAGGATTTCAAACAAACGCTTTTTCAACCCAAGCCACTGATCACTGGCTTGTCCATACAAATTTTTATTATCCCGCTGATTGCCGGCATCATAGCCGCTGTTTCAGGACTCAGTCCCGAAGAACAAGTCGGAATCGTGCTGGTCTCTACCTGCGCCAGCGGTGCCTCCTCCAACCTCATCACCCACCTGGTGAGGGGGAATGTTCCATTGGCAGTTTCAATGACGACCATCAACAGCTTTATCACACTCATTTCCCTGCCTTTGATAGTGAGCTTTGCTATGTTTGTATTCCTTGGCGACAAAACCAGGATTTCCCTGCCTGTTGCGACCACCATTGCCCAAATCTTCCTGGTGGCCATCGTTCCTGCTGCTGCCGGAGTTTTCGTAAGAAACCTCAGCACACGCTTCGCCGACAACATGGAAAAACCCCTGAAATTTGTCTTACCAATACTTTTGTTCGCTGTCTTTGCCTTTAAAATCTTCGCTGAGAAAAACCAGGGAGGTTCGGGACTTAGCTTTGATGATGGCATGGCCATCTTCCCCTTTGTATTGTTGCTGAATGTGCTGGCAATGCTGGCAGGTTACCTGATCTCACGTATGGCCGGATTGACATTCCAGAATCAATTCACCATCGCCATCGAAGTGGGCCTCCACAACACTGCCCTTGCCCTACTGGTTGCCGGCACCATACTACACAGCCCTGAAATGGAAAAACCCGCTTTGGTTTATGCCATGTTTACTTTCTTCTCAGCCTTTATCTTCATCTATTTTGTCAAGCGGGGAAAGACCTTCAATTAAGGCTGCTTTATTCGATCTGAATGTCACCATGCCCACGCAGTTCACAGCCCTGCCCATAAAACTTATAATACATCCTTACAATTCCGGCAGGCAAACTATCACTCAACAAATTTATATATAGCAAATCAGCATAAACCGAATCATTGGTCCTCAAAACCTTGAAATTTTTATCCACCAGGCGGTAGGCAAGCCGGCATGAATCAGGTTTGTCGAAATGCAGAATAAAGGCACCGTTACAAGGATTCGGAAAAGAAATGGCAGCATACTGATTATTTATAGTATCGCATACATTCACATATTTTTCATTAAACAAGGCACTTTCCTTGTTTATCCAATGTTCATAAAGCTTCCAGTCATCCGGATCCGCTGAAATCACGACTCCCTGAAAATCAGTAGTCGTTATCCCTTTAAATATAACGACATCTGTTGAATTCGTTTCCTCATCACAGGATGAGAAGAAAAAAATACTTACAAAAAACAAGCTTAACAACCTCATCTCAGGCTTTTTTCTTTTTGGTTTTCAAAAAGGCTTTCTCTGTATTTTGCATCACCCTGAACGCAACAATTCTCGAAATTAAATCCAGGGGCAATGCTTTGTCGATCCCAAACCTGACCGTTCCTTTTGAGGTTTCATAAGCGGATAACTCCTCTTTAAAAACCTCCTGAACGATAATACTCCCAGGGTAAAAACCGATGTGATTTTTGTGTGCGGCATAATACAACAACATTCCATGCAACTTATAAGCAGGCATGTTGTAACTGATGACTTCAATGGCTTCGGGGGCCGCTTGTTTAATCGTAGCCCGCAATTCCGTAAGCAACTCTAGTTGTTGCTGCGGAAAGGCAGAAATATACTCCTCAACCGTTTTAAAAATAATTTTTGAATTGGCATCCATAAGGTGCATTTTACAACATTACAAAGCTAAACAAAACTCTGCGTACCTCCGCGCCGAGCGCAGCTCCTGCCAACCTCTGCGCTCCAAAAACTCCCCGTCCTCCTATTCCTCAAACACGTATTGCACAAGATTCGCCCCCATCTGCAAAGCCTTCAGCCGAGTCTCAGGACTATCTTTATGCACATCAGCATCCTCCCATCCATCCCCCAGATCACATTCCACAGAATAGAAAACAATGAGCCTCCCCTGCCACATCAAACCGAAACCCTGGGGTGGCTTACTGTCATGTTCATGGATCTTAGGCAAGCCATTTTTAAAGACATATTTCTGATTGTAAATAGGATGATCAAAAGGCAGTTCAACGAGTTCCAACTCAGGGAAAAGCCGCTTCAGCTGAGGCCTTATAAACTTATCCATCCCATAGTTGTCGTCGATGTGCAGAAAACCCCCGCCTAAGAGATAATTGCGCAGGTTTTCCCTGTCCTGGTCAGAAAAAACGACATTGCCATGGCCCGTCATGTGTACGAAAGGATAATTGAACAACTCTGCACTCCCTACTTCCACCTCAGGGATGTCCTCGTCGATGGTCGTGCCCAGGTTTTGGTTGCAGAACTTCGCAAGATTGCCCAGGGAAGTCGGATTGGCATACCAGTCGCCACCACCCTGGTACTTCAGCAAGGCGATTTGTACCTTGGGTGCATTCCCTGCCAGACTTGAGAAACTCAAAGCAACTACAGCGAAAATTGCGAATATACTAGTCTTCATACTTTTGTCTTATGTCATTGATTGTATTCAGCATACTGCAGGCTGCCAGTCCTGCCGTTTCAGTACGCAGACGGTTGGGGCCGAGGTTGACCGGGACAAACTGCTGCGCCAGGGCCAAAGCTACTTCTCGTTCAGAGAAATCGCCTTCAGGGCCAACGAGCAAGAGTGCATCCTTTCCCGGGGGATAAACGACCGCCAGGTGAGATTCTTGCCCTGTACCACACCAGGCCAGATAGCGTCCCTGATAGTCCGTTTTCTGAACCAGCTTGTCAAAGGAAGTCAGTGGATGCAATACAGGCAACCACGACTGCTCGCTTTGCTTCATGGCCGACAACAAGATCTTCCGGCACCTGTCCTCTTTAACAGTACGTCGTTCTGAATGTTCACACAACAAAGGCGTGATCTCTTCGATGCCAAGCTCTGTGGCTTTTTCCAGGAACCACTCGAACCTGTCGATGTTTTTGGTCGGGGCAATGGCGATATGCAAACGATATATACGGGCTTTTACCGTCTCCAGCGTTTCGATCTCAGCGATGCAGTCGCGCTTGCTGAGGGCCAATATCCTGGCCCTTGCCCTGTTGCCCATACCATCAGTAATGTCAAGCACATCGCCCTGACTCATCCGCAACACCTTGATGGCATGAAAAGCCTCATCCGTTTCCAGAACGCATTGCGAATGTGGCGTCAGGATGCTGTTGGTATAAAACAAAGGAATGGACATGAGGGGGCAGGATAAATGCTATAAGCTCCAGTAGGTGAGGTTCTTGATCTTACCCCTGAAGGTTCCTTTCACATCGGCAATGATAGCCTTCTCGGTGGTGATGGAGGCAAAAAAGGCCTCGTCAAGCTCGAAATAGGGTTTGTGCTGTACCGCAATGACAATGGCATCATAATTCGTTCCGGGCTTTTCAACAAAAGAAATCCCGTATTCATGCTGAAACTCCGCAGAAGAAGCGAAAGGATCGACAACATCGACCTTTACGCCATAGCTTTTAAACTCGCTGATGATGTCGGGAACCCTGGAGTTGCGGATGTCGGTCACATCTTCTTTGAAGGTGGCGCCCATCACCAGGACTTTGGCATTGAGGACATTCTTGCCGGCAGCGATCATCTTTTTCACGACCTGTTTGGCGACATAAAAGCCCATGGTGTCGTTCACAAAACGCCCGGCATTGATGATCTGGGGATGATATCTGAGTTTCTTGGCTTTGTAGCTGAGGTAGTAAGGGTCGACACCGATGCAGTGACCACCCACCAGCCCTGGATAGAATTTCAGGAAATTCCATTTGGTGCCGGCTGCCTCCAGGACTTCAAACGTATTAATATTCAGCCTGTTGAAAATAATTGAAAGCTCATTCATCAGGGCGATGTTCACATCACGCTGGGTATTCTCGATAATCTTGGCGGCTTCTGCTACTTTGATGCTTGAAGCACGGTGAACGCCGGCTTTGACGACCAGTTCGTAGGTCAGGGCGACCTGTTCCAGCGACTCGGCATCTCCGCCTGAGACGATCTTCACGACAGAGGTCAGGGTATGTTCTTTGTCCCCGGGATTGATGCGCTCGGGGCTGTAACCGATCTTGAAATCAGCAGGATAGGACAAGCCGCTTTCTTTTTCAAGGATGGGGAGACAGTCTTCTTCGGTGGCACCCGGATACACGGTTGACTCATACACAACATAGTCACCCTTCTTGAGGATCTTCCCAACAGTACGTGTGGCGGCAAGCAAGGGTGTCAGGTCAGGCATGTTGCTGTCGTCGATGGGAGTAGGAACAGCCACGATGTGGAAGGAAGCCTGGCTCAGGTCTTGTGGATTGGCCGTAAAGCTGATGTCACAACCCTCGAAATCGCTGGCATCCAACTCATTGCTCGGGTCGACATGGTTTTGCATCATGGCAACCCTATCGGCCTTAATGTCGAAACCAATGACGCCGACTTTCCTGGCAAATTCCAGTGCAATAGGCAGTCCGACATAACCCAGTCCGATGACAGAAACTTTGGTATCTTTTGTAATCAGTCTATTGTAAATATCCATAAAATTTGAAATAGCTTAAAGTGTGTTTTTCAGGAAGGGGTGATAATCACCGGTAAGTCCCTGGGCCTGGGCATTGCGTATGTTGTACACAGTTTCTATACAGTTGCGTGCATCAGCAGGTCCAAAACCATTGCCAGCCAGGGTATTTTGGTAAGTGATGGTATGCAGGTCGGTAAATCCGCCACTGAATTCGATTTCCTCGCCATCCACAGTGATGGAGCGGAAAGTCCTTTGGCCTTTTTCCCTGACAGCAGCAGGCACATCCATTTCATCCAGACTCATAAACCAGCGTACCCTTGCATTTTTCAGTTGCAGGAATCCCCCGGCCTTGTCGGCCGCAGCATAATGCAGGATGTTCTCTTCCGTCTCACCAAAGATCCAGCCCAGCATGTCGAAGAAATGCACCCCGATGTTGGTGGCAATACCGCCGGATTTGGAGGCATCTCCCTTCCAGCTGGTAAAATACCATTTCCCGCGGGAGGTAATGTAAGCCATGTCCACATCATAAACCTTGTCAGCAGGGCCGGCGGCAACTTTTTCACGCAAGGCAATGATGGCAGGATGATAGCGCAATTGTAAAATATTGTAGATCTTTTTCCCGGTTTCTTTCTCGATTTCCATGAGGGAGTCGAGGTTCCAGGGGTTGAGGACGAGGGGTTTCTCACAAATGGCATGGGCCTGGTTTCTGAGGGCCAGCCGGATGTGGGCATCATGCAGGTAATTGGGAGAGCATATGCTCACATAATCGATCTTCTCTTCTCCCCTTCTGCGCAATTTGTCGATGTGACGATCAAAGCGCTCAGTCTCGGTAAAGAACTCTGCATAAGGGAAATAACTGTCAAGGATGCCGACATTGTCATGTTTGTCGAGGGCCGCCACAAGCCTGTTTCCGGTCTCGTGTATGGCCTTCATATGCCTTGGGGCAACGAATCCGGCTGCACCTATCAGTGCAAAATTCATGGGGTTATGGCTCATGGCTAAATACAGATGTGGGTCAGGCCCGTTTTGTGACTTTGTTGTTTTTCAATTCATAGGCTTCACCGCTCTCAGGACAAAAGGCGAGGCCATCTTCCGCAAATTTGAGTTTGTGACCGTATTCGCTCATCCAGCCGGTCTGGCGGGCAGGATTGCCAATGACAAGCGCATAAGCAGGCACATCTTTGGTAACGACAGCGCCGGCTCCGATGAATGCAAATTCGCCGATCTCACCACCACAGACGATGGTGGCATTGGCTCCGATGCTGGCGCCACGGCGGACAAGGGTTTTGGCATAATTCCCACGACGATTCACGGCAGAACGGGGATTCACGACATTGGTGAACACCATGGAAGGTCCCAGGAAGACATCATCTTCACAGGTCACTCCGGTATAAATCGAGACATTGTTCTGGACCTTGACATTATTCCCAAGGACAACCTCCGGTGAAACAACGACATTCTGGCCCAGGTTGCATCTTTCTCCAATGGTACTGCCGGTCATGATGTGACAGAAATGCCAGATCTTGGTGCCTTTCCCAATGCTGCAGCCTTCGTCGATGAAAGCACTCTCGTGGGCGAAATATTCTTTTTCCATATTATTAATTGGCATTCACAAATTCCAGCAGGCTGGAGGTGATAAAAGCAAGCTGTTCGGCATCCAGTTCTGTGTGCATGGGCAGGCTGATGACCAGGGCTGCATTGTTCTCAGTGACAGGGAAATCGCCTTCTTTGTAACGGGGATCCAGGTAAGCCTTCTGCATGTGAAGCGGAACGGGATAATAGATCATTACCGGGATTTCGCGATCACCCATGAATTTCACGAGGGCATCGCGATCCAGACCATGGGTAAGGAGGGTATACTGGTGGAAGACGTGCGTTGAATAAGGCACCCTGTATGGCGTGGTAAGCTTGGGGTTTCCTGAGAAGGCTTTGTCGTAGGCATCAGCAGCAGCCAGACGGGCAGCAGCATAAGTGTCGAGGTTTTTCAGTTTCACACTGAGGACGGCAGCCTGAATGCTGTCGAGCCTGGAGTTGACCCCGATCAGGTCATGGTAATAACGCACTTTCATACCATGGTTTACGATGATACGGAGTTGCTCAGCAAGCGCGTCATCATTGGTGAAGATCGCACCACCATCGCCATAACATCCGAGGTTCTTGGAAGGAAAAAACGAGGTACATCCGACATCTCCGATAACGCCGGTTTTCTTGTGGGTACCATCTTTGAAGATATAGTCTGCACCGATAGACTGGCAAGCATCTTCGATGACATAGAGATTGAATTCTTTTGCGATTGCCATGATTTCCTCCATGGGCGCGCTTTGTCCGAAAAGATGGACAGGCACGATGGCTTTGGTTTTCGGCGTGATGGCACGGCGGATGGCGGCAGGGTCGATGTTGAAAGTGCCTTCTTCACAATCCACCAAAACTGGTGTAAGGTGGAGCAGGGCGATGACTTCGGCCGTGGCGATGAAGGTAAATGAAGCAGTAATGACCTCATCCCCTGGCTTGAGGCCGAGGGCCATCATGGAAACCTGGAGGGCGTCGGTACCGTTGGCACAAGGAATGACGTGTTTCACACCAAGGTATTGCTCCAGAGAGGTCTGGAATTTCTTCACGGCAGGACCGTTGATAAACATACAGGAATCTATTACTTCCTGGATACCGGTATTGATCTCATCACGGATCTTCTGGTACTGGCCGCCCAGGTCGACCATCTGAATTTTTTTCATCGTATAGTTTTTATCAAAATAGCGTGCAAAGGTATAGAAAAAATGAGGATATGCCGGACAGCCGCGCAATGATGGTCGGTGATTTGAGTTTATTAATTTAACTTTGCACACAACTTCAACAAACATGCTTCCAAAATCTTTACTCCTCCTGCTTTTTACGCTTCCCTTCATGCAACTGCAAGCGCAAAAGGAGAATGTTGACTCAACTTATGCCTGTGGATTTTTCCATGTACATTATGGGTATACCTCTCCCGGAGCCGACATGGCCAAACGCTTTGGTGCCAATTCCAATGTAGGCTTCGGAATCTCCTTCAAAACCGACAAAAACTGGGTCTGGGGCGCCGATTTCGACTATCTCTTCGGCAATAAGGTAAAAGAAGATGACATCCTCAAATACATCTCTACCAAAGATGGTTTCGTTATTGATGCCAATGGAACCTATGCCGACATCTTCCTCTTCGAACGTGGCTTCCAGGTCTCGGGGAAGGTGGGTAAGATCATTCCTGTGAACTACAGATACCAGAACAGCGGCATCCTGCTCAGCGCCGGCGCAGGTTACCTGATGCACAAGATCCGCATCGAGAATACAGGAAATACTGCGCCACAGGTAAAGAATGACTACAACAAAGGCTATGACAGGCTGAGTGCCGGCATTTCCATGAACCAGTTTGCCGGCTTCATCTATTTTGGAGAGTCCAAGCTTTTCAACTTCTATGCCGGACTGGAATTTACCGAAGCTTTTACGAAGAGCCTCAGGACATTTAACTTCGATACCCGGCAACGCGACACCGACACCCGTTTTGAGTTCCTCTGGGGTGCCAGGGTCGGTTGGGTGATCCCCTATCACAAGCGTTCTTCACAAATGTTCTATTACTACTAAACTGCCACATGGGGGACCTCTATACCATATTCATCATCCTCTATACAAAACTGATCCGCCTGGCTGCTTTCTTCAAGCCCAAAGCGGCATTGTGGGTGAAAGGCAGAATCGGGCTTTGGGACAAGATGGAAAAGGAGCTCATGCCCGGCAAGAAACGGCTGTGGTTTCATTGTGCCTCCCTGGGGGAATTCGAACAGGGACGTCCTTTGATCGAGGCTTGCAGGATGCAACATCCTGATTATGAAATACTCCTGACATTTTTCTCTCCCTCAGGATACGAGATCAGGAAGAACTACGAAGGCGCAGACCACGTCTTTTACCTTCCTGCAGATACACCGGAAAATGTCAAACGTTTCCTGGATCTCAGCCAGCCTTCTGCTGCCTTCTTCATCAAATACGAATTCTGGTACAATTACCTTCAGGGCCTTGACAAACGCAACATCCCTGTCTTTTTTGTTTCGGCCATCTTCCGCCCCGGGCAACACTTTTTTCACGCCTATGGTACTTGGTTCCGAGGGCATCTGCAGCGCATCACACATTTCTTTGTACAGAATGAAGCTTCGCTGAAACTGCTCGCCTCGGTTGGCATAAGCCATGCTACCGTATCAGGAGACACCCGCTTCGACAGAGTTTACAGCATCGCAGCCCAGGCCAAGGAATTCCCCTTAATCGGGCAATTCAGAGCCGATGATGCCCTTTTCCTGGTCGGAAGCAGCTGGCCCGAAGATGAGAAAATCGTGAAATCCCTGGTCGACAAAAACCTCCCTGGCATGAAGTTCATCTTTGCCCCGCACGAAGTAGATCCCGCCCGTATCCAGGGAATGCTGGAAAAGATGGACAAAACCACCCTCCGCTATTCCCAAATCGGCAAGGACACCCGCCCGGAGGACCACAGAAGCCTGGTGATTGACTCCATCGGAATCCTTTCGAACCTCTATCAATATGCCTCCTATGCCTTTATTGGCGGGGGTTATGGCAGAGGCATCCACAACATCCTGGAAGCCGCCACCTTTGGGATGCCCATATTCTTTGGCCCGAACTACCTGAAATTCCAGGAAGCCTGCGACCTGATAGATAGAGGTGGCGCCTTTGCTGTGGCTGATGCCGCTGAACTCATCAAAAAAGTGGAGCAGCTGAGAGAAGACCCCATCCTCCACCACCAGGTTGCCAGCATCGCCAAAGCCTATGTGAATGAGAAACGGGGTGCAAGTGCCGTCATTATCAACAAAATTAAAACTTACCTCTAGACTCAAACATCATGGCAAAGGTATTCCTTTCAATCGGCAGCAATACCGGCGAACGTTTGCAGCATTTACAGACAGCTCTCGCAGGTTTTGAGGAAATCGGCAAGGTCGTAAAAGCTTCCTCTGTGTATGAAACTGAGCCATGGGGTTTTCAAAGCCCGACTGCCTTCCTGAACCAGGTCGTGGAACTCGAGACAGAACAGGATGCCGAAACTCTGCTTCAGTTTTTCTTCCGCCTGGAGACCGCATGTGGCAGGAAAAGGGCAGGAAAAGGCTATGCCTCACGGTCACTCGACATCGACATCCTGATGTATGATGACGTCATTCTCGAATCACCCTTGCTGAGCATCCCTCATCCACGTTTGCATGAACGTATGTTTGTGCTTCAGCCCTTTGCTGAAATCGCTCCACTTTTGATGCATCCCATCCTCCAACAACCCATTGTCCTCTTGCTGGAAGCATGTGAGGATGATTCCTGGATTGAGCTCCACCAAGGCTAAGACTGCTGAATACCAAGCGAATGTTACCCATAAAAAAAGCCGTCCCTGAGAAACAGAGACGGCTCTTTTAATTCTATAAAGCCTATTATTTTACGATTGACATAAAGTCAGCATTGTCGAAATATTTCAGGAATTCTCTGTCTTCTTTTGCCATTGCTTTGAAAGAAGCCTGCTCAGCACATGCCTTGCGGAGGTTATCGATAACCTGAGCCTGATTCTGGGTGCGGGCACCTAAAACAGCCATGAGGTAGAATTTATGCGCGCCATCAGGAGCACAACCCAATGCTGTTGCAGCATTGCTGTTGCTGCCGGCCAGCATTTCTGCCAGGGCTACATTCTGGTTACATTTTTTAGCAGACATCAGGTTGATAGCTTTTTTGTATTCGCCTTCAGTGATGGTGATGATACCATTGTTATAGTCCGTATTGACACCCAGATCAGTAGCAGCCTTGTAATAACCCTTGGCAGCTGTGAAATCGAGGTTTTTGGCTGCCAATGCGCCCATGTTGTTTAAAACAATAGGGTTGTTTGGTGAGAGTGTATTTGCCTTTGTCAGGTATTCTTTTGCTTCGTCAAGGTTTCCTTGTTTCAGGCCAACATAAGCTACATCATTAAAACCTTTCCAGTCAGATGGGAAAAGCTGTGTTAAAGATTTGTAGATCTTCTGTTGGGTGTTGATGTCACTGGTCAGGCTGGCAGCATACAAAAGTTCTTTCTGATCGAGAGAATCAGGATGATCGATGGCCAGACGGGCAATGGTAGGATCGGATTTCTTAGGAAGATAGCTCTTCACTGAGATCTCAGCACGACGCAGCGGAGGCAGGATGTCTTCTTCAATCTCTTTGTAGATCACTGTCATGTTGCGAATTTCCTGCTCACGTTTCAGCGGATCAGCCTGGGCACGAACTACATTGAGGATGGTGTTTTTGTCTTTGATGTTAGAAGCGGCGATGGCTTTCTCGAAACCAGCCCAGTCCTCACCATGAGGTATTACATTGTAAGGAACAACTGGAGCGGGAGGCATGTTTTTTTCTTTGATCTTGGCTTTCTTGGCAGCAGCAGTACGGCTATCCTTGAAGAATTTCTCCATATAGGTATTGCCGGTTTTGGCGCGGTTTTCAGAAAGGCCCTGGTTGCGGCTTTCTTCTCCTTCAGGGGAAGCCCATGCGTTGATATCCAGAGACTTGACAGCCCATCCCCTGTTGAGGAAAGCTTTCACACTGTCGAGTTCGGTTTTTGCAGCCGCATTTTTGTTGAGTTTGTAGTTGAGGTTGAGGTCGGCTTTGTCGACAACAAAGAAGATGCTGGCACCTTCATCAACAATAATGGTTTCTTTTTCGTAGAAATCCTTGTCAGATCCCTTGATGTAAGTAGTAACTTCTTTTTTGTCAGCAACAAGGACATCTTCATCATGGAAAATATTGTTACAGCTGTTGATAACACCAGGTGCAATCCTCTTGCTCATCATGTTGAGGGCCTTGGGCATGGCAGCAGCTTCACTGCGTTTCATGTCGGCTTTGGCTTCCAGTTTTGATTTTGCTTTGAAGGCAGCAGGTGCGATCTCAAGGTCAGAAGCAACCATGTCTTTGCTGAAAACGGCAACATCTGTATAGCTGAATGAACCTCCTGTTTTGTAAGGGATTACAATGCCATCACCCTTTACTTTTTCACCCTTCAGTACGATGGGTTTCAGTTCCTTTTTTCCTGTTGGTGTGGAAATAACCGGTTGATAAACCATGACAGCTCTTTTGTTGAAATATTTAGGGGGGAATTCACCCTTAATATTAACAGCGACTTTCCCGCCATTGTTCTCAAGAACAGTAGGCGTTACGGTGTATTTGACCTCGTTGTAACGTTTGGCCATCTTTCCAATTCCGCAGCTGCTCAGGATGATGGCTGAAAGTGCGATGATGAACAGATTTAAGAAGTAAGTTTTCCTCCTCATTTTGCTATATTTTGATTATTTGTTTGATTTCTAAGTCCTTGCCTAAAAAGCACAGAATGCAAATGTAATAACTCTTGACGGATATACAAAATGAGGACTCAATTTATTATCAATCTAAATGGTAGATCCTGCAGTTAAATGCCAGATCACGATACCTGCCGATACCGCCACATTGATGGAATGCTTGGTGCCAAATTGGGGTATCTCAATGCAATAGTCGACCTGATCCATGACTTCCTGGCTTACACCGTCAATTTCATTGCCGAAAATGAGGGCCATCTGCTTGTGCTCATGCGCAGGAAAGTCAGTCAGCGAAATACTTCCTTCTGCCTGCTCAATGGCGATCAGAATATGCCCTTCTGCCCTTGCAAAAGCAAGCGCATCCAGCGTCTTCTCAAAATACTTCCACACAACGGTATCTTCTGAACCCAGGGCAGTGCGGTGAATCTCACGTTGTGGAGGAGTGGCAGAAATACCACATAAAAGAATCCCAGCCAGGTTGAAGGCATCCGATGTACGGAAAACAGAACCAATATTCTGTTGACTCCTGACATTGTCGAGGATGACCCAAACAGCCTGTTTCGGGGAAAGTGCAAACTCCTCAGGGCTCAGCCTTCCCAATTCATCATTCTGCAATTTTCTCATAATCTGAGTCTTATAGGAATTGTGGTGAACAAAGGTAAGAATGTTAATAAAAGAGGGGAAGAAAAAGACAGAGTTTCGGGCGCAGGAACCTATTTTTGTTTCCGTGGGAAAATCAGCAGAAAATACCAAAAATGTAGTCGAGACTCCCTTGATGAAGCAATATTTCACCATCAAGGCGAAGTACCCTGATGCCATCCTTTTGTTCAGGGTTGGCGACTTTTACGAGACTTTCGGAGAAGATGCCATCCGAGCCTCTCAGATCCTGGGAATCGTACTTACCAGGCGAGCCAATGGCGCAGCAGCCTATATCGAACTCGCAGGCTTTCCGCACCATTCGATCGACACCTACCTGCCCAAACTCGTCAGGGCCGGCCACCGTGTCGCAATCTGTGACCAGCTCGAAGACCCTAAACTGACAAAAACGATCGTAAAAAGAGGGGTCACGGAATTGGTCACCCCTGGGGTCAGCTACAACGACAAAACGCTTGAAAACAAACAAAATAACTTCCTGGCCGGCATCCATTATCAGGCGAAACACTCCGGTGTGGCTTTCCTCGACATCTCCACCGGGGAGTTTTTCCTGGCGGAAGGAAGCAATGACTACATCGACAAATTGTTGCAGACTTTCCAGCCCAGCGAAGTCATCGTCCAGAAAAACAAACGCCAGGAGTTCTTCGAAGCCTTTGGCAATAAGTTCTATACCAACACTTTCGAAGATTGGGTCTTTAGCATCGACTTCAGCCGGGAGATGCTCCTCAAGCATTTCGCCACCAGCTCTTTAAAGGGATTCGGGGTCAACAGCCTACAGCTGGGCATCATCGCGGCCGGATCCTGTCTGCACTATCTCGCTGAAACACAGCACGACAAAGTCGGCCACATCTGCAAGATCTCGCGCATCGAAGAAGACCATTATGTCTGGCTCGACCGCTTTACCATCCGCAACCTGGAACTGCTCAACTCACCCAACGAGAACGCACGAACCCTCATCCAGGTGCTGGACCATACCATCACGCCCATGGGATCGCGTTTGCTCAGAAGGTGGATCGTGCTGCCCCTGAAAGACAAGCAACCCATCGAAGAACGCCTGGGTACTGTGGAACACTTCCTCTCCCACCCTGCCCTGAAGGAGACCCTCATCAAAAACCTCAAGGTGATGGGCGACCTCGAACGCCTGATCTCCAAAGTGGCCGTCGGCCGGGTAACGCCCAGGGAGATGCTGCAGGTGAAACGCGCCCTGGAAGCAGTGGAACCCATACGCCAGGCCTGCCTGGAATCCGGTAATGAAAGCCTGCAAAAACTCGGGGAACAGCTCAACCCCTGTCTCCTGATCACCCAGAAAATCAGCCGTGAACTGAAGGAAGACCCGCCCAACATGGTCAACAAAGGCAATGTCATCGCTGATGGCATCGACCCAATCCTTGACGAACTCAGGGGACTGGCATTCTCAGGCAAGGATTACCTGCAAAAAGTGCAGCAAAGGGAAATAGAACGGACAGGGATCACCTCCCTGAAGATCAGCTATAACAACGTTTTCGGCTATTACCTGGAAGTCACCAACTCCCACAAAGACAAAGTGCCACCGGAATGGCACCGCAAACAGACATTGGTAAATTGTGAACGTTACATCACGGATGAGCTCAAGGATTATGAAGAAAAGATCCTGGGCGCGGAAGAGAAGATATTGTCGCTGGAAACCAGGCTCTTCAATGACCTCATCCTGGCTTTGTCAGACTACATAGAGCCCATCCAGCTCAACGCCACCCTGCTGGCCCGCATCGACGTCCTGCTTTGCTTTGCACACACAGCAGAAAAGAACAATTATGTGCGTCCCGAAATCAACGACAGCCTCCAGCTCAGCATAGAAAACGGCCGGCATCCAGTCATCGAGATGCAACTGCCGCCCGGGGAAAACTATGTCGCCAACGACGTCTTCGCCGACAGCAACGACCAGCAGATCCTCATCATCACAGGTCCGAATATGTCGGGAAAGTCAGCCTTTTTAAGGCAAACCGCCCTCATCGTCCTGATGGCCCAGATGGGAAGCTTTGTGCCGGCTTCTACGGCCAAAATCGGAGTCGTCGACAAAATCTTCACCCGGGTCGGGGCCTCCGATAACATCACATCCGGCGAATCAACATTTATGGTGGAGATGAATGAAACCGCCAGCATCCTGAACAACATCTCCAGCCGCAGCCTCATCCTCCTCGACGAGATCGGCCGGGGCACCTCCACCTACGACGGCATCTCCATCGCCTGGGCCATCGCAGAATTCCTGCATGAACACCCGATCTATCATCCCAAGGTCCTGTTTGCCACCCATTACCACGAACTCAACGAGATGGCAGCCACCATGCTCAGGATCAAGAATTTTCATGTCTCCGTCAAAGAAATCGGGAACAAAGTCCTCTTCCTCCGCAAGCTGCAGCCGGGCGGCACCGAACACAGCTTCGGGATCCATGTGGCAAGGATGGCCGGCATGCCACAAACCGTAGTCGACCGTGCCACCGACATCCTCAAAACCCTCGAAAAGAACCACAGCAGCGAAGAACTGGCACCCAGGGCAAAGAGCAGGCAGCGAGTCTCCAAAGCCATCGACCAGTTCCAGCTGAGCTTCATCCAGCTCAACGACCCCTTGCTGGAGGACCTCAAAGACACCATCCTGAAAACCGACATCGACACGCTGACACCCGTGGAGGCCTTGATGAAGCTGAATTC
>Ga0247840_10001203_pt1 | contig 51815 bp, 59 predicted proteins | sample LaCruzMarch2015__FD_192404 | JGI IMG/M metagenome (GOLD analysis project Ga0247840, IMG submission 192404) | Freshwater microbial communities from meromictic Lake La Cruz, Castile-La Mancha, Spain - LaCruzMarch2015_17m | ecosystem: Environmental > Aquatic > Freshwater > Lake | place: Spain... | reverse complement strand
GCATCGCATAGGCGAGCGACATTGCGACCCTGAAACAAGTCCAGGGCGACGTATATTGATTGCAATTCAGTGTTTTTAGAGGTGCCCTGATATAATACCACGAAATGCTATTATTACTGAGCTCCAACCCCTTTCTGTAAACTATTGTAAATAAATAAGCCAAAAACCTAAAGTCCGAACCTGAATAGTCCGATAACTAATTTGTAAGCAGTAACACACGAAACGGATATTATCCAAAAGGAGATTATTATGGTATCAATCGGACCAAAAAACAATTTTTTAAAACCAGCAGTTGCTAAAAAACCACCAGTAGCACCAGAACCACCAGCAGCACCAACAAGCGGTCCTCAAAAAGCTAAAAAGTCATATAATTGCGGTACGACCGGTAGTTCTGAGACTGTAGGCAAAAATATATACATAAATACAAGCACTTGGAAAATGTATTAAATTCAAGGAAAATACATTATATTGATTAGAATACAGGTTGTAAATTCACAGCCTGTATTTTTTTTATTAAATAATCTGGTGACAACACCATCTAGACTGGTCTTTCAAGAGACAGCAGGGCATCTTGGGGAATAAAAGAAGTTTAGACTACTACACAAGTCATAAAATAGTGGTTTTTGCGAATTTATGTGTGCCTTATCAAGATAAATGTCACTATGTGCGTAGCACTTAGCTTACATTTTTTTGGTCGAAGTCTTTTCCGCCGACAATTTTCAGGTGTCTTTCTTCGCCCTCGCCGACGCTCTGACTTGCCAAATTGTGCTGCTCTATCAGTTCGTGTTGGAGTTTCCTAATGTATTGGCTCTGCGGGGTAAGTTCGATAAGGTCAGCCCCTTCCAGAACTTTTGCAATCGCTGTTTTTGCTTCGTCAAGCGCTCTTTCAGCATCGTCGCAGTATCCTTGAAGAGTTTCAGACGCTTCTTTTATGTCCAAAGCCTCTTTTAGCACTTTTTGGATTTGTGCCATAGAGTTTGTTTTTACGTAGAATACCTGCACTCTGTAGTCCTTTGCCGTATTAAGAACTTTTGCTCCGCCTTTGGCAAAACCTTTGTGTGCGATTACTATATCCGCATCTTCGACGTTTCTTGTTATTTCGACGTTCAGGTCAAGTCTTTCGATAACTTTTTCGACGATTGTTCTTGAAACCGCATAGATGTAGACTTTTTTAAAATTTTTTACTTCTTTAACATAGTTTTGTCTGGAAAAACTGAACTTCAAACTGTCGCTCGGGGTTTGCAAGATTTTTTGCTCCAGTTGAGATATTTTAGTCATTATTGATTCGTTTTGCTTTTCTTCGTGTTTTTCTTCAACTTTTCTGATTTCAGGTCTGATTGGCCATCCTCTCAAGATGTAATCAACCGCTTCAGCAGCGTCTCTGTAAACCGCAAGGGTGTTTCTATCGATGATTTCTATTATGATATCGAAAGTTGGCTGTTTTTCGCGCTCGAGAACAGTTTTTTGGGTTTGTCTTCTTTTTGCCTCATCGTCGCCCAGCGTTACCGATTGGATTCCTCCGACTAAATCAGATAGTGTCGGGTTTTTGATTAAACTTTCCAAAGAATTTCCGTGTGCGGTAGCGATAAGCATTACACCACGTTCCGCTATGGTTCTGGCAGCTTGGGCTTCTGCTTCTGTTCCTATTTCGTCAACCACGATTACTTCAGGGGTGTGGTTTTCAACCGCTTCTATCATTATGTCTTTTTGGAATTCTGGTTGTCTAACTTGCATTCTGCGGGCTTTTCCTATCGCAGGGTGCGGATAGTCACCGTCTCCGGCAATTTCGTTTGAGGTGTCAACCACTACTACTCTTTTGCCGATTTCGTCTGCTACCAGCCTTGAAATCTCTCTGAGTTTTGTGGTTTTACCAACACCTGGACGTCCTAGGAATAGGATGCTTTTGTTCATCAGGATAAAATCCTTTATACAAGCAATAGTCCCCGTCACAACTCTACCAATTCTGCAAGTAAGACCTATAACTTTGCCTTGTCTATTTCTTATTGCACTAACTCTGTGGAGTGTACCGGGGATTCCAGTTCTGTTATCAGATGTAAATTCTTGTACTCTTTGGGTTATATACGATATGTCATCGTCATTTATCGGCTCAACGCCAAAACATTCAATTTTTCCTTCCGCGTGTCTAATTTCGGGTAACCGACCTATATCGAGGACTATTTCGATGACATCAGCCATATTCTCATAGTCTATGTGCCTCTTCACCTTGTCGGGTAAAATTTCAATTAATCTGTCAAGATCACTGTGAAATTGTACATTACTCATATATTAGTTCCTTTCTTAGTTAGGAAATATCTGACTGTTTACTGACTCATCTCATTTTTCACCTTTTTTTATTCTATACCTACATTATACCACTTTTTTCAATACTTGCCTCTTTTAATCATCCATTTAAAGTAGCAATCTTTACATCTCTTCATAAAAACAACCCCCTTAAAGTCGTGTAATAACAACACTTTATGGGAATGTAAAGTTTCAATAAGTGGCATCTTGTGAAAACTTTTTTGTAAAGTAATTTAAAGTTTTAACCCCAAAGATGCGGGAAAACTGAAAATTCCCCGCATCTTTATGAAAAATTATACCTACTAGACCAGTTGAGATTCGGTTTCGAGCTCTTTTCTGATGTCTTCGACTGAAACTTTGAATATCGGTGAGTTTTCATCTTTTCTTAAATATACTTCTTTGATTCCTGATTGGACGATAAACCGTTTGCATAAAATACAGATAAAGTCGTGACCCCATATGTACATTGTCGCGTTTTGGCAGCGGTCTTGGCCCGCTTGTATTATGGCGTTTTGCTCCGCATGGATTGAACGGCAGGTTTCGTACCTTGTGCCGGATGGGATGTTGTTTTTAATTCTGTAGCATTCACCTTTTTCATAGCATGATTGAACTTTTGAGGGCGTTCCGTTGTATCCGGTCGCTTTGATTTTTTTATCGTCGCCCACGATTACAGCCCCAACGTTTGCCCTAATGCAATTCGAGCGAGAAGCACATGTTCTAGCCAAATCTAAAAAATATTCTGTCCACGGTTTTATTGTCATAATTTCATACCTCATTTATTAGTAATATTTTAGCATAATTTCTTAGTCATTTATGTTTTCTACCTGCGGCTTGGAATAGTCCATTTGTTGTTTTTGCATTTCATGGACAGTATAGGCGTTACTGCTTACTCCGCGAATCATATTGCCGATTCCGTTTACATAGCTATTTACAAAAGGATTATCTGAAAGCGCTGATGAATTCGAGTAAGCGCCTTTGTTTGCCTCATCGGATATAGAACAGGGGGCTTTTAATTTTACTCCGGTCTCAAGTGCGCTTTGGGCAAAACTTGTGGTTATACTGACAAGAAAAGTAATCGCAATCAGTGCAAATTTGTATTTTTTCATGTTGGTAATTCCTTTTATTATTATAATACTCTTTAATTATTTTTTAGCCCAGTTCTCTATCATTTTCATCGGTGCGCGAGCGATAGCGAGCGCTTTGCCCAATACGTCTTTTGTAACGACGGTTCCAGCGGCTACGTTTGCTTCTTCTCCGATTTCAACAGGAGCCACAATAACAGAATTCGACCCTGTGTTCGCTCCGTTTTTAATTATAGTTTTGCTTTTTACTTTTGTAATCGGGTTGTAATTGGCTGTAATCGTACCTGCACCGACGTTTACGTTTGAACCGATTTCCGCGTCGCCGATGTAGCTCAAGTGGCAGACGTTGGTATTATCTTTAATTATCGATTTTTTTATTTCAACAAAATTGCCAATTTTGACGTTGTTTCCGGCTTCAACTCCGCCTCTAATGTGGGCGAAAGGCCCGATTTTGCAGTTGTTTCCGATTGTGTTTTTTCCGTTTATAAATACGTTCGGATAAATTATGGTGTCGGTTCCTATGGTGGTTTCGTCGCTTATCCAAGTGGATTGTGGGTCGACTATCGTCACTCCGTTTTCAAGGTGTTTGTTGACAATTTTTCTGTTGAGCATTTTTGTCGCCTCGGCGAGGTGGGCTTTTGAATTTATCCCGAAGATTTCTTCGTTGTTCTTTAATATATAAGCGTTGGTATTCAATCCGCCTTTTACCGCCCAAGATATAATGTCTGTCAAATAGTATTCGCCTTGTGAGTTGTTGCTGGTCAGTTGGGAGAAAGCCGGTTTTATTTTTTGCCAGTTGAGACAATAAATCCCAGCGTTTACTTCTCTTATTTTCTTTTGAGCTTGGCTCGCGTCTTTTTCCTCGACGATTGAATTCAGTTTTTCGCCGTCGCGGATTATTCTTCCGTAGTTGGTTGGATCGTCAAATAAAGCACTCATAACAGTTAGGTCGGATTTTTTGTTTCTGTGGTAGTTAACGAATTCTTTTAAGGTGTCTTCTGTAACTAAAGGGGTGTCTCCACAGAGGATAATTACTTCGCCGTCGAAGTTTTCCAGTTGGTCGCAGACCATGCTCACTGCGTGGCCAGTTCCAAGTTGCGGAGTTTGCAACGTGCAGCTTGCGTTTGTGTAATTTTCTTTAACGAATTGTTCAACCGCTTCGGCTTGGTGCCCGACGATTACAAAGGATTCGTCCACCATTTCCGTTTTATTCACTGCATCGACGACGTAACCGAGTAGAGATTTGTCGAAAATTTTGTGCAATACTTTCGATAAGTCAGATTTCATCCTTGTTCCTTTGCCAGCAGCAAGGATAATTGCTTTAATTTTGTTATTATTCATTTTAACTCCTGTCTGTATTTCGCTAGTATTCCTATAGGTTCTTGAAATTTTCCGCCAACATTGGTTAGGCTCTGACTTTTACTACCACTTTTTTAATATGTATTGAATCACTTATGGCAATTGAAGGCATATGTGCGTCTTGGGGGTGAAAAATGACAAATTCATTTTCTTTTACATTGATAAATTGTTGATTGAAATCTGTCTTAGGCTCAAGAAAAATGATGTCTTTTTCTTCGTTGTATTCTGTTGCATCGGTAAAATTAGACAAATCGGAGTAACCCATCTGCTCCTCGCCTTTTATTATGTATTGGATATCAATGTATTTTTTGTGAGCCTCAAACTTGCCCTCGCTTTTGGGTTTTGAATAATACTCCTGCACCAATGCGTAAACGTCACTACCAAGAATTTCGTATTTGCCGTTCTCTAGCACTGAAAAGTCCGTGCTTTCAATATATTTAAGCCCTACTTCAATGAATGCTGAAAGGTTATAATAAAAATTTGCATTTTTAATGTTGTCTTTTTCCATAAGTTTATTCTATCATAAAGCCATGGAAAAAAAATACTACACATATGTTCTGTTAACAGAAAATAATACTCTATATTGCGGCTACACTGATGACGTCGAGAAGCGTTTTGAAAAGCATCTTTCGGGCAAGGGTGCAAAATACACGCGCGCAAACAAACCTGTAAAAATAATTTACGCTGCAGAATTCGAAACAAAATCTGAGGCGATAAAGGAAGAAATTAGAATAAAAAAATTAACCAGACTAGAAAAAATCAAATTTTTCGAGACGCTTAAAGGGTGAAGGGTTGAAAGGTTCATCTATTTACTATTTACTCCTCTTCCAGCGTCTTTGCGAGAAGTGAAACGACGAAGCAATCCCAAGAACATTAATTTAAGTATTTTGGATTGCTTCACCCTGAGGGGTTCGCAATGACGCAAAATAAGAAGAACCCATTTACTATTCACCTTTCACATCCTACAGTTCACCCTTTACTCAAGTCCAGTAGGTGCACTGAAAGCCTTTTGGGGCTGATATTTTTTTTTCTCAACGGCCTCTTGAGCCTTCATTTCTTTTATTTTTTTACTCAGAACCTCTTTGCCTGCTTTTGCATTGGCATTTTGTAGTTGCTTTTCTTTTTTGCGACTGGCTTTAATTGTTTTGTCCTGTGCTTTTTCACCGGCGTAGACTGTTGCGGGGTTTATTACCCCAGATTGAACCAACTTATATCCGTTAGTACTAACGCCTACATTTGCGTCAAAAAGAGAAGCTAATAGCGTTCTCTCGCCCTTGTAATCAACACTCCAAGTTCCCAAAAATTTAGGAGTAGCACCGGTATAAGCGTAAGCCGTTACAATTATGCGTGTCGGATCTGAAGAGTCGAAACCTAGTGGGAAAATATCCCATCTTTTTTCGTCAAGCCTAATACCCTTAGTCTCAAGCCAGTAAAGCTTAATCGCATCACGAACTTCAACCAGATTTTTTGCTGTTTTTGTTTCAAAATCGTATGACCATAAATTCGTTTTCCAAATACCGTCAAACTCGTAGCCGATTTTTTCTTTCGCAATAAACCTCAAGCCGTCTGGGGAAAAATCAATTGGAGTAATTGTCTTGAAAGCATAATCAACATCAATACTTTTGTCTGTGGATAAAATAGGGTTCGGGTTTCTTCTAACTACGTTAGCCCTAAGCACCCTGTCAACAGGTGGCAAAGACATATCCAATGGAACAACGAACAAATCACAAGCTGTGATTTTGCTGTCTGCATAGTAATACACCGCAGGATAGACCATCATTGATTTATCTGGAGACGTAATTCCCTGACCGTTTATCTGCCTATTGAAACGCAATGACCTGTCAATTCTAATTTCTGGGGTGCCTGGAGGGTTATTGTATCTGGTTAATTTATAAGTAGGTTGGGGGACATATTTCATTTTAATGCCGTTTGACAACTTGGGTTCAGGAATACTAATTGAAGAAGTCGCCACATCTTGAGATTTTTTCTCGTACTCTTCTCTGGTCATAAACCCAGAGAATGGCATAAGACTTTCACTATACTTATCTTTTTCAATTTTTTGCAGAATTTTTTGCTGGTATAAATATTCTTGGTAAGGAGTATTTGTGGTGTTTTTTTTAGCGTAAACACAGTCTAAACAAACAAGCTGGAAAACCCCAGCAACTAGGATGACTAATATAAACCTGACTAGACGACCAAGCCTGCTCATTTAAACTAAGCCCTCTTTCATTGCTGTAACAGCAGCCTTTGTTCTATCGTCAACGCACAGTTTTTGCAAAATGCTGTGCACATGCGCTTTTGCTGTTGCGCGCGTTATAAAAAGCCTGTCAGCTATCTGAGGATTGGAAAGTCCTTCTACAATAAGAGACAATACTTCCATTTCTCTTTCAGTAAGGCCATAAGCTTTTTTACCAGCTTTATAATTAATTCCGGCGGACGCGACTGAAACGATGTTGCTTTTTTGAAGACTGGATAAAACAATCTTTGCAATTGCAGGGTCAAGCCAGGCTGTACCTTCACTCACCGCTCTGATTGCGCTGGTGGTTTGGATTGGAGTGGAACCTTTCATTATGTATCCGTCCGCTCCCGCTTTGAAACAGGCAAAAACGTCATCTTCATTGTCTCTTGAGGTGAAAATCAAAATTTTGCTCTCGAGTCCCATTTCTTTAATTCTTCTGGTAGCTTCAATTCCGTCTATAACCGGAAGTCCAATATCCATCAATATAACATCAGGCAAAAATTCAGATGCCTTTTGAACACCCGTGAGTCCATCCTCAGCGTCAGCAACCAATTCAATGCCTTCTGCTTTTTCTAAAACCAAAGCAAGCCCCATTCTGGTCATTGTGTGGTCTTCAACTAGTAATACTTTTATGTTGTCCATTAGTAATCCTTTATTGTTTTGAGTGAATAGGAAACGATGAATGGCGAATAGAAAATTAAAAATCTATTTACTATTGACTATTGACTATTCACTACCTGTTTTACCTTTACATTAGTGAGTAAAAAAGTGAAGGCACTCCCTTTGTTCACTTTACTTTCAAGCCAAATTTTTCCCTGATGTGCCTCTATGATTTGTCTGGACAGATAAAGTCCCAAACCGGTACCTGTAGAGCGTTTCTTTGTCGTCCCTTGAGAAAAACGCTTAAAAAGGCGAGGTATGTCTTCGGATGGAATTCCGTTTCCATTGTCGGTCACAGAAAAAATTATGTCGCCCCCCTGCTCTTTGACATCAATGTCTATTTTCCCACCCAGACTAGTGTAATTGATTGCATTTCCGCACAAATTCGTAATAACCCTTCTGATTTCGCCCCTGTCTGCACAGACAATCAAATCATCCTGAGGGCTGAAATTCAAGTTAAACTCAATGTTTTTGTTTTTTGCCAAAAGCTCTAATTCTCTGTAGCTCTGGGTTACAAGGTCTTTTAAAATGAAGTTTGTTTTGCACAAAGACGATTGGCCCGCTTCATATTTGTAAACTTCCAATAGCGCATTTACAAGCCCCAATAAATCTTCGTTACTTTTTTGCATTGTTGAAAGAAGGACTTTTTGTCTATCTTCAAGTTCTCCTAAGGACCCGTCCAAAAAGAATTTCAATGTCTGGATTGAAGCCAAAAGCGGAGTGCGAAGGTCGTGGGTCAAGGTTGCAATAAAATCGTCTCTCAACCGCTCCATTTCCTTTTGGGCTCTCACATCTCTTATTACCCCGACAAATTTTTGGACAGCTTCGTCCTGATCTGGGGTTATCACTGCAAAACTTATTTCTACAGGGATTCTTTTATCTCTGAGCGAATTTATTATGTAGTAATCCCTCAAGAATACCTCTGATTGAGTCTTTAATTCTTTTTTGAAATCTCTTTTTTTCTCGCTGTAAGCGATATCTGAGAAATTCATTGTGGAAAGCGTTTCTTCAGAAATCCCGATGAAGTTTTCACACGAAGGGTTTGCCTGTTCGATGTTGCCGTCTTCGTCAATAATTATAATCCCGTCTGCGCAGTAATTAATAATCCCCGACAGTTTGGAATTGGTCTTGACCAAATCTGTTGTTTTTTGGGCGACCAAATCTTCAAGACTGTGAGAATACTTCTCTAATTGAGCCTTGGCCTTTTCCAGTTCTTCGATTTTATCTTTCAGTTGGGTTAAAAGATGACATCTTTCGATTCCGTTTTGGATATTCATAATCAAATCATCGTTATCCCAAGGTTTTTCGATATATTTGTAAAGTCCTATCTCGTTAATCGCCCTAATTGCGTTTTCCTTGTCGGCGTAGCCTGTGAGTAAAATCATGCTGGCATCAGGATGAAGAACTTTTGCGGCGGAAAGAAATTCAAACCCGTTCATCTGAGGCATCAAAAAATCTGACAGAATTAAATCTGGCGTTTCCAGCTTTAAAAATTCAAGCGCCTCTATTGGGTCATTAAAATAATGGGCGTCAGTGAACCCCTCCATTCTAAAAAGCGTTTTTAGAGCGGAAGTAACTATTTTATCGTCGTCTAGAACAACAATTTTGCTAGGTTTAATCATAAAATTCCTTGCCCAACATATCTATTACTAAAAGAATAACCCATGTTCCCAAATATGACAAGTTTTTAACAATTCCGCAATAAAATTTAATCTGAGCTTGCGGAAAAAGTTCAACAAGTATTTGAAACACAAAAAAATCAACATCCAAATAGAAGAGGAAAATGGAAGGTTTTGCACGCCACAAAAAGGAAGACCGAAAAACTTTAACTCAGTATTAATTAAAATATTTCCTAATTAACTTTTCTATTTTGATAGAAGAAGTCCCGTCGCCATAAGGATTTTGGGCGTCCAATCTTGTTTTGGATTTTTCGCAGCCCAGAATTTTTTCACTTTCTGCCAATATTTTATCGTAATCAGCACCGACAAGTTTTGAAACACCAGCCTCAACGCCCTCTTGACGCTCGGTTTCATATCTCATAACAAGGGTCGGACAGCCAAAAGACGGTGCCTCTTCTTGAATTCCGCCAGAATCAGTCAAAATAAGTTTTGCATTTTGCATCAAATAAACCAAATACGGGTAATCCAACGGTGGCAACAAATTAATATTGGAAAATTTACTTAATCTTTGATGAATTTTATCTTTCACGTTTGGATTAGGGTGAACCGGCAAAACAAAAGTGTGGTCAGAATATTTTTCGGCCAAATAAGAAATCGCCTCGATAATTCTATCCAAACGCTCGCCGTGGTTTTCTCTTCTGTGAGCTGTTACCAAAATTAGTTTTTCATCTATTGTTATATTTTTTGAATTAAAAAACTCTTTGGAGTTTTCAATAACTTCTTTAGATAGGCAAAAAAGTGCGTCTATAACTGTGTTTCCGACTACAAAAATCTTCTTTTCGTCAATATCTTCAGCCAATAGCGATTTTCTGTTGACCTCGGTCGGCGCGAAATGCAATTGCGCAACCCTACTAGTCATCTGGCGCATTCCCTCTTCTGGAAAAGGCTCGAACAAATCATAGGAACGCAGTCCGGCCTCAACATGAAAAACCGGGATCTTGTGGTAATAACTTACCAAGGCGCCTGTCAAAACAGTTATGGTGTCGCCCTGAACAATGGTTGCGTCAATTTTGTAGTCATCAAATATTTTATCAAGTGAAGTTAGAATACGTGATTGAACTCCTGCCAACGACTGGTTTTCTCGCATTACATCCAAATTTATATCAGCCTTGAGCCCAAAATAAGAAAGAGTCTGATTGGACAACTCCCTTTGCTGCTCTGTGTTACAGATGATTACGTTGTAAAGTTCCGGGAACTTTTTCAACTGCAAAATAACCGGAGCAAGTTTGATTACTTCAGGTCGAGTGCCAAATACGAATAGTATATTTTTCTTTGTCATGACTTAATTATATAATAAAAAGATTTTATGTTACAATACTTTTATGGATAATAATTTTAAATCAGGCTTTGTTGCAATAATCGGACGACCGAACGTCGGCAAATCTACTCTATTAAACCAGATTTTAGAGCAGAAAATAGTTATTACAACAGATAAAGCCCAAACAACAAGAAAAAGAATAAAAGGAATTTACACAGACGAAGAAGGTCAAATAATCTTTGTCGATACCCCAGGGATACACAAACCGCTCAACAAACTAGGCGAGTACCTTATGGACGAGGCAAAAATTTCTGTACCGGATGCGGATTTAATCCTATTTTTGGTAGATGGAACCGAGCCTGCTGGCCGCGGAGACAAATGGATTGTGGATAACGTCTTAAAAGGCACTCCGGAAAAACCTCAACCAGTCCCAATCATACTAGTTATGAATAAAATGGACAATATTCATAACACACTGAAGGTTGAAGAAAACCTTTTGACCTATAAAATGCTCTTCGAGCAAAACCTTCCTACGGTTAAAATTTCTGCCAAAACAGGCCGAAATAAAAAAGCCATAGTCGAAAGCATTATGAGAAAATTACCCGTAGGCGAAAAACTTTATCCGGACGATATAGTCACAGAAGAAACGGTCAGATCTATCGCTCAAGAAATAATCAGAGAAAAAATCTTACTCAATACTTCAGACGAAATCCCGCACTCGGTTGCGGTTTTAATCGAAAAATTTCAAGAAACAGATGCCATCGACAGAATCTACGCCACCATCTATTGCGAGCAACTAAGCCAAAAAGGGATGCTCATCGGCAAAGGTGGCTCTATGCTTAAAGTTATCGGTACTCAAGCCAGGCTTGAACTTGAAAGGCTTGTAGAGAAAAAAGTCTATTTAGAATTGAATGTTAAAGTCGAAAAAGACTGGCGCAAAAAGAACAAATCCTTAAAAACATTTGGGTACGAGAGCGTTTAATATTTTTCAGAATCTACATAAAAAAAGAGATGAAGTTATTTCATCTCTTTTTTTATACTAACTGTAAGAATTCTAGAAGTTCAATCCGGCTTCACGAGCGGCATCAGCAACTGCTGCAATTCTTCCGTGATACAAGAAACCGCCTCTATCAAAAACAACGTCTTTTACACCAGCTTTTAAAGCTTTTTGTGCAATAGCTGTTCCTACTGATTTAGCAGCATCTATGTTTCCGCCATGGCCTAATTTTTCTTTCAAGTCCTTGTCAACTGAAGAAGCTGAAACAATTGTTACCCCTTGAACATCGTCAATCAACTGAGCATAAATGTGTTTTGTGCTTCTATAAACTGCCAATCTCGGGAATTCTGTAGTTCCTGACAATTTAACTCTTATGGTTCTGTGTCTTTTTTGTACTTTTTCTTTTCTGTTTGGTGATTTAATCATTTTTTCTTTCTCCTTCTTGGTTGCTCGCGTTTAACGGGTCTGCAATGTCTTGTGCTTCCACAAGCCGTTTCGCCCTCAGCTCGCAATCCGCTTACCCAAACCTTCTTGACACAAAATCAAGGGTTTATGTGGGCTGTTGTTATTAACTTGTCATCCTGAACTTGATTGAGGATCTTACCTGTTTTGTACTTTGGATAGATTCCGAAATAAATTCGGGATAAAATATTCGTAAGGCTAGCTATCGCTTCCCGACGCCTATCTTACTTCTTACCTGCTTTACCGGCTTTGCGTCTTACAACTTCGCCTTCGTATCTAACCCCTTTGCCTTTGTAAACTTCAGGGGGTCTTTTTGAACGAATTTTAGCTGAAACATCGCCAACTGTTTGTTTGTTTGAACCTTTTACCAGAATTTTGGTGTTTGCTTCGACAACTATTTCAATCCCCGCTGGTGCTTCAATGATAACTGGGTGAGAATATCCTAAAGACAAGTTCAAAGTTGAGCCTTGCACTGCTGCACGATATCCAACTCCGTGAAGTTCCAATTTTTTCTCAAAACCTGTTTTAACTCCGTTGATTGTATTTGAAACGAGAGTTCTAGAAAGACCGTGCAATGCGCGGGATTTTCTTTCATCAACTTTTGTTGTCAAGATGAATTTGTTATCTTCAATTTTTAAAAGAATTTCTTCTCTAACTGTAACTGATTCAGTTCCCAAAGGCCCTTTTGCAGTAACTGTTTGTCCTTCAATTTTGACTTCTACGCCTTGAGGAATTTCTATTGGTAATTTACCTATACGTGACATTATTTTCTCCTTTTACCGAATCAAGCTTTTCTGTCGATTACACCAGACTCTTTTATTTTATGTTCTCGAGCTGGTAAGCCCGACCTACTTTACTATTTTTTAGCTAAACTTCTAAACCTCTTGTTTACCAAACGTAGCAAATAACTTCGCCACCGATGTTTTCTTTACGGGCTTTTCTGTCAGACAATAAACCTTTGCTTGTTGAAACGATTGCAACACCAAGTCCACCCAATACTTTAGGAAGAGTTTTAGATTTGCAGTAACTTCTCAAACCAGGTTTAGAAATTCTTTTCAAATTTGTGATTACAGGTTTACGTTTCGCGTCATATTTCAAAACAACAGCCAAAATGTTAAATTTGCCTACTAATTTTACTGAATAGTCAACGATATAACCTTCTTCTTTTAATAATTTTGCTAATTCAATTTTTAATTTTGAACTTGGCATCTCTACTGTTTCGTGAGCTACCATATTTGCGTTTCTGATTCTTGTTAGCATATCTGCTATTGGATCTGTGTACATTTTTCTCGTCCTTTTTCTTAACTTTTTGCTCGCTTACTCTGAACTGCTCTCACAGCCAATGTATGCTCGCGCTACTTACTAAAATACTTTAGCAGTATAGCAAGTCAATATTAATATATTGAATTACCAACTAGCTTTCGTAACACCCGGCAATAAGCCTTTGTGCGCCATTTCTCTCAAATGGATTCTGCATAAACCGAAATCTCTGTGGAAACCGTGAGGTCTGCCACAAATACTGCATCTGTTGTGCAATCTGACAATCGGGTATTTACCTTTTGAAGCGAGCAATGCTCTTTTTGCTTCTTTGTTTATCATCGCTTTTTTAGCCACGAATTTTCTCCTTGTTTTCTAATTAAGCTTCTGCTGTCTTGTTCATACCTTTGAAAGGCATTCCAAGTTCTTTTAACAATGCTCTACCTTCATCATCAGTTTCAGCCGTTGTGATGATAGAAACATTCATACCTTTTACTAAATCAACTTCTTCGTATTTAATTTCCGGGAACAAAGATTGCTCTTTCAAACCGAAAGTGTAGTTTCCGCGTCCGTCGAAACTTTTTGCGCTTATTCCTCTAAAGTCACGAATACGTGGAAGAACGACGCAGATTAATTTCTGCAAAAAGTCGTACATTCTTTCGCCACGAAGAGTAACCATAGCTCCAACAGGCATTCCTTCTCTTAATTTATAAGATGCTATTGATTTTTTTGCCTTTGTTACTACGCATTTTTGACCAGCGATTTTTGTTAGTTGAGCTTCAATTGCTTCAGCAATTTTTGAGTTGTGAGAAGCTTCACCTACACCCATGTTCAAAACAATTTTGTTTAGTCTTGGGATTTTGTGACCATTTTCATAACCGAATTGTTCGATTAATGCTTTTTTAACATCTTCTTCGTATTTTTTTCTTAAACTTTTTGTCGTTGCCATTGTTTTACATTCCTTTTTTGTCTTGTTTGGTTAATGTTTGAGTAAATTGTAAACGGTTAATAGTGAATGGAATAATTTAAATCTATTTCCTATTTCCTATTTGCTATTTGCTTCTACACATCCAACTGTTCACCACATTTTTTACAAACACGAACTTTTTTGCCATCGACTATATCGTGTTTGATCCTTGTCGGTTTTTCGCAACTTGGGCATACTATCATCACTTTTGAACAATTCAAAGGAGCTTCGATTTTCACGAATCCGCCTTGAATGCCCGCCATTGGGTTTGGCTTTTGTGCTTTAGTAACCAAGTTAGCACCTTCCACTATTACTCTAGCTTCAGAAGGGTTTACTTTTTTTATGTTTCCCATTTTACCTTTGTCTTTACCCGCAATAACCATTACTCTATCACCGGTTTTTACTTGCAAGCTATTTTTCGCTTCTTGATTTTTTGAATTTTTCATTTTTATCACCTTTATTTTATATTATCGGACTAACTAGCCCTCTCTTTTGTTGCAAAGTTTCCGAGGAACCTAGATTACCTCTGGAGCCAAAGAGACGATTTTCATAAAGTTTTTGTCTCTTAGTTCACGAGCAATCGGTCCAAAAACACGTGTTCCTCTAGGGTTGCCGTCTTTGTTAATTAAAACTGCCGCATTTTCATCGAATCTAATTGTTGAACCATCGTTTCTTTTGATATCAGCTTTTGTTCTTACAATAACCGCTTTTACCACTTCAGATTTTTTTACCGCCATGTTTGGAGTAGCGCTTTTTACTGTAGCAACTATCACATCGCCTACTGCAGCGAATTTTTTATTTGAGCTTCCCAACACGCGGATGCATAGGATTTCCTTTGCGCCGGTGTTATCAGCTACTGTTAATCTCGATTCTTGTTGTATCATTGTTTACGTCCTTTTTAATTTATCTTTGTATCAGATCCCGAAACAAGTTCAGGATAAGGTATTTGCACGGCTCACTTTATTCGCCAACAACTCCCTTACTTTGCTTTTCCTACAACTTCAAGAACTGCCCAGCACTTGCCACCAGAGATTGGCTTAGACTCGATAATTTTTACAATATCACCTTCGTCACAAGTATTTTTCTCATCGTGTGCTTTGTAGTTTTTGTTTGTTTCCATGATTTTTTTGTATTTTGGGTGTGGATTATAAGATGCCACTTTAACAACAACCGTTTTCTCCATTTTGTTGCTCAATACAACGCCTTGTTTAACTTTTTTAGGCATTTTTTACCTCTTTTTCTTTTATTACTGTTTTCGCTTGTGCTACAAAATGTTTTGTTCTTGCTATCAAAGCTGTGTTTTCTAACTTGTGAGTCGCTTTTTTGACTCTCAAATCTAACAACTGCTTTTTGAACCCGACTATTGCATCTCTTAGCTCTTCTACTGTTTTTTCACGCATTTCTTGCAATTTCATTTTTCTTTCCTTTATTTTTTACAAAATATCTGTTTGTATTCGATTATACGGTTGGTGTTACTATTACTCTTGGTTTTTCGACTATTTTAACTTTAATTGGTAATTTTTGTGCTGCCAATTTTAAAGCTTCAATTGCGATGTCTCGGTCAAAGTAATCCAATTCAAAAAGAAGTCGATTTGGCTTAACAACAGCAACCCAATATTCTACGTTCCCTTTACCTGACCCCATACGAGTTTCAGCAGGTTTTGCAGTAATCGGTTTATCTGGAAATATTTTAATCCAAACATTACCACCACGTTTGATTTGACGAGTCATAGCTCTTCTTGCCGCTTCAATCTGACGACTTGTAATCCAACCCGGCTCCACTGCTTGAAGAGCGTATTGGCCGAATTCCAATTCAGTACCTCTAGTTTCGGTACCTTTCATTCTACCCTTCATCATTTTGCGGTATTTAGTTTTTTTAGGCATTAACATTTTTATTTTGCTCCTAGTTTATTATATTACTTGTGTCCTTGGGCTACTCTGCGTCTGCAGGTTTGCGTCTTGGACGTCTTTGTGAATTATCTTCTTGGCTACTTGGTTTTTTAGCAGATTTTATATTCATATCAGCTTGTTCGCCAGGCATCAAATGACCTTTGAATACCCAAACTTTAACGCCAATTTTTCCCATAATTGTGTCTGCTTCAGTTACACCGTAATCTACGTCAGCTCTCAAAGTTTGAAGAGGGATTCTTCCTTCTTTAGCCCATTCAGAACGAGCAATTTCAGCGCCACCCAATCTTCCTGAAACCATAACTTTAACACCTTGAGCTCCAGCTCTCATTGTACGTTGCATAGACTGCTTCATCGCTCTTCTAAAAGCTATACGTTTTTCTAATTGAAGTGCAATTGATTCAGCTACTAATTGAGCATCTGCATCAATTCTTGCGACTTCTACAACATTGATAACAACAGGTTTGTTTATGAATTTAGAAACTTCTTTTTTTAAATCGTCAATCCCTTGACCGCCTCTACCTACAACAATACCTGGCTTTGCAGTTACAACTGTAATTGTGGTGCTTTGAGATTTTCTAGCAATAAGAATTCTTGAAACGCCAGCAGTATATAATTTTTTCTTAACAAATTTTCTTATCTTTGCATCTTCTGCAACGAATTCAGCATAAACTTTTGCTTTAGCAAACCAAGTGCTAACCCAAGGTTGTATTATACCTACTCTAAATCCGGTTGGATGTGTTTTCTGTCCCATTTGTTTACGTCCTTTTTTTTAGTTATTAACTTATTATTCTTGGAGGCTTCTGAGTCTGGCTTTAATTTCTAGCCAATCTTAACCATCCGCGCTTCTGAGCTCCCACTAGTCACTTACTGTTAAAGTCAAGTGAGAAGTACGTTTTAGTCTTCTATAAATACGGCCTTGCGCTCTTGGCTTCCCTCTTTTAGAAGTTACGCTTTCGTCAGCGAAAATTGATGAAATTTTCAAAGACTCAGGCCCGATACCAAATTTTTCTTGTGCATTTGCAACAGCTGCTGTTAAGTTGTGTTCAACAACTCTAGCCGCAAAATATGGCATAAAACGTAACATAGTTTGTGCATCTACAACAGCTTTACCGCGAACTTCGTTGATTACTCTGCGAAGTTTACGTGCTGTCATTGTTATGTCTGTTTGTTTTGCTTTAGCTTCCATTTTTTTAATCCTTACGATTTACTTATTGTGTTATCACTTATTTTCTTTTTGCAGTTTTGTCCGCTGCGTGACCGCGGTACAATCTTGTAGGTGAAAATTCACCCAACTTGTGTCCGATCATTTGCTCTGTAACGTATACAGGAACATGAGTCTTACCGTTGTGCACAGCAATTGTGTGTCCCAACATATCAGGTATAATCATTGATGCTCTTGACCAAGTTTTTATAACCTTTTTGTCAGAATTTTCGTTTGCTTTTGTTATTTTTTTCTGTAAAGAATCCTCTACGTATGGACCTTTTTTTAATGAACGTGCCATTAATTATCTCCTTTATTATTTATTTTTGTTTCTTTTTCTTTTTCTAACAATATACTTGTCAGACATTTTATCGACTTTTCTTGTTTTATATCCAAGAGCCGGTTTGCCCCACGGCGTTTTTGGGTGTCCACCAGGACCGGTTTTACCTTCACCACCACCGTGAGGGTGGTCGCAAGGGTTCATGGTAACACCACGAACTGTCGGTCTGATACCTTTGTGACGAGTTCTTCCAGCTTTTCCAACTGATAAGTTTTTGAACTCTGCATTACCCAATGCTCCGATTGTAGCCATACATTCTTTTCTTATCAATCTCATTTCAGAAGAAGGAAGTTTAATGGTAACATAGTTACCTTCTTTTGCCATCAACTGAGCTGAGTTTCCAGCCGAGCGAACCATTATTCCGCCTCTTCCAGCAATCATTTCGATGTTGTGGATAATTGTACCCAATGGAATCATTTCCATTGGAAGTGCGTTACCTGTTTGAATTTGTGCATCAGGTCCGCTTACAATTTTATCACCTACACCTAAGCCTTCAGGAGTTAGGATATATCTTTTTTCACCATCTGCGTAAAACACTAAAGAGATTCTTACATTTCTATTCGGATCATATTCTATAGTTTTCACTGTTGCAGGAATTCCAAATTTTTCACGTTTGAAATCTATCATACGGTATTGTTGTTTTGAACCGCCACCTTTGTGACGACAAGTGATTCTACCTGTATTGTTTCTGCCGGCTGTTTTTTTAATTGGTTTCAATAATGATTTTTCAGGTTTTGAAGTTGTTATTTCCTGATAATCACTTCTTGTCATCCCTCTTTGTCCAGGGGACGTTGGATTTATCTTACGAATTGCCATTATTTACGCTCCTATCAATTCTTCGATTGGTTCACCGTCTATGGTGACAACCGCTTTTTTGCTTGACGTAGTTTGCCCCTGTTTTTTGCCTACTCTTTTTGCGTGAGATGGCATATAAACAGTTCTAACTTTTTTTACTTTTCTTCCTGGGAAAGCTAATTCAACTGCTTGTCTAATTTCGATTTTTGTAGCTGATTTAACCACTTCAAATGTATATTGACCAAGCGCTGTAGCTGCCATTGATTTTTCTGTAACCATTGGAGCTTTAATTACATCGTATAGCTTTTCTATGTTTGTTCTTGCTCTGCTCATTATTTCACTAACCTTTCAGTTATTTCATTAATCGCAGATTCCGTAATTACTACAAAATCAGCTTCTAATAAATCTTTTACGTTCAAATTGGTTGGTAAAATCATTCTAACACTAGGGATGTTTCTTGCAGCTAGTTCAAGGAATTTGTTCTCTGCCGCTTTTGTATCCGCTATGATTAAAACTTTACCTTCTACTTTCAATGAAGAAAGTGCTTTTATCATTAATTTTGTTTTTGGTTCAGTGATTTCAGAAAAATCTTTTACTACGATTAGTTGTTCGCTTCTAGCAGATAATGCCGATCTCAAAGCCAATTGTCTAGCTTTTTGAGGGATAGAGAAACTGTAGTCTCTAGGTTTTGGTCCGAAGATAACCCCACCACCGGCGAACAATGGAGATCTGATTGAACCAGCTCTTGCTCTACCTGTACCTTTTTGTTTCCAAGGTTTTCTTCCGCCGCCGGCAACTTCAGCTCTTGTTTTGCAACAAGCTGACCCTTGACGAGCGTTATTCAGTTGTCTTCTTAAAGCTAAGTGCATTACGTGTAAGTTAGGCTCTACTCCGAAAACGTTTTCGTTCAAAGCAATTTCGCCCACTTTTTTTCCGCTTGTACTTAATATTGTTAGTTCTTTTGACATTGTTTTATCCTTTATAATTTATTTGTCTTTATTGTTTACTCTTATCTTGGTCGCTGACCTAATTCCATTTAGTTCTTGAAGGTTTGATTGTAACCAATTTTCCTTCAGGACCAGGAATTGAACCTTTTACCAAAATCAAAGAGTTTTCGCTGTCTAATTTAACGAGTTTCAATTTTGTTACTGTAACCTGTTCGTTACCCATGTTTCCTGCCATTTTTTTACCTTTAATGACGCGGCCAGGAGTTGTACCAGCACCAATCGAACCTGGGATTCTGTGGTTTTTTGAACCGTGAGCCATTGGTCCTCTTGAGAAGTTCCATCTTTTGATCGTACCTTGGAAACCTTTACCGATAGAGATTCCGGTTACATCAACTTTAAGAGCATCTGCCAAAACTGATAGCTCTATTTCTTGACCAACTGTGAAATCTTGTGGATTATCAATTCTAAACTCTTGTAAGTGTCTAAAATTATCAAGGCTGTTTTTTGCAAAGTGGCCCATTTGACCTTTAGTCAAATGTTTTGTTTTTGCAGCAACTGTTCCAACTTGAATTGCGTTGTACCCTTCTTTAGCAACTGTTTTAATTTGAGTTACTACGATTTGATCAACTTTAATTACTGTTACAGGAATTGCAAGTCCTTTATCATCAAAGACTGTTGTCATTCCTATTTTCTTACCTATTACACCTAATGTCATATTCTTGTTTTACCTTTCTTCTTGCGAGCGCTACGTCCTTTTTTTGCCCTTTGCCTTGGGGGTCAACCCCAGCGTAGATCACATTATATTGCATAATGCTTATTTAATTGTCAAAGTTTGCCGAAAAGCCCGAGCTTACAGTTTTACTTCAATGTCCACCCCTGCAGGTAGATCTAATCTACTTAACTCTTCAGTTGTCTGTTGAGTCGGATCATATATATCAATAATTCTTTTGTGTATTCTCATTTCGAAGTGTTCTCTTGATTTTTTATCTACGTGAGGAGAACGCAAGACACAATATATACGTCTTTTTGTTGGCAAAGGAATAGGACCAGCAACTTTAGCGTCTGTTCTTTTCGCTGTTTCAACGATTTTTTCAGCAGATACGTCAATCAACTTATGATCGTATGCTTTCAAACAAACTCTGATTCTTTGTCTTGTAGTTGTCATATGGTTTCCTTTACTTGTTGGCCAAGCGGCCATTGTGGGTTAACAACCCGCGCTGTATTACTTCCTGGCGACGGCAATTTCTTACTGTCTACTTGATAAATGTCGAACTGCTTGCTCCGAAGTGCTTGCTATTTAATAATTTCGGGAATTAAATGTCTCGAATCCACTCAAGTACATGCAATCGTATACCAAACAAAAACCATAGTCAACAACATTTTCCATGTTTTGTGTAGTTTTTGTAATAAACTTAGGTACGCGCTTTACCTTGGAGCAGAGCGGGCGCTTAGAAGTACAGAGGCATGGACGATAGGTAGCAAAAAACCAACCGTCAAAACCTACAACCCGTCTAACCTTGCGGAACATCTCTACCGGCGTATTGACAAAAGAGTCGGTAAGTTTTAAATTAGTATTATGAATACAATACTAGAAAATATTAGACTAATAACAAAACAACTGGACACCAAAACAGAACAGAAAATCGCGAGAATCATGTTCAACAACTCAATGACGATTTCCACCGCAGAATCCTGCACGGGCGGGCTTATAAGTTCTAGACTTACCGACATTGCCGGGAGCTCCTCCTATATTAAAGAGAATTTTGTGACTTATTCAAACGAAGCAAAAATTAACCTTTTAGGGGTCAAGCAGAAAACTTTAGATGAGCACGGTGCTGTCAGCGAAGAGTGCGCCAGAGAAATGGCCGAAGGGCTTTTTAACCGGCTTAACAACACTGAAAGCAGATACTCGAGCTGCGATATAAGCCTTGCAACTACAGGAATCGCTGGGCCGGGAGGAGCAACGGCCACAAAAAAAGTCGGGCTATTGTATGTAGCCGTCAAGAACCAGTATTCAATAAAGGTCAAAAAAATTGAGCTCAACCCAAAACACGGCAGAAAAACCATGAAGTTCCTCTTCTCGCAAGAAGCGCTGGAATTCTTGATAGAATTTTTAAACGAAACGATTGTTAGCGAGAATTAGAATTATCCAGCCGCAATCTGGGTGAGTACATCTTTATATTTAGAAGTCAAAACGTCAGCGAAATCTTTTGCATCTATTTGAGTAACCACTATGGATAACAAATTCTGTGGCAATTCGCCCATCATTTTCATAAGTTGTTCAGGCTCAATACAACCAGCTGCTTGAATGAGGTCCGGCTTATCTTTTCGGTTAAGCATTTTTACGTAAGCACTTGCATCAAACATTTCAAAGAGTTTCGGGTTTTCTTTTGCCATCTGGAAAATGAATTCACGTTTTTTACTCTCAGGAATACTTGTCAACGCATCCTTATATTGTTGTGGATTGAGTGTCGAAATCTGTTTAAGCAGGTCTTGTTGGTTCATACTTTCCACTTTTTTGCCGGTGGCAGCCTCTATTAATTGAGCCAAAATCTCAGGGCTCAAACTCTTCAAGTGCTTCATAACCTGGCCTTTATCGAGTTGTGGCGAGGTCAAAAGTTTGTTCATTTGTTCGACAGGCATCATTTTCATGACTTCTTCCTTGGAGAACAACTGCAAAACATACTTGACCAGCTGTTCTTTTGGAATCTGACCAATTAACTTTATCAACTTCTCTTTTGTGAAAAATTTAAGCCCTGAAATCAGGTCACTTTTTTCCAACAGAGGTAAAAGCTCTTCCAGGTCGCTCTTGTTTAGGTTTTTTAAAATTTCATACCTGTTTCTTGGAGTTGAAAGCTTAAACAACTTCAACAATTCAGAGGAATTGCTTAAAACTTCAATATCAAATTTGGCGGCTTTGGTATTACCCTGGGCTGCTTCCGCTTCCATTATTTCGTCAATAGACTTACCGGCATACTGGCTAATCCTAGTAGGGCTGATATTAAACCTATTGGCGATATAAGATAAATCTGTATCGATTTTAATCATTGTATTTTTGTGTCCTCGCTGATAGCATATACCTTATTAAAGTATTTTTTTAACACGAATATAATAGTTTTTGTAAAATTGTAACCTTTATTAATATAAGACCGATACACAGGCCAGTTTTTTTGTGCTTGAACCATTGCCTATTTTGTAGTATAATTATTAAAAATTTCAGAGAAAGGTTTGGCTGTGAGTTTATTAAAAAAAATAATCGTATTAATTTTAGTGGTTTTTGTTTTTGCGGGAAGCGACTTAAAAGGCTTCTGTGAGAGTAAAATAATTAAAAAAGATATCGAAATTGAAACAAAAGACTCAAGGCTAATAAAAGCAACCCTAACATACCCTAAAATTGAAGGGGTAACCAAATACCCGACAGTGCTTCTTTTGCACTCTCTTGGCTACTCAAGCGAAAATTGGGGAGACTTGATATACGATTTGAACCAATCTGGATGCGCAGTAATCGCAATGGATTTAAGAGGACACGGCAAAAGCATTTACGACTCGCAACTTCGAAGAAAAGTCTGGACTTATTTCAAACTGAAGACATATCTAAATTTTCCCACAGATGTTTTGGCGATGTTAAAACAGACACAGACTGTCTCAAAGAAAGTTGATTTTAACAACTGGGCTATTGTCGGAGCGGACATTGGTGCCAATACGGCTGTTTTAGTTGCAAAATCGTTTCCAAAAAAACCAAAAACTATGGTTTTGATTTCTCCGTCAATGGACTTTAAAGGGCTTTATATCCCGATAGCGATGACTGAAATAGGTAATATGCCTATATTGTCGATGGCAAGCACACAGGACAGTTACTCACTGAAAGAGCAACAAAAAATTGCCAAGTTCAGCCAAGGCGGGTTTTACGCAAAAAATTACCCCGTGGGCGGAATGGGAATGATGATGATAAAAACCAACCCGACGATGGCTTTTGATATAACAAAATGGGTTAATAAGTATTTGAAATAATTAAAATATATTTACGATAGCCTAAACTTCCAAACCCCTAATATCCGCTTTCGCCTGTTTCCAAAGAGTATCGAACTCCTGAAAAGAATATTCTTCAAAAGGCTTTGTTGCAAGTTCTTCCATCTTTTTGAAACGTCTTATGAATTTCTTGTTAGCTTTTAAAAGCGACTGCTCGGCGTCAATTTTGTTCCATCTGGCCAAATTCACAATCGAAAAAAGAATGTCGCCCATCTCTTCTTCCATATGCTCCCTGTCGCCGGATTCGGTGGCTTCCTTGAATTCGTCGATTTCTGAATAAACGCAATCGTACAGAGTCTTTTCGCAATCCCATTCAAAACCGACCTTGACCGCTTTTTTGCTGATTTTTTGAGCCGACATAAGCGAAGCTTGAGAATTGGAAATCCCGTCCATCACCGAAGTCCTGTGAGATTTTTCCTTGTTTTTAAGTTTCTCCCAGTTATCCAAAATCTCCTCGGTAGAACTCACCTTAACGTCGCCGAAAACGTGCGGATGGCGGTGAATAAGTTTGTCTTTTATCCCTTTTGCCACATCCTCTATATTAAATTCGTTAGCCTCAGAAGCAATCTGGGAATGCAAAACTACCTGCAACAAAACGTCACCCAATTCTTCCTTGAGGTGCTTCATATCGTTGTTGTCGATTGCGTCCACCGCCTCGTAAGCCTCTTCAAGCATATTGGACTTCAATGACGCGTGAGTCTGCTCTCGGTCCCATTGGCAACCGTTCTCGGAGCGCAAAACCCTCATTACCTCTATTAGTTCTTCCAATTGTTTATACATCCAAAAATCCTTTGTCGGCGCATAAATGTACGCTATTTTATCTCTTTTTGTCGGTGGGATAGTAATCCCACCCTACGTTACTATGTTCTAGCCTTATTTCGGTGGGGTAGGGACCCCACCCTACTTTGCTATTTACTTTTTACTTATCTAACCATCTGGTCAACGGTCATAATCAAAATCCCTTGCCCACCGAGCGCTTTTAGGTGCTGGATGCTGTCGTAGACCTTATCTGCATCAACCACAACATGGATTACCACATGCTCGTCGTCACCCATCAAAGGCATAACCGTCGGGGAAGAAAGCCCTGGCAAGAATGTTTTAATCTGTTCAAGCGAGGCTTTTGGAACGTTAGCCATCAAATATTTTTTGTCTCTGGCGTCAACAACCGCGTTCAAGGCTCTTATCAGTGCTTCGACTTTTTGTTCAAGGCTCTCAGAAAGCCCTTTTCTTGCAATGACGACAGCTGAAGACGATAAAATCTTGTCGATTATTTTAAGCTTGTTGGATTTCAAGGTGGAACCCGATGAAGTGATGTCCACGATTACGTTAGAAAGTCCGAGCCTCGGGGTGATTTCTGTCGCGCCGGAAACTTCGATAATTTTTGCATTTTTGCCGATGCTGTCGAAATAATCTTTTGCGATGTTCGGGAACGAAGTGGCTACCTTAATCTCCTGTGGCAAATCCTTCGCACAGTTGTAATCGTCCTCTTCCTTAACCGCAACAATCATATCGCACTGGCCGAAATCCAGATCCATAACTTTGTCCACAACAACTTGAGACTCGGTCACTATATCAAAACCGGTGAAACCGATGTCCGCAACTGAATCTTCGACGAATTTAGGGATATCTTGGGTTCTGACAAAAATCAAGGAATATTTGCCGTCTCGGGTAGTCACCTGCAGAGTTCTTTCGCTTTTTGACGGAAACATAAGCCCCGCAGCACTCAATAGTTCGTATATTTTTTCCGATAATCTTCCTTTGTTAGGGATTGCTATTCTTAGTTGTTCCATTTCTTTCTCCAAATTGTAAACTTTATCGTTAAGATTATAGTATAAAAACATAAATATCCCTAAAAAAATGTTAAAATAAGATATATTAGGAATTGGGGATATTGGTGATTAAATCATTTAAAGACAAAGAGACAAAAAAGATTTTCAGTGGCATATTTTCTAAAAAATTGCCAACAGAGATACAAAAAACTGCGTTGAGAAAATTAAGAATGATTAATAGAGCAGCCGATATTAATGATTTAAAGGTTCCGCCTGCAAATTATCTTGAAAAACTTGTGGGAAATAGAACAGGGCAATATTCAATTAGAATAAACAACCAATATAGAATTTGTTTCGAATGGGTAGATAAAGATGCATTCGGCGTCGAAATTATTGACTATCATTAGATTTGTAAAGATTATTCTTATGAATGATTGATTATACGTTATACGTATAGTATAATAACAATAAGTCGTTAGTTAATACCGTTCACAATAGAGAGAAAATTATGCAATATATAGAAATTCCACACATCGGGGAAGTTCTCTTTGAAGAATTTCTTGGGCCGTTGAATTTATCGCAAAATGCTTTGGCACAAGCTATTGGTGTGCCATCAAATCGTATAAATTCAATTATCAGAGGGCAAAGAAGCATTACGGCTGATACCGATTTGAGATTGTCAAAATACTTTGGACTAAGCAAGGGGTATTTTCTTAGATTACAGGAAGATTTTGAACTTTTAGCAACAGAAAGAAAAATTAAAACCGATTTATCAAAAATAATTCCGATTGATTATAAAAAGAATCATAAAGTTGCACTGTGAAATGTTGCATGTTTATACTAAAATATTAATATCCTCCCAAGTATAAGATATTTGAGTGAACAAGGAACATAAGCGGGGTTGAATGGAATTATTTTAGTTCACCACCCCAAAATAAAGGTATGAAAAAATGAAAAAAAGACCAGTAGTAGCAATCGTAGGAAGACCAAACGTAGGCAAATCGACTTTCGTAAACCGTCTTGTAGGTGCCAGAGAGTCCATTGTAGATGACATGCCGGGCGTAACTCGAGACAGACTTTATTGTGAAGTTGAATGGCAACACAAATATTTTACCGTAATCGACACCGGCGGAATAATCCCGGGCGATGACGAAGAAATTATGCTTTCTATTTTTGATCAAGCAGCAGTTGCTTGCGAAGAAGCTGAACTAATTATTTTTCTTGTCGACGGGAAATCAGGGGTTCATCCTGTAGACGAAGACATTGCTAACATTTTGAGAAAAAGCGGCAAGAAGGTTTTGCTAGTGGTCAACAAAATAGATTCAATCCACGCGATGCCTATGTTGTCTGATTTCTATGCCTTGGCAATCGGCGAGCCTTTAGCGATATCTGCACTTCACGGAAGCGGCGGTGTCGGAGATTTATTGGACATTATAACAGCAGACTTTGAAGTCGACGAAGATCCCGAAGAGGATAAAACCATAAAAATCGCAATTGTAGGACGCCCTAATGCGGGTAAATCTTCAATCATCAACGCACTTTTAAACGAAGAGCGAGTAATTGTTTCCGACGTTTCAGGAACAACCAGAGACAGCATAGATTCAAAAATAACTTATAAAGAACAGGACTTTGTCATAATCGACACGGCAGGAATCAGAAAAAGAGCAAAAGTCGACTGGGGAATAGAAAAATTCGCCGTTGACAGAGCCATCCGCTCAATCAGAGAGTGCGACATCGCGGTTTTAGTTATTGATGCAACTGAGGGTATTTCCGACCAAGACAAAAAGATTTCCGCCATCATAACAGAAGCCGGAAAAGGGATTGTAATTGCAATCAACAAATGGGATATCGTCGAAGACAAAGGGACTCACACGATGGGGCAGTTTGAAAAAAACCTATCAAATGAAATTCCTTTCCTTGAGTACGCGCCAAAGATTTACATCAGCGCGGTGACCAAACAGCGACTTAACCAAATTTTTGAAAAATCGATTAACGCATACGAACAGTGTACAAAACGTGTTTCTACCGGAATATTGAACAAAATCATCAACGAGGCGTATTCAATGAACCCTCCTCAGAGTATCAAAAACAAAAGACTCAAGATTCTTTATGCAACACAGGTTAACACCTCTCCGCCGACATTTGTACTGTTTACCAACAACGGCGACTTGATGAAAGACCACTACAAAAAGTATCTGGAAAAGAAACTCAGAGAGGCGTTCGGATTCTTCGGAACTCCTATCAGGATTGCCTTGAGAGAACGCTTGGCTAAAAAAGACAGACCGATGGGAACAGGACAAGCAAAAATCAAAAAGTCCAAAGTCGAACTGCTTAAAGAAGCAAGTGCTACTAAAAACAAATAGGTAAAATTTAAAAACAGGGTGCAAAACGTACCCTGTTTTTTTATGCTTTTACACCAAAAAAAAGCTATCTTACTTAAAATAATCCATATCTTTCACGGGCGTCATCTTGAATTCCCATTCGGGCATCCCAAGCCTTACTAAAACCTTTTTGAAATGGTCGGAGTACTTGGAATAATCGCCCTGAGAAGCTCTTGCAACAAATTCCAGCTTGTCAGTGTAAGCGTAGTCGGTATCGCTAATCCCGGCTTTTTTCAACTCGTCCTCATAGGGTCTTTCACCAACTCTTTTTTTGATAAACCCATTCTTAACTTTACCTTTGTAAATAATTTTTTTGTCGTTCAGGTGAGCCATCTCATGTCTTATAGAATGCTTAATAGAGCCCAAATCATCATTTTCTATTGAAATGCCTGTTGATTCTAAATTGTCGAAAGGGATAGTTAAAAACCCGCCCGATGGGTTTTTATTGTCGATATAATTACGTTTTATTACGCTAAAATCAATTTCTTCAGGGAAGACTACGTGGCTGCCGCCTGCCATTTTCCACTCAGCAAACTCTTTGTAAATAGCACTTGGGGCTTTGTAATTTGTGTCGTGTTCCAAGAATACTTTGGTGTTGAATTCATCGGAAATTTTCTTGCAGATATTTTTAGCCTCTGGGCTTAAGGTCGGCAAATAATAGTTTTCATAGAGATGGTTTGTTATTTCAGGTTTAGTTTTATTGCAATAACGGCAGAATAATTTCAGAGTCTGAAACTTTACAGCTTTGTCAAAAGATTTTTTTATCTCGGGTTCTTCCTGATGAAGAAGGTTTAATTTTGAAAGCAGCTTTTCAATTGGATTTTTTTGCCCAACAATTTTTTTTGCAGAATTTTTACTGACTTCATTTTTTAAATATTTGAAATAATCTTGCGCATGCCAGCCAATCATGGAGTACTTCCCGCCAATCGAGTGGTAAACGTCGAGCAAATCAATTGCAAGCACTGGAGAAACGATGCATCTAGCTGTTTTCGCCTTCTCTATTTCACCGTAAATTGTCTCCTTGATAAATTTGTCATCCACTCCCTCAAGCTTGACGCTTAGTTCCTGAAACTTTTTAAAATAACGCCCTGTAGAGCCCAAGGAACTGGCTTCTATTCCCATTCTTTTTGCGTAATCTTTTATTATCGGATTTTTTATCGACAGAATTTTTGAAGCACTTACCTTTCTCGCAGGCAGAGACTGAGCCATAACTATATTTATGGGCTTTTTGAATATTTTTATTCCTGTTTGTATTTTTCTTACGTTTACCATTTTTCCTTTACACAGAGCTCTACCTGCCCATATAAAAACAAGATGTTAAAAAAATTGCCCTTAGGTCAAATCTATGTTACAATTGCTTAAAAATCTTTAGTACAATAAGCAAACAGGAAACAATCAATGTTAAATATTGCAATTCAACTAATAACCGCGGTTCTAATCGCGTACCTAATCGGCTCTATTCCGACAGGATACATAGTAGTAAAACTCTTTACAGGTCAGGATATTAGGACAATAGGCTCAGGCTCAACCGGTGCCACCAACGTAAAAAGAGCGATGGGCAAAAAGTGGTTTTTTATCGTTTTGTTGCTTGACGCATTCAAGGGCGCGCTGCCGGTTATCTTGGCAAAAATATTTGTAACGGCGTTCATTTCAATCGGGCTTGTTCCTGTTTTATGCGCATTTGCGGCAATCCTCGGCCACAGCAAATCTATATTCCTTAACTTTTCTGGCGGAAAATCGGTGGCATCTGGCATCGGGACAATAATAGCACTCAACTGGCAGGTTGGGTTTGTCATCGCGGCGATTTGGACTATCTTCACCTATCACTCAAGATACGTTTCTGTAGGCTCAATAATAGCCGTTGCCTGCGCTCCATTTTTGATGAAATTGTACCAAGAACCAGTTTCATACATAGCTTACTGCGCCGTTTGTGCAGTTTATATTATTTATCTTCACAGACAAAATATAAAAAGGCTTATCAAGGGCGAAGAAAGCAAAGTGAGATAATTCTAGGCTCAACAATATCCTTATTACAATGCAATTAAGGCTGGAGCCGTAGAAGTATCTCATTGCGAGGAGAGAGCAACACGAACGACGCGGCAATCTAAAAAAAGAGCGCTGAGCCTATAAGTTTTCTATAAAAGTTGATTTTTTAAAAAAATCGACTAATATAATAAGGTATGAAAAAATTTATTTTAGCCATATTTTTAATTATCTTGACCGCAAAAGCATGTTTTTGCGCCGATTTTGACTACCAAAAAGTCTACCGAGAACTTGAGTCGCCTGATTTTTCATACATGCACAACGTGGACCCTAAACAGTACTATGAATGCAAGGGATTCACATGGTCGCCTTATCCGCTTTTCAGGTTAAATTCACCGCTGTATTTCAAAAAAATATCAATAGAGCCTGGTTACTACAACTTAACCCCAAGAGAGCACAAAGGAAAGGATTACATCCTTTTCAAGGAATCCGGATTGGTGAAATATATAATTCCCGTTTACAAAAAAGGATTTGTCCCAGAATTTTTCTACGACGAAAATTTGCCGCAGGCTAAGTTGACTTTCGGACAGAGTTTTCAAATCAAATCGCTTGATTTTATAGGTAAACATTTTCCATCAGCCAAAAGAAAACCGGCTCCGCAGACCTTTCTTGAGGTGACAGACTTGGACAATAATTTCATTTCCATCGTGGTTTACTTCAAGGAATTTAGATACTATTTGATTTTAAGAACGGTTAGAATGTGACGAAGCAATCCAACCTCGGAAACCCTTCACCTTATAACCTATTCACCTCATAAACCCTTTTTTTATTTCTCACTCTTTATGATATAATCAATTTATGATTGAAGAAATTATTAAAAAAGCAGAAGAAACTCACGACCTCACCAAAGAGGAAATCGTTCAGCTACTAGAATACCCATTCACACTGGATTCTTCACTGTTCGCTACCGCAGACCGCGTTCGCAAAAAATACGTAGGCGATGAGGTTCATCTTCGCGGACTGATAGAATTTTCAAACTACTGCAAACAAAATTGCCTCTACTGCGGATTTAGAAGAGACAATAAAAACGCCACCAGATACAGACTGACCAAAGAAGAAATTATAAAATTCGCTCAGGACGCAAAAGATTTCGGTTACAAAACAGTAGTGCTTCAATCTGGCGAAGACCCATATTTCACGGCCGCGAGGATGAAAGAAATCATTTCGGAAATCAAAAAGTTTGATATGGCTGTTACTTTGAGCATCGGCGAAAAAACTTTCGAGGAGTACCAAGCCTACAAAGAGGCCGGGGCAAACAGATTTTTAATCAGAATCGAAACCACCGACGAAAAATTGTACACAAAACTAGATCCGGATATGAACTGGCAGAACAGGGTAAACTGCCTTAACGAATTGAAAACTTTGGGTTTTGAAGTCGGAACAGGTTGTTTGGTGGGCATTCCCGAGCAGACTTTGGAATCCTTGGCTGACGACATTTTGTTTTTCAAAAAAATCGACGCGGATATGGTCGGAATAGGCCCTTTCATCCCGAACGAAAATACTCCTTTAAAAAACGCCAAGGGTGGAAGTTTTGAGATGGCACTAAAAGTAATGGCAATTACAAGATTGTTACTGCCAGACATCAATATTCCAGCCACCACAGCAATGGAAACGCTTAACCCCAACGGCAGAATAATCGCGCTTCAATCGGGAGCGAATGTTGTTATGCCAAATGTGACACAAGGTGATTACAGAAAATTTTACGAAATTTACCCTGGAAAAATCTGCGTAAACGACACCCCGTCCAAGTGCAGGGGGTGCATAACCGGAAAAATAAAAAACATAAACCGAACGGTGTCAGAAGACTACGGGTTCAGAAAAAAACGCTGAATCAATTAAGCGTTGTAAGTCGACATTACCTTTTTATGATAATTTCTGGTTTCGGCACAGAAATTGATACCGTACTTGTCAATATTGCCCATTCCACCGTTGTATGCGGCCACAGCTTTTGTCGCATCGCCGTGGTATCGTTTTAGAAGCTGTGCCAAATATTTAGTTCCGCCGTCAATGTTTTGAGTAGGATCCCAAGCGTCTTTGACACCGAGACCCGCTGCAGTCTTCGGCATCAGCTGCATTAAACCCATTGCACCAACTTTTGATTTTGCGTTAGGATTAAAATTCGATTCCTGCTTAATGATGGAATTTATAAGTGCCGGATCAACCCCATATTTTTGTGCCGAAGCATTAATCATGCCGGTAAACTGTGATTTTGAAAAGCTACGGTTTGTCCGCACCTGAAAAGGCATAAAATTAAAATTAGAAAAAATATTGAAATTCGGCTGATACATGCCAGCCATAAAATCATTGCCGCCAAAAATGTTACCGAAATTAAAAGACTGACTAATTGGCTGACCGAATGATTGACCAAAAAAATCTGTTGGGTTTGCCAAAAAGCTGGAAGCGCCATAAGCATTCAAGTTGTTAAAATCAATTCCCAATTACAATATCTCCATGTTTGTACCTTAGTAGCCCTTGTATATATTAAGTATTTTCGTTGGGAAAAATTGCCTTTTTACATGAAAAGACCGTTGCACGTTTCTAAAAAATCACGAAGCTTAAAGAAAATGGTGCGAAACATCAATCCCGCACCTATAAATATTTATTACTAATTAAATTATCTGCGTAACCAAACTTGATAATCTTAAAGTTTTCTCTCTATTTTGCTTGGTTAGTCTGGAGCTTTTGCTGTCTTTCTTGTAGTTTTTGTATTCTTTGTTGTTGTTTTTGCAAATGCTCTTGTTGCTTTTGTTCTATTAACTGTTTATTTTGTTGTTTTAATTGCTGGATTTGCTGCCTGTTTGCTTGTATTTGCTGACGAGCCTGAGAACCCTGTCCACTTTCTCCTTCTGCAAATGCCACATTCGCCAAAGCAACCGATAAAATACAAGATGCTACTAACATTTTTTTCATACTAAATACCTCACTTATTATTAACAAAAAAATTGTAGTCCAAAAAAAATAAAAGGCAAATAAAAAAAGCTTTACCAAATAGAATTATTCAAGTATAATTGTGCTATGGAAAGAAGAAAAGCTAAACTTTTGGGGTTTGACATTGACACTTTTGATTTTGAAGGTGCCGTTGCTTATGCAAAAAACCTTATTGCAACAAAACAGGGCGGGCAAATCGTTACCATTAACCCTGAAATGATTGAATATGGTTTAAAAAACCCTGCCTTTTCTAAGATTCTAAAAAACGCGGACTTGGTAATTCCAGACGGGGTCGGGGTAAAAATCGGCCTGAAAATAAAAGGGGTGGCAACCCAAAGAATTGCAGGGATTGAATTTAGCCACAAATTGATTGAAGAGTGCGCGAAGAACAACTTTTCTCTCGCTATGATTGGCGCAAAACCTCACGTGATAAAAAAAGCAGCCGAAAACCTCAAAGCCGAGTTTGAAAATTTAAACATCTCCTACCAACACGATGGCTACTTTAAAAACGTAGAGGACGTCTATTGGGGACTGGGGGAGAAAAACCCTCAACTTATCCTGGTGGCTCTTGGCTCTCCAAAACAAGAAGAATTTATTCACGAGTACCGAAAACATCACCCTGCTGCGGTTATGATAGGTGTAGGAGGGTGTTTTGACGTGTGGTCTGGAGAAGTCGAAAGAGCACCAAAAATTTACCAAAAACTGGGGCTTGAATGGCTTTACAGGACTGTAAAACAGCCCGAAAGATTTAAAAGGATTTTTCCTAATTTACCTATGTTTCTTTTTAGGGTATTATTAGATAAATAATTAGAATATTAACTGCATAAATAATAAGTAAAGGCGCGGGCAAAAAATCTCGTGTAATGGTACGAAATGGACAAAAAAGAGTTAGAAAATTTAGAAGAAATTTGCAAAGAGACCAGAAGAAACATGCTCAAAATGGTTCACTGCTCTCAATCCGGCCACCTTGGGGGCGGGCTTTCTTCCGTTGAAATCCTTACTGTTTTATATCAAAAATGTATGAAGAATTTCCCAGAGTGGGAAAATTCTCCTCAACACAACGACCGTGACAGGTTTGTACTATCAAAAGGGCACGCTTCTGCGGCTTTATACGCGACTTTGGCACAAAGAGGGTATTTTGAAACGGAAGAACTAATGACTTTCAGACAAATCCATTCAAGACTGCAAGGCCATCCGGCAAAACAGTATCTCCCGGGAATAGAGGTAAGCACTGGTTCTTTGGGGCAAGGACTTTCAATGGCCTGCGGAATCGCTATGGCGATGAAACTTGACAAAAACCCAGCTCACGTTTTCGCATTGATGGGCGACGGAGAACTTCAGGAAGGAAGCGTATGGGAATCTCTAATGCACGCCCCTCACAGAAAATTGAACAATTTAACAGCAATAATCGACAGGAACGGTCTTCAAATAGACGGCTCAACCGAAAACATAAAATGTTTAGAACCTTTAGCTGACAAGCTTGAAGCCTTCAACTGGAACGTAATAGAAATTGACGGACATGACATCATGGAAGTATACGAAGCCATCGAGAAATCAAAAAAAAGCGACATCCCGACCGCAATTATTGCAAAAACCGTAAAAGGCAAGGGGGTTTCGTTCATGGAAAACCAATGCAGCTGGCACGGAAAAGCACCTTGCGACGAAGAATGTCAAAGAGCTTTAACAGAATTGGTATAAAAAATACAACTCGCTTAATTGCACAAAAGAGGAAAAATAATGATATTAGATAAAAGCAAAACGAAATCAATCAGAAGTGCTTACGGTAACGCACTGGTAGAAGTCGGCAAGGAAAACCAAGACGTAGTCGTTTTGGATGCGGATTTATCCTGCTCAACCCAAACCGGAATTTTTGCAAAAGAATTCCCCGAAAGATTTTTCAACATGGGAATCGCGGAACAAGACATGATGACTACAGCAGCAGGACTAGCAAGCCAGGGTAAAATCCCTTTTGCCTCAACCTTTGCGATGTTTGCAACGGGCCGAGTGTATGACCAGATAAGAAATTCTATTTGCTATCCAAAATTCAACGTAAAAATAGTTGCAACCCACGGTGGAATCACTGTCGGAGAAGACGGGGCTAGCCACCAAGCGCTCGAAGACGTTGCACTAATGAAAGCCTTACCGAACATGATGGTAATTGTTCCGGCCGACTGCAAAGAGTGCAGAGAAGTCATCAAATATGCAGCGACCCACCAAGGGCCTATGTACATAAGGATTGCAAGAACAAACGTACCGGATATTTTTGACGAGGATTACACATTTGACCCGCACAAGGCAAAAGTTTTAAGACAAGGTAAAGATGTTACAATTGTAACCAACGGCGAGACTCTTGCCGAAGTCATTGAATGCGCCGATATCCTTGAAAAAGCGGGCATTGAGGCTCAAATCATTCATTTACCGGTTGTAAAGCCACTGGATGATGGTACAATATTGGAAGCAGCTAAAAAAACAAACTTTATAGTCACTGTTGAAAATCACTCAATAATTGGCGGGATAGGAAGTGCCGTTTGCGAGCTACTGAGTGAAAATTTACCAACAAAAGTCTTAAGAATCGGAACTAATGATGAATTTGGACAGAGTGGAGAACAGAGACAGCTGATGGATTTTTACGGCTTGACCGCAGAAAAATTAGCAAAAAAAATAGAGAAGGAATTGAAAGAAAAAAAATAAATGATTCAACTACGTTCAGTAACAAAAAAATATAAAAACTCTTATGCCCTGAAAAATGTCAACTTGGACATACTTTCAGGAGAATTCGTATTTATAGTAGGCTCGTCTGGTGCTGGAAAATCAACCCTGATGAAACTTTTATACAAAGAGGAAACACCTTCAAGCGGTACGGTTATGATTGGTGGAATAAACATTGCAAACCTGCCAAGCGATAAGGTGCCTAACCTCAGAAGGTGTATGGGCATTGTCTTTCAGGATTATAAACTGCTTCAAAACCAGACTGTATACGATAACATCGCCTATGTAATCAGAACCCTCGGGATAAGCTCAAAAGAGATTAACGCAAGGGTCTTAGGTGCGCTAAAAGTTGTCGGGCTTTCAGATAAAATGCAGGCAAAACCGTCGGAATTATCGGGCGGAGAGCAGCAGCGAGTAAGTATCGCAAGGGCAATCGTAAACGGACCGCCCCTTTTAATAGCGGATGAGCCTACTGGAAACCTAGACCCAAAAAACTCGCTGGAAGTCATGCAGATTTTGGACCAGATTAACCAGAGAGGAATTACCGTAATTATTTCAACTCACGACAACGCAATGGTCGATTACTTTAGAAAAAGAGTAATCACACTTGACAAAGGCGAGGTTGTAAGAGATATTCAAGCAGGTACCTATGAACAATAGCAAACAACAAATCAAGAAAAAGGTTAAAAAACACATTCCGAAAGATTGGCTATTGGAATTAAGAATAGTCTATCGCATTGTGATGGAAACTTTTAACGACATAAAAAGAACAGGAATAGTAAATCTTGTCATAATAACAACAATGGCGGCCATCTTGACAATTTTCGGCGCACTGTTCAGAACAACCCTTTCAGTTTCTGCCTTCGCGCACGAGCTTGGTAATGTTCTTGAAATCTCTGTATACCTAAAACCGGGTGCCGATGCAAACGCTGTAACAAAAAGAATTAAAAAAATAGAGCATGTTCAAAAAGTCAAAATCATCCCAAAAGAATCCTCATGGTCTGATCTAAAACGGGGAATAGACATCCCAGATATCGAAAACCCTCTTCCTGACACCTTACATGTGAAAATCGACAAACCGCAAAACATAAATGAAGTCTTCGGAAAAATCAAGAGCCTTTCAGTGGTAGCTGATATGAGCTATGCACAGGAACTGGCCAAGAAAATTCAGTTTTTAAACCAAGTGGTAAACACCACGACTGTTTTCGTGGTTATTATAGTGGCTATTTTATCGATAACTATAATAAACAACACTATTCAGTTAGTCATTCAATCGAGAAAAGACGAGATAGAAATAATGAGGCTAATGGGTGTGAGCAACTGGTACATCAAAATCCCTCTCATTATGCAGGGCGCATTGTATGGGTTTATGGGTGCTGTAGTGGCGTTAATCCCTTTAAACATAGTTCAGAACATGCTCACCAATGTTCATAAATTCTTTATGATTCCAAACCCCTTGTTTGCATCAAACATAGTGATCATAACCATATTTTTTGTCGGAATACTATTTGGAGCCGGTGGCAGTTTCCTCTCAATTAAAAAGCACCTTCAGGTATAATTATGGATATCAACGAAATACTAAATAGCATAAAAGAATTTCCGGCGATGCCGAATGTTATTATGCATGCTTTAAATATAATGAAAGACCCTGAATCAAGCACAAAAGAACTTGCCAAAATAATAAGCTACGACCAATCGCTGAGCACTAAAGTCTTAACCCTTGTAAACTCTTCATACTACGGATTCCCTCAGCAAATAACCTCAATCAACAGAGCCATAGCACTGATTGGAATGTCAAAGGCAAAAAATATAATTCTGGCCGTTGCAATGCGTCCTATGCTGACTAACCAAAATGACAAAGAGCTATGGAAACACTCGATAAGGACCGCCGTTGGTTGCGAGCATTTGGCAAAGTACCTTAAAATTATGGATTCTGACGAGGCTTTTGTAATAGGATTTTTACATGATCTGGGAAAAATGGTGTTGTGCTTGAAAAGTTCCGAAATGTGTCAAAAAGTCAAAGAACTGACAAGCCAAGGTGCCAGCGTAATCGAGGTAGAACAAATGTTTTTCAAAACAGATCACTGCCAAATGGGAAGCCTTCTGGCCAAAAAGTGGCAGCTCCCTCTTATGGTCGCCAACGCGATAAAGTATCACCACAGTCCTAAATTATCACCAATGCCGGTAGCCAGCGCGCTAGTATATGTCATAGACGCCCTTGTTCAAAATGAATCTACCTATGACAGGCTGGATCAGGAAGTCTTAAAAAAACTGAATATAAAAATTGACCAGTCAGAAATATTAAGAGACAGCATTTTTGCGAAGTCGGATTTACTGTTGAATGAAATATCAACCTAAACCCAAGAAAGGGGACTTAAAATTATGGCCGCAGAGAGCAGTATAATTTTAGTAACAAACGACAACAGCGTCACTCAAATTTTAAAACCAAAACTCGTGTTGTTAAGAGAAATTGACACTATTTTAACCACAAATTATTCAGATGCGATAAAAACACTCCGGGAAAATGTTCCAGATACAATTTTGCTGTACTGTGCAGACGAAAAAGAAGCCTGTCTAGACCTAATAAAAAATTTAAAGGCGGATGAATTCACAAAAAATACAACGATTTTGTTGGTGGTTAAAGAATATGACCAAGACTTCGTGCTTACCGCTTACGACGAAAACATCACTGATTATTTAACTCTAAGGGCCGACGATGCCGAGATTTTGATGCGAACAATCTGGTGCCTCAAAAAAAATGCAATGACCAATACAGTCAGAAAACAACGAAACCTACTTGAACAATTGAATATTATAAACAAAGATTCTGGGTTTTATTCAAACAATTTTTGCGACAAAGTCTTTGAAAACGAACTCAACTTGCTGAAAGAAACCGACACTGATGGGATATTAATGCTTATATCTCCGACTGAAGAGAGCAAAACAAAAATAACTCCAAAACAGATATCTAAAGCAATTAAGAACTCAATGAGAACCTCTGACGTAATTGTCCATGGCCCACTTAATAAATTTTATATCATTTTGCCTAAAACTCCACTGCAAGGCGCTTTTTGCGTATGGGATAAAATTAAACATGCGGTCGGAGAGGATAATTCTATTATCTGCGGAGTTGTAAATATTAACAATAAAACATTCACCGAACTTAAAACCGATTTGCTCAACGGATTAATTGAAGCGGAATCTACTAAAAACGACATAGTTGTTGTAAATAATTCCGAAGAAACTAGCTCCGAAGACTGGTTGGACAAAACAAATTCTACTCAAAAAAACTTCAAGTTGTTTAAGCAAGCTTTCAACAAGAAGCTTGATAAAGTAATAACTCCAGTGTTTTTTCAGACCCAAAAGCTCTGGGAAGAAAAATTGTTCAAAACAAAAATAGACCAGTCCTCGAATTCGACGGCCAGTTTATTTTCGCTAAAAAAATTAACTAACGAAAGTGAACTAAAAATAACTTACCCTGGATTCTCAAAAATCAACATCGATATAATCCACCAAGGACTCGACAGCCCAGAAAATAGAAGAATTAGCCTTGATTTGACCGATCTTGACGAAACTAGGCTGACAAAAATACTTGAAGAATTTATCCAAGAGTTTAAATCAACTCCAGACAGATAGGATTAGAACAAAAAACCTACACGCCGAGTATTTCGAGCGCGCAAGCTTAACAAAAAAAATGAGCTCGCAAGACAAATATAGCAAGTACATAAATCTGGTAATCCGATAGCACTGTAAGTAAAAAAGACACGACATCAAATGAATAAAGGCGGAATTTAAAAAATTTTGTGTAAAGGTAAATATGTTAAACCAAAAAGATAGCGTTTTAGTTGTTATAGACATTCAGGAAAGGCTCGTAAGCTCCCTGGACAAAGACACGGTTGTAAAAAGGACAGCTACATTGGCGCAGGCGGCTAAAATAATGGGAATTCCAACAATTTTGACTGAACAATACCCAAAAGGGCTAGGTTCTACCGTTCCTCTTTTAAAAAAAAGCGTAGATATAAATACACCTATAATAGAGAAATCGGCGTTTTCTGCGGTAAAAGAAAAAAAATTTTTTGATCTGTTAAAGTCGTATGGCAAAAAACAGGTTGTAATATGCGGAATTGAAACCCATATTTGCGTTCACCAAACCGCAGCAGACCTTTTAACCGAGGGTTACGAGGTGTTTGTAGCCAAAGATGCCTGCGCCAGCCGCTCCAAGTACGAATTCAAACAGGGAATCGATATAATGCAATCCAATGGGGCTAAAATTTCTTGCGTCGAGATAATTCTGTTTGAATGGCTAAAAAGTTCAAGAAACCCTTGTTTTAAAGAAGTTCAAGCGCTGATAAAATAGAGTGGCCCGGCTTGACAAATATTATTACTTAGACTATAACTAGGGTAAAAGGGGGGTTAAACAATGAAAACTGACAAAATATCTTTTGGAACAAAACCATTAATAGGAGATTTTTCAGCTCGTGTAGGGCTACCAAAATACAAAAAAACTCTTACAGACGGAATTTTTGATGCTTTTCAACAGCTAACAAAAAACAATGTTGATGATGAACTAGCCCTCTCGTTTGGAATAAAACCAGTTTCTAAAAGCACATATTGTGACGTTCTAGACTTGAGCTACTTTAAAAAAGAGGATGGGGATAAGACCGGAATGTTTTTTAAAAGTTCCATAGGTTTCAGCCTTGCATCATTGGAAAATCTTTCTAGAAAAAATATTACAAAGCTAATTTTGCAAAGTTATGAACTGTTAACCCAAAGCAAAGCAAAAAGTGGGGTAATATCCGCCATTCCTATTCAAAAATCGGAAATAAAAATATCACAGGCGCATAAAGACTCCATTGATAAACTGCTAAATGAATTCAGTTATGACGATTCATCTTCTTTAGTTTAACCCTTTTTTCCGCGTTTAAACCCTTGTAACAGACATATGATATTATATGTCAACTTTTGGCCTGCTACTTGCCGCAGTTCTGTTCAGAAGGGCTAAAGGTATTACTAGAAAAATACGCTAAAAAAAAGACTTTAGAAATAAATCTAAAGTCTTTTTAAAATAGAACCTGGCAACGAAACCGTAGCCGTTGCTGAACAAAGTGAAGCTTACGGATAGGGTTCTTCGAGATGTTCGTTCAATATCAAGCGAGTTTACGAGCTTTAAAGGCGTTGGACGGAGTTAGCCGGTGTCGGCTTGTGTGAGCAAGACGAGCAGGGCTAACTTTACGATAGCGACGTAAGAGTTTTTGAAAGAAAACTCAACAGGAGCAGATATTTTCGAACTCGAGATTTATCTGTAAGATAACGAGTTGCATTATATACAAAAAAGCCCAATCTTTCGATTGAGCTTTTTTAAAATAGAACCTGGCAACGAAACCGTAGCCGTTGCTGAACAAAGTGAAGCTTACGGATAGGGTTCTTCGAGATGTTCGTTCAATATCAAGCGAGTTTACGAGCTTAAAAGGCGTTGGCCGGAGTTAGCCGGTGTTGGCTTGTGTGAGCAAGACGAGCAGGGCTAACTTTACGATAGCGACGTAAGATTTTTTGAAAGAAAACTCAACAGGAGCAGATATTTTCGAACTCGAGATTTATCTGTAAGATAACGAGTTGCATTATATACAAAAAAGCCCAATCTTTCGATTGAGCTTTTTTAAAATAGAACCTGGCAACGAGTTATCTTCCCAGGAGGTGGCCCTCCAAGTATTGTCACCGCAATAAGTCTTTACGACCGTGTTCGGGATGGGAACGGGTGGTTTCCTCACGCTTGATCACCAGGAATACTGTAATAAATTTTTGCACTGAACCTCTGTTTAGAACTAAAGGTTCGCATCAACTTACTGGGTTGTACCCTGAAAGTTGCATAAAGATTATAAGCAGCTTAGATTATTCGCCGATAAACGAGTTTCAAAGCCTTGCACTGCTGCAAGTCTTTTCACTCTCTGGCGAAAATCCGCTTTTTAACGCATCACCTTAACCGCTAGATTTAACTAGCTAAATTAGGAAAAGCCCTCGTCCTATTAGTATCAGTCGACTGAATATGTTGCCATACTTATATCTCTGACCTATCAACCGGATAATCTGTCCGGGGACTTACTAGCTTATGCTATGAGAGAACTCATCTTATGGTGGGCTTCGTACTTATATGCTTTCAGCACTTATCCGCTTCGAACACAGCTACTGGGCGTTTACCACTGGCGTGATAACCCATACACTGGAGGTTCGCTCTTCCCGGTCCTCTCGTACTAAGGAAGACTCCATTCAATTCTCTTGCGCGTATACCGGATATGGACCGAACTGTCTCACGACGTTCTGAACCCAGCTCGCGTGCCGCTTTAATGGGCGAACAGCCCAACCCTTGGAACGTACTACCGCTCCAGGATGCGACGAGCCGACATCGAGGTGCCAAACCTCCCCGTCGATGTGGACTCTTGGGGGAGATAAGCCTGTTATCCCTATGGTAACTTTTATCCGATGAGCGATGGCCCTTCCATACAGAACCACCGGATCACTATATCCTACTTTCGTACCTGTTCGACTTGTATGTCTCACAGTCAAGCTAGTTTTTGCTATTGCACTCAATGGTTGATTTCCGACCAACCTGAACTAACCTTTGAACGCCTCCGTTACATTTTAGGAGGCGACCGCCCCAGTCAAACTGCCTACCAGAAACTGTCCATTGCCCTGTTGTTAGAGGGATCAATGTTAGAATTCAAATCATTACAGAGTGGTATCTCAACGATGACTCCACAAAAGCTGACGCTCTTGCTTCAAAGTCTCCCACCTATACTGCACAATAATAACCCGAATTCAATTTCAAGCTACAGTAAAGCTCAATAGGGTCTTTCTGTCCTGGTACACGTAATCCGTATCTTCACGGATAATCCAATTTCGCCGAGCCTCTCGCCGAGACAGCGCCCAGATCGTTACGCCATTCGTGCGGGTCAGAACTTACCTGACAAGGAATTTCGCTACCTTAGGACCGTTATAGTTACGGCCGCCGTTCACTGGGGCTTAATTTCAGAGCTTCGACCGAAGTCTAACCCCTCCATGTAACCTTCCAGCACCGGGCAGGCGTCAGCCCCTATACATCGTCTTAATCGACTTAGCAGAGACCTGTGTTTTTGGTAAACAGTCGCCTGGGCCTATTCACTGCGACTCTATCACGCTTCAGCTGCAAGAGCTTACACGCTACCAGAGTACCTCTTCTCCCGAAGTTACGAGGTGATTTTGCCGAGTTCCTTAGCGAGAGTTGTCTCGCGCCCCTTAGTATATTCTACCAACCTACCTGTGGCGGTTTACGGTACGGATACCTAATAATCTCGATTGCGAAGATTTTCTTGGCAGTGTGGATTCAACATCTTCGAGTCCGTAGACTCTCCTCATAACGCCTCAGTTTATAACGAGATTGCGGATTTTCCTACAATCTCTACCTACACGCTTAAACAGTCACTTCCGATCGACTGCATGCTTATCCTCCTGCGTCCCTCCGCATCTGATAACGATTACCAGATAGTATAGGAATATCAACCTATTGTCCATCGACTACGCCTTTCGGCCTCATCTTAGGTTCCGACTAACCCCCTGCGGACGAGCCTGCCAGGGGAAACCTTAGGTTTACGGGGCATTGGATTCTCACCAATGTTTTCGCTACTCATGCCGACATTCTCACTTGTGCTTCGTCCATGTGTCTTTACAGTCACACTTCAACCTACAACACAACGCTCCCCTACCTAATATAATAAATTATATTAACACAGTTTCGGTTATATACATAGTCCCGTCGAATTTTCGGCGCGGAGTCGCTTGACCAGTGAGCTATTACGCACTCTTTCAAGGAATGGCTGCTTCTAAGCCAACCTCCTGGTTGTCATTGCAACTCTACCTCCTTAATCACTTAGTATATATTTGGGACCTTAACTGGTGTTCTGGGCTGTTTCCCTCTTGGCCATGGATCTTATCACTCATAGCCTCACTGCCAGACAGTAACATTACAGGCATTCGGAGTTTAACGTGATTTGGTACCGAGTTTCTCGGCCCGCACCAAACTAGTGCTCTACCTCCTGTAAGATAAATCTGACGCTGTGCCTAAACGCATTTCGGGGAGAACCAGCTAGCTCTTGGCTCGATTGGCATTTCACCCCTAACCACAACTCATCCGCTGATTTTTCAACATCAGTCGGTTCGGACCTCCACGTAGTGTTACCCACGCTTCATCCTGGTCATGGTTAGATCGCCAAGGTTCGGGTCTATCTCATGTTACTTAACGCCCTATTCAGACTCGGTTTCCCTGTGGCTCCGGATATCAACTCCTTAACCTTGCAACATAAGATAACTCGCCGGCTCATTCTTCAACAGGCACGCCATCACCCTATTAATAGGGCTCTGACTGATTGTATGCTAATGGTTTCAGGGTCTATTTCACTCAGCTTCTCACTGTTCTTTTCGCCTTTCCATCACTGTACTCGTTCACTATCGGTTACTGACTAGTATTTAGCCTTACCGGATGGTCCCGGCGGATTCAGACAGGGTTTCACGTGCCCCGCCCTACTCGGGATACTTAACAAGAGACTATTTGCTTTCGACTAAGGGGCTATCACCCGCTATGGCTCAACTTTCCAGTTGTATTTGTCTAACAAATAATTTTGTAACTCTTTGAATTCTCTGCAAAGAATTCCGTAAGTCCCACAACACCCCGTGCACAACAATTGCAGTCTATCACGTACACAAGGTTTAGGCTCTTCCGAGTTCGCTCGCCGCTACTATCGGAATCATTAGTTTATTTTATTTTCGTCCTGTTACTAAGATGTTTCAGTTCACAGGCTTTCCTTCCTATAGACTATGTATTCATCTATGGATTCTAAGGTTTGAACCTTAGAGGGTTTCCCCATTCGGAATCCTAGGGATCAAGGTCTTTTAGCAACTCCCCCTAGCATATCGCCGCTTTACGCGTCCTTCATCGGCTGTCAGTACCAAGGCATTCTCCATTAGCACTTAGTAGCTTTACCTAAAATTAATCAACTCTTGCGAGTCAATTAATAAAGTTATCATTGGTGATTACGCTTATATTATATTTTTTGATAACAGTATTACTCAATATCTTGCGATATCTTTGTTTTACTTTATATCCTCCACAACACTACCCGTGTGAGTAATATTATGAATAATATACGCTTATAATCTTATGCAATTTTCAATGTACAATTCAGCTTCGAACTAATCGGCTTTGACACCGCACAGTTTGAACACTGAAGACAGAAAAGACTGAAAACTATACTTACTGATTAAATCTCCACTACTAAGTAAATGATTAGACTTAAAGCCTTGGTAGCTTCATAGATTTCGACCTCGGGATGAATGATGTATTACACGAGACGAATCTCGCTATCATTAATCTCCCTAGAAAGGAGGTGATCCAGCCACACCTTCCGGTACGGCTACCTTGTTACGACTTCACCCTAGTCACCAACCCTGCCTTAGGACGCTGCTTCCTTGCGGTTAGCTCACGTACTTCGGGCGTGATCGACTTCCATGGTGTGACGGGCGGTGTGTACAAGACCCGGGAACGTATTCAACGCAGCGTGCTGATCTGCGTTTACTAGCGATTCCGACTTCATGCAGTCGAGTTACAGACTGCAATCCGAACTGAGACTGGTTTTAAGAGATTTGCGCACCCTCGCGGGTTGGCGACTCGTTGTACCAGCCATTGTAACACGTGTGTAGCCCAGAGCATAAGGGGCATGATGATTTGACGTCGTCCTCACCTTCCTCCGGTTTATCACCGGCAGTCTCGCTAGAGAGCACTATAGCAGATATACCACTACATGCAACTAACGACGAGGGTTGCGCTCGTTGCGGGACTTAACCCAACATCTCACGACACGAGCTGACGACAACCGTGCACCACCTGTCTTAGAGTTCTCCGAAGAGCACTCCTAGCTTTCACTAGAATTCTCTAGATGTCAAGCCCTGGTAAGGTTTTTCGCGTTGCTTCGAATTAAACCACATGTTCCACCGCTTGTGCGGGTCCCCGTCAATTCCTTTGAGTTTCACACTTGCGTGCGTACTCCCCAGGCGGGATACTTATCGCGTTAGCTACGGCACTGCAGGGGTCGATACCCGCAACACCTAGTATCCATCGTTTACGGCCGGGACTACTGGGGTATCTAATCCCATTTGCTACCCCGGCTTTCGTTCCTCAGTGTCAATAATGGCCCAGTAAAGCGCTTACGCCACCGATGTTCCTCCTGATATCTACGCATTTCACCGCTACACCAGGAATTCCCTTTACCTCTACCACATTCAAGTTTGCCAGTATCCAGTGCCTTACCGAAGTTGAGCTTCGGCCTTTAACACCAGACTTAACATACCACCTACGAACTCTTTACGCCCAATGATTCCGGACAACGCTTGCACCCTCCGTATTACCGCGGCTGCTGGCACGGAGTTAGCCGGTGCTTCCTCTGTGGGTACCGTCAAATTTCGTCCCCACTGACAGAACTTTACACTCCGAAAAGCTTCATCATTCACGCGGCGTTGCTGCGTCAGGCTTTCGCCCATTGCGCAAAATTCCCTACTGCTGCCTCCCGTAGGAGTATGGGCCGTGTCTCAGTCCCATTGTGGCTGATCATCCTCTCAAACCAGCTACTGATCGTCGCCTTGGTAGTCCATTACACCACCAACAAGCTAATCAGGTGCAGGCTCATCTTCTAGCGCAAAAGCTTTCAAGATACCCATTTCAGGGTAGCTCATATGGGGTATTAGCAGTCGTTTCCAACTGTTGTCCCCCTCTAGAAGGCAGATTTCCTACATATTACTCACCCGTCCGCCACTTTCGTCTGACCGAAGTCAGATTATCGTTCGACTTGCATGTATGAAGCACGCCGCCAGCGTTCGTCCTGAGCCAGGATCAAACTCTCCATTGTCAGAAAGTTTATGTCCACGTTATGCTCCGCTAAGAAACATAACTGCTCGACTTTGTCTTCGTTTTGTGAAAGTATCTTACGATACTCTCGCGTTGTCTGTCCATTTATTTTTGAATCAACAAGTATATTATATTTTATATTCGTTTTCAGCTATTCTGTTTTCAATGTTCGGATTTTTTCAGTCAAAAAAAATTCCTTTTCTTTGATGAGAAACTTTTGATTAACTCACTAGGGGGTGATAAAGCTTCAGGCTTAGCCCTTCTTTAATCGTGTCAAGTTGCTTTCGCTACTTGCACCCTTTGGGGGTTTGTATCGGATCCGGCAGACTTATGTCTTATTTTCAAATCTTTCACCGTTTGGCTTAGATTTGACCGACTGCGTCTTTAAAGGCCAGTCCCTAATCCAGTTTGCAATCTCTTGCGTTCTTTACCATCTTACTGCTTAATTTTCTTTTGTCAAGTACTTTTTCAAAACTTGTTTTAAACTTATTTTGAAATCTTATTGTCTCAATTTTACCTACTATAGAGGGATTTCCTTGGAAAATTATTTCAGTATTTAATGTTCAGTATGCCTTGGCACTTACTAATATTACTTTAAACGAAAAAAAAAAGCAACCTCTTGTTTTGCCCTTTTTTCAACTTTCCGCGCATGTGCAACAGATAAAGGCTTGAAGGCGTTTACAAAACTTCAACATGCTCCAGCTTTGAGTTTTAGCATGAAGAAGCATGTCTAACATCCTCTACCACTACGTTTGTAGAAATTAGATTATTACATTAAAAATCTCAAACACTGAGATATTAAAAAATATAAAGTATTATCATTTTTGCAAAATATGTATTAAAATCTAATTGTATAATATTATTTATTAAAAAGGAGATTTAAATGAATATTAAAAGTAACTACTCTAAAATAGCTTTGACATTGGCCTTGTTGGCTACCTGCTCAAACACAGCTTTTGCAGACGGAAACGCGTTTACGCCGTTGAATTTTGACGATACAAGCTACTCTACACCAACAACTGCCGCAAAAGCTACCCCTAAAGCAACATTACCAGCCGCGGTCAAAGTAAACCCAGAAATGCTTGACGTCGCAAACGGGGAAATCCCAATCGGAAACGACAACATTCAAAACGCGATTCTTGAATTAGACAACGCACAAGTCGGAATTAGAAACGATCTGTTAAACTATAGAACAAAATACTCTGATGTTGATGCCCAATTCAAATTAATCAAGAACGAAAGAAACATGCTCAACAAGCAAGTTAAATCAATCGAAAAAAGAATCAAAAACATAGACAAGGCTAAAGACAAAATCAGAAAAAACATGATTTAGTTTTTAACCAACTAAAAACAAGTAAAAAGCCGGTGGTAATCACCGGCTTTTTTATTTACAATATACAATTAGACTTTTTTAGGAATTTCGGCTACTTTTGCCCCGTCGGGTTTTTTATCAAACCCCAAAGCTTTCATAACTGGGTGAATAATTGGGTGAGCGAGCTGAGGGGCCAATATTGCTAGCATTAATATGGAAGCCGCTATTGCACTGACTTCTGTTGCGCCTTTTCCAAGATGATATTTTTTGTTTTCCTTGAACATAGATTTTAGCTTACCAACGCTGTCACTATAAGTCGATTTCAAAACCTTTTTTGCATCCTTATTTGTGGCGGTTTTTAAATTAGAATTCAACCTAGCTTTCATTTTTGCCAGTACGTCATTCGCTCTGTCAAAATAAGCTATATCCAGTTTATTTTGCGCGCTTTTGCCTTTTAAATTTTCAATTAGTTTTCCACTTATAAAATGTTTAATCTTCGGTACTAAAGCCACATATAACCCAAAGCATGTCCCTTGGTATAAAAACTCTTTAACCGAGGCGTATTTTTTGGCTTCAGGATCAGCTTTTTTGTCTAAATAGATAAAAGAGGGTCTGCCAGCCATTTTTAAAACTGTTTCAATAGAGACAGCAACGAAGGTATTTTGAACAAGCTCGGAATTGGTCGACTTGCTCATGAAGTTTTTTACAGGCGTTGGAATTGAAATCTTCATTATATTCTCAAACCTCCCGCACTTGGGACCGACGGCTTACTAATAATTGGGGGTGTAGCTACCGATTGAAAAGTCTTTGGCACCGCAGTTGCAATCGAATTTATTTCAGGATTAACTGTGTTTGTTTTTTGCGGGTCCACCGAGTCACCATTCTTGAACAATTTTAAAATAGAAGGCATTGCTAGGTTGCAAAGTCCAGGAATTACTATCAAGGCAGCTGTGCAAACTCCGAAAAACCCTAAAGTGGTTTTTGTATTTGACAGAACCTGGCCGATTTCTTTACCTTTTGGCGAAAACTTTGGGGCGAAATGTTCAGCGAGCTTTGCCATTCCAAGATAAGAAGGAATCGCAATAAGTTCGGTCGCACCTTCTCTAATTGCCGCATATTTTTTGCTTTTCGGATCTTGTTTTTTATCAGACATTGTAAAAAGAGGCCTGAATATCCCCTTAAAAATTGCGACCGCAATCACAACGTTTTCCGCGCCGTTCTTTGCTCCCAATGTTTTGCATATATCTGTTAAATTTAATTTCGACATTATATCTTTCACACTGTTTTTACACTTTGACCTACTATAATAGTAAAAATAAAACAAAATAAAAAGTGCTAAAATAAGACTAAAGCATTAACAAAACGAAATATTTGAAACTCACTGCCGTTCATGGTTTAGGCGTCATTGAGTGTTTTTTTTTATGGAATAAAATGATTATGACGTAAAATTAGCCAAACCGGTCTACTATATTTTTTATTCTCATATATAATTAAATCAATGGACGTTTTAAAAATCAAAAATCTGAATTTGGGATTTCAAACGGAAGCGGGCTTTAAGCCTGTTCTTTATGACGTTTTCCTGTCTCTTAAAAAAGGAAAAACCCATGCGCTGGTAGGAGAATCGGGTTGTGGCAAAACGATAACAGCGATGACCATACTGAATCTTTTGCCGAAAACAGCCCAAACAACAGGGGGCGAGATAATTTTTCACGATCAAGATTTGTTGAATTTTAAAAAACAGGACTTGGAAAAAATAAGAGGGTCAAAAATCGCGCTGATTCCGCAGGATCCGATGACTTCACTTAATCCTTTATACACAATAGGAAACCAGCTGCTTGAAGTTATAGAAAAACATCAGGAGTTATCAGGTAAAGAAGCCGAACAAAAGGCAATCGAAGCGCTGGAGATGGTACAAATCCCGTCGCCAAAAGATCGCTTGAATTCTTATCCGCACGAATTTTCCGGCGGAATGAAACAGAGGGCGATTATTGCTATGGCGCTCGCATGCAACGCTGAGATAATAATAGCGGACGAACCTACAACCGCACTGGACGTGACTATTCAGGCACAAATAATGAGCCTTTTAAACGACATAAAAGAAAAAATGGGAACCTCTATTCTTTTGATTACCCATGATTTAGCACTTGTCGGTGACACCGCCGACGAGATTTCTGTCATGTACTCAGGTAGAATTGTCGAGCACGCTTCAGTCAAGGAATTTTTTGATAACACAAACCACCCTTACTCTAAGGCTCTGTTGAAATCATTACCGACGAACAAGGGCGAAAAACTCGCTATGATTAAAGGCCAACCGCCTTCAATCCATCAAACTATTTTGGGCTGCAAATTTCACCCGAGATGCGAGTTCGCCATGGATGTTTGTTCTAAAGTGGTTCCCGACTTAAAAGAAATTTGCCCGAACCACCTTTCGGCATGCCACTTAAACAAATAGCCGCAAGGCTTGACAAACTTTAGCCCAGAAGCCCAGTTTTCTTAATTCCTTCAATCATTTTAAGCAAACCGTCCCTTGTGGTCGTTCTGTGATCGACAACTTTGGAGAAATTAGCGTAGGCTAAGCCTTTTTTTGTTAATTCTTTTAAAAAGTTTCTTTCCACTTTTTCAAAAACATCAGCTACAGAAATAATACTGTAACCGTTAAGACGCGTATTTAAAAATCCTGGTCTAGATTTATTAACGGCGTCTGTTATCTCCTTGGTTAAAATCGAACCACCCTCTTTTTTAATTATGGTAGTTCCGCCAAAATTTATTTTATTATTCCCCGTATTTGCCACTCTAATCATTTATTACTCCTCTAAATTATTTAATCTTATAAGCTTATTATACCATAACCTCTTTTTCGTTTTTATAAATAACATACCCCAAATTGGCACCTGGCGGTTTTTTTAGGAATTTGCGCTTGGTGTAAATCACACCGACCTTGGTCGAAAGCTTTGCGCTGGAATGCTCCTTGGCCAATTTTGCGCATTCAAAAATAATTTCGTCGGTCGGCTCTTGCCCCGATTCAATTTTCAATAAAACATGCGAACCCGCGCAATTGTGAACGTGAAACCAGATATCCTCATCACGGGATAATTTTGAAACTATATAATCGTTTTGTTTGTTGTTTTTGCCAACATAGACGGTGAAGGGTAAAAAGTGAAAGGTGAGAAGTGAAAGGGTTTTTCCTTGTTTTACGTCATCCTGAACTCGTTTCAGGATCTTACCCTTCTTCGCACTTTGGATAGATGCTGAAATAAATTCAGCATGACAAGATTTGCTAGCCTCATGTACTTTTACAATTTCTTCTTCAATTTCCAATAAATCAACAACGCCCTCGGCACTATCTATCGAGTACAAAACTTGCTCCAGATAAGCTTTTTCCTGATTCAAACCCTCAATCATTTCGGTGGATTTCGAGAGGGTGGTTTTGGATTTGGTGTAAAGCTTATAAAATTTATTGGCGTTATCCTTAAGTGTTTTGGTTTCATCCAAATCGATTTTCTCGTTTGAATTATTCTCATAATCAAAAACTTCAACAGACTTTGAATAATCCTTGTTTGCGTACAAATTGGCCATAATCAAATCGCCCTTTTTTCGATAAACGTCAGCCTTTTCTACCGATTCAATCTGTTTATCCAGCTTAGCTATTGAGTTAATTATTTTCTTTAATTTGGCCTTAACCTGCAGGGAAAACTTCGATTTCAACGCCCTCACTTTTTCAACCTCTTGATGGTGGGCGAAATATTTGTCTACCATCTCGTTGACGTTTTTAACCAGAGTGCCTTCGGTCAAAAGTTCCTCGTATATAGAAAATTCGCTCCAATCAACGGAAATAGCCGGGAAAATGTTTTTTAAGCTCAGATACTCTTGTAGTTTTAAAAATAGGGTCTTTTCATCAGTAAACTTGGAGCATACCTGTCTCGCAAAAGCTTGGGAAATTCCAAGATAACTGTCGCTGAGAAATTTAAAAGTTTCGATTACACACGGTGAGATTGCTTCGGTGTTCTCCTTATTTAAAGGCGACGTTTTTTGCCTCGCAATGACATAAGCGCGTTGCGCAAAGGTTTTATCTTCCAAAAATTCCTCGAACGAAATCCCCAGAAAATCTTTCTTGTCCTGCTTTGGAGGGTAGACGTACGGAAGCCCGCCAATCATCTCTCGGAACCTACTTTTTTCTGCGCCTATATTATGAGCGCATCCGATAATTACATTCGTATCGTAATTGTAAAGTACCACATTGGAGTGTTTCCCCATCAATTCGA
>Ga0247840_10001202_pt1 | contig 51834 bp, 77 predicted proteins | sample LaCruzMarch2015__FD_192404 | JGI IMG/M metagenome (GOLD analysis project Ga0247840, IMG submission 192404) | Freshwater microbial communities from meromictic Lake La Cruz, Castile-La Mancha, Spain - LaCruzMarch2015_17m | ecosystem: Environmental > Aquatic > Freshwater > Lake | place: Spain... | reverse complement strand
GGGGTACACAAAGAAACAAATCGATGAGATAATTAAGCTTGGTCAGATGGCAAACGATGCAGCCACTAAAGTCAAAACTTTAACCCAACTCTTTGATACTTTGAGAGAGGCACTTCAATCTGGATGGGCTCAAAGTTGGAGAATTATAGTTGGCGACTTTGGCGAAGCAAAAGAACTATTCACAGAAATAAGTGATATCTTTGGTGGAATGATCAATCAATCTTCCAAGGCTCGTAATGCAGTCCTATCGTCTGGATTATCCAGTGGATGGAATCAACTTCTAAACCAGGGTATTCCCGACGAGGAAGGCTATAAAGAATCTATCAATAAAATCACTAAAGCACATGGTAAGAGTCTAGATCAAATGATAGAGGCTCAGAAACTCCTTGCTATAGCTGATGGAAAGACGATAGACGATAGACAAGCTTTTACGAACGTGTTAAAAAGTGGTGTAATTACTTCGGATGATCTAGGTAAAGCATTAAGTGACCTTGCTGGTAAGACAAGAGGTCTCTCTGCCGATAAATTAAAAGATCTTGGATACACTAAGGATCAGATTGCGGCATTGGAAGCGCTTGATAAGGGTGTTAAAGAAGGCACAATATCTCTTAGCGAGTTTAGGGACAAGATGCTGATTAGTTCTGGTCGTGAAAATATAATACAAGCTCTTAGGAATGCGTTCGAAGGTCTTATGAGCGTTGTTAAACCAGTAAAAGAAGCATTTTCTGAGATCTTCCCTCCTGCAACTGGTGAACAATTATACGCTCTAACAGAGAGAATCAAAGAGTTCACCGCTAACTTCAAAATAGGAGACGAAACAGCGGCTAAACTAAAATCCACATTCAAGGGCGTTTTTGCTGTTGTCGATATAGGGATACAAGTCATCAAAGGATTTGTCTCTGGCGTGATTAATCTTATCTCATATTTCAGTCCTCTTGGCACTGGTCTTCTTGATGTGACGTCTTCTATTGGTAACTTTCTTACATATTTAGATGATGTTGTAAAGAAAACTAATTTCTTTGGATTAGCATTTAATGGGGTAGCAAACGCAATGAAATTTGTTGCCGATGTTGTTAGAAATTCAGCAACAGCCATAGGACAAGCATTTTCCGGACTTGGCAATGTTGACCTACATTTATTTGATGGGTTGGTGTTCGTTGCAGGAATGATAGGAAAAGCTTTCACTTCATTAAAGAATGCCATAGGTAAATCCTTAGATGATCTTGGATTTGATTCTATGCTTGATGTTCTTAACGGTGGATTAATTGCGGCTCTCCTTTTAGGTCTTAAAAAGTTGATGGTTACATTTAGTAATCTAGCTAAAAATGGACCAGGTTGGATTGGCGGGATAAGGGCTCTCTTAGATGGGGTTAAGGGTAGCCTTACAGCATTTCAGAACGATCTCAAAGCAAATACCTTGCTAAAGATTGCCGGGGCTATTGGCATATTGGCACTTAGCCTACTTGTACTGTCAACCATAGATCCTGTAAAATTGACTTCATCTCTTGCTGCGATAACTATAATGTTCGTTGAACTATTTGGTTCGATGGCCATATTTGAAAAGATTGCCGGCGATAAGGGATTCAAATCAATGGGTAGAGTATCACTTGCAATGATAGGTCTATCTACGGCCGTACTTCTCCTTTCGTTCGCTATGAAAAACCTTTCTGAGCTCGATTGGAATCAAATAGCCAAGGGACTCACAGCTATCGGCATATTAATGGCCGAATTAGTTGCGGTATCGATGGTACTTGAAAAGAACTCGGCTAAGATGGTAAAAGGATCTGTAGGCTTGATTCTCTTTGCCACATCAATAGTGATTCTTACGAACGCAGTTAAGGAATTAGGCAAACTGGATTTCGAAGTTCTTAAAAAGGGTTTAATTGGGGTAGGTGTTGTTTTAGCAGAATTGGTCTTGTTCATGAAACTTACAAATACCGACAAAATGGGAGTCACTAAGGGTCTTGGTATAATAGCCTTAGCGGCAGCTATAAATATAATGGCTATCGCTGTAAGCACCCTTGGTAATATGGATACCGAGAAACTAAAACAAGGACTTCTTGCTATAGGAATGGTCCTAGCAGAACTTGTATTATTTATACAACTCACAGGCAACCCAGCAAATGTTATATCCACAGCAATAGGCATGACCATACTCAGTTCCGCAATGATCATATTAGCGAAAGCTGTAAGTGCGTTTGGGGATATGGACTGGGAGAAACTTAAATTAGGATTAAAGGGAATGGGTGGAGCGTTACTCATTATTGTAGCAGCTATGTGGGCCTTACCACCAAATATGATAGGTTCTGCTGCGGCTTTACTAATAGTGTCAACAGCTCTTGTTGTTTTGTCAAATGCAATGCAAAATCTTGGAGGCATGGATTGGGAGCAAATGAAGTTAGGTTTAATTGGTCTAGCTGGTTCTCTAACCATCATTGCTGTAGCCATGGCTTTCATGACAACTGCTCTCCCTGGAGCAGCAGCTTTATTGATTGTCTCTGCCGCATTAATGTTGCTAACGCCCGTGTTAATAGCGTTAGGAGCAATGTCATTAACATCTATAGGTACAGGCCTCTTAGCGTTAGCCGGGGCATTTGCGGTTATCGGAGTGTCTGCATTGATATTAGCTCCACTAACACCAGTAATCCTAGCATTGGCTGCAGCTATAGCCATAATAGGCGTAGGTTGTCTAGCCGCTGGAGCAGGTTTATTAGCTCTTTCTGCTGGATTGGCGGCCATAGCAGTATCAGGAGTCGCTGGTGGAGCAGCTATCATAGCTATAGTTAAAGCACTACTTGACCTTATTCCTGTACTACTTGCAAAAATTGGGGAAGGTATAGTTGCGTTTGCTAAAGTTATTACGGACGGAGCACCTGCTATTGCTAATGCTATCGGAGCAGTTCTACTAGCTTTTATGCAGGTAATAGTAACGTCTATTCCAGCAATTGTAAATACAATATTGGTATTACTAGGCGCCCTATTAGACGCCATAGTAAAATTTGTGCCTAAGTTAGTTGATGCTGGTATGAAAATACTTATAGGGTTTCTTAAAGGTATTTCTGACAATATCCAACAGGTAGTTGAGACCGCTATATCAATAGTTGTTAATATACTCAAAGGTATTGCTAATAAATTACCAGATGTCATTCAAGCGGGCGTTGATCTAATTATTAGTTTCATTGATGGTTTGGCTGCGGCAGTTACAAATAACAAGGACCGAGCTATAACTTCCATGAACAATCTTATAGGTGCATTACTTGACGCAGCGGTTAGCGTATTAACAAATCCAATTACTGGCATCCTATCCATTGGTAAACAGATTATTACTGGTCTAATACAAGGCCTTGGTATGAATGTTGCCGATGTAACAAAGTCTGCACAGGACGTTGGCTCTAACATCTTGAACGCTATTAAAAGCTTCTTCAGGATCAAATCTCCATCGCGTTTAATGAGGGATGAAGTAGGTAATTACATAGTCCAGGGTATAGCCGAAGGCATAACGAAAGATATGAGTGCCGAAGAGGCAGCTACTAAGAAAGCCCAGAACATTATGAGTGCTTTTAAGGACGCACTGGATAAGATTGACCTATCATCTAGCACAACTGCGGTAGAGAATGAGCTATGGAATGCTCAGAACAGAGATACTGCTTCCGAATCTGAGAAGTTCGATAAGAACATTTCTAAGATCTCAAAGGACATAGAAGGCCAAAAGAAGAAGGTAGAAATTGCGGACGCAAAGTATAATACAATGCGTACTAAATTTGGTGGCGACAATAATGATACCAAACAAGCATATAAAGATTTTGTGTCGGAGCAATCTGCATTGGCTCAATTGTCTAATAAACTTACCGATACCCGTAAGGAAGAATCAGAAAGAATTGCTAAAGTAAAAGAGGATTTCATTAGGAATATGGAAGAAACAAGCGATTTAGAGTATCAATTATGGAATGCTCAAAATGGAAGCACTGCTTCTGATTTGGAGAAATCTAGTAGAGAATTAGCTCTTCTTACTAAGAAGTTAAATGCTCAGCAAGAGAAGCAAAACATTGCAGCTAATGATTATAATACAAAATTAAACACTCTTGGTAAATGTAATAGCGAGGTTACTAACGCTTATAAGACATTCTTACAAGAACAAGTGGCTACGAGCGCTTTACTTGGTCAATACCAGGAGGCAAATAAGGCAAATGCCGATAAACTCAATACCGCAAGGATTAATTACTACAATTATTTGACTAAGAACAACAAAATGTTACTTGATATGGGCATTAGTCAGGCGGAAATTGATGAAGCGGCAAGAAAAGATTCAGGTTATAATCCAGACTCTACGATTGCACAAACCATGAAGACAAATGTGGAAGGCGCTGTTACGGACGCAATGACTACGGTCACAACCGTCTATGAGCAGAAAGCAGATCAAACATTTGTTGGACTTGTTAGTTCGTTTGGCGAGTATGGCAAATCCTATGCTGAGTCACTTGGGACTGGCTTCTTAAATGCGTTTGACGTAGTTATGGACAGTATTAAAACAGCTCTTGACTCTTTAGAATCTGAACTGCAGAATCGTTTAAACAATCTAAGTTCGGAGATGAATAGAGTATCAGTTGCAAATGGAGGGTCAAACATTAGTCCGATTATCGACCTAACAAGTGCGTCTGCTAGGGCGAAAACCATTAGTGCTTCCACCTCTACCAATAAGGCACAGTCGATTGCCAAGACAAAATCGACCACTGACAAAACAAGTCAAAATGGAAGTACTTCTACTGCTGCGGAAAAATCTATTGTGTTTCAACAATACAATAATTCTCCTAAGGCTTTAGACCGGATAGATATTTATAGGCAAACACAAAGACTATTAGCGGGGAGGACAACCTAATGATCAAATCCGTAACAGTTACAAATTACTTAGGTGAGTCCATCACCCTTGAATTGGCCAACCCGGAGGAATCTGGGTTTGCTGTTCAAAAAATAGACGGTATCGGTCCTGTTAAAGCGAACATCAACACAACGTCTTCGGCAACTACGGACGGAGCATCGTATAACTCGGCAAGGACTAACTCACGTAACATTGTGATGTCTTTGAAATTCTTGTTCAAGCCAACAATAGAAGAAGTACGTCAGCAATCATACAAGTACTTCCCTGTTAAGAAGCAAATAAAATTATTATTCGAGACGGACACGCGTTCGTGCGAGATTTATGGATACGTGGAGGCAAACGAACCAGATATATTCAGTAGCTTCCAAACGACACAAATCTCAATCGTATGTCCAGATCCATATTTCTATTCGGTTGGTAAGACAACCACCATATTCTCTGGAGTTGAATCGTCGTTTGAGTTTGAGTTTGAAAATGATTCTTTAGTCGATAAGACTCTTGAATTCGGTAACATACTTAACCTTACGATGCAGAACATATACTATTCTGGAGATTCCGAAATCGGTGTAGTAATCACTATGCATGCATTCGGCGACGCAACGAACATCACAATATACAACACTGATACGTACGAGTTAATGAAGATAGACACAGCAAAACTATTAACTTTAACCGGATCAGGCGTTATTGCAGGCGACGATATAATTATCTCAACAGTACAAGGAGACAAGTACATCAAGCTTCTTAGGCATGGCGTCTACACTAATATTCTTAATTGTCTCGATAAGAATGTCGATTGGTTTCATCTTGTTAAAGGCGATAATGTATTTACTTATACGGCTGAGACTGGGGTAAATAATCTGCATTTTATGATTGAAAATCAAACAATATATGAGGGGGTTTAATATGGACTTATTAGTATTAGATACTAACTTAAAAGCTATTGGTGTATTGGATACTTTTGAGTCCCTCATATGGACTGATCGATACTCTAAATATGGAGATTTTGAGATCTATACACAAGTTAATCCAGAGGCTTTAGTAGCATTAACTGAGGACTACTTCCTTTATTTGAGAGGGTCCGAGCATGTTATGATTGTTGAGGAGCTGAAGATAAACACAGACGCTGAGAATGGTAATTACCTAACTGTTACTGGTAGATCTATGGAATCTATTCTTGATCGTAGGATTATCTGGGGGCAAACAACCCTTACAGGAAGTCTTCAAAATGGGATACAAAAGTTGTTAAATGAGAACATCATTGCACCTACAATAGTTGATAGGACTATAGATAACTTCATATTTGAGGCTTCTACTGACCCATTAATCACTTCGTTAACTATAGACGCTCAATATAGTGGAGAGGATTTATATGAGGCTATTCAGAAACTATGCGAGACTAATAATATTGGCTTCAAGATAATACTTACGGCTGATAATAAGCTCAAATTCAAACTATATGCGGGCGCCGATAGATCGTACGATCAAATAGCAAATCCATACACCGTGTTCTCTCCAAAATTTGGCAATCTTATCAATAGCAATTATACGGAGTCAAAAAAAGCACTTAAAACCATTACGCTTATTGGAGGAGAAGGTGAAGGATCAGCTCGTAAAACTGCCATAGCCGAGATACCATCTGGTGGAGGATCTGGATTATCCAGGAGGGAAAAGTTTACGGATGCCAAGGATGTTTCTTCGTCTGTAGACGGGGCAACCCTTACTCTACCAGTATATACGACACAACTCGTTCAAAAAGGATATGAGTCACTTGCTGAGAGCATGGCCACCAAGTCCTTTGATGGACAGGTAGAGACCACTAGTATGTATACGTACGGTGAGGACTTCTTCATGGGTGATATTATTCAAATAGCTAATGAGTACGGTCATGAGGCAAAAGCAAGAGTAGTTGAGCTGATTCATTCTCAAAGTTTGTCAGGTATAGATGTATATCCGACATTTATAAAAGTTTAAAGGAGGCCTTTATATGGCTGTAACATCTGGATTTTATAATTCAGTAAATGGTGATAGAAAATATAATGCTGACCAGTTCTCTACATTATTTGAGGGTATCATTAACGATGGCGTGTTTGCCTCTATTGGTACTTCGCTTGTGGTTACTGCTAATGCCGGAATGAACGTTAATGTCGGAGTGGGTAGAGCATGGTTTAACCTCACATGGACAGACAACGATTCGATATTACCTCTAGTGGTACCAGCGTCAGAGATGGTGTTAAATAGAATTGACGCTGTAGTAGTGGAGGTTAATACTACAGACGCAGTACGTTTGAACACAATTAAAGTTGTTAAAGGTATACCGGCATCAGTGCCAGTTAATCCGGTTATGGTAGAAACTGCTACCGTACATCAACACCCTTTATGCTATATTGCGGTTGGCGCTAGTGTAACAAATATTATCCAGGCAAATATCACAAACCTTGTAGGGACGGCAACCTGTCCATTTATTACTGGGATTCTAGAAACTATGACCATCGAGGGAGTAACCAGTTTATTGGAAGCCGAGTTTAATGCTTGGTTTGAGGATATTCAAGCCCAACTTGCAGGGGATGTAGCTGGTAATCTTCAAAATCAGATAAATGATATTAATAACGATCTTCCAGGTATAATATCTAATACTAGAACCGATTCATATTTATCTTTTTGTGCAAATGTGAATTCGACAAATTTGGATGCTGCATTTGGAAAATTAAATGAAACTGAAGTTGTAAATATAGGTAAACAGTTAGCTATGTACGCATGGTTTAAAGGTAAAGATAAAATGGCTAATCCGTATACAACGTTGTTAACTAAGAACACGTTATTGGATATATGCAACGATATAACACTTAGAGATCTGATGGCTACGGATTCGACATTCTTAGCTTTGATTCTGGCTAGTCCATATGCGACCTCAGTCGTATTCAATTTAACAAGACCTATAAGTGATGCTGCATGGAATACTATCTTATTTAGTGCGACGTTAAGACCTATGCTATTGGCTAATTATGCCGCTAGAACCGTTGTATTTAACGCTAATAGACCAGTCGTTGTATATGATAAGGGCGATCAGAAATTAACATTAACAAATGGGTATACTGCATATCAGGTTTACGGTACAACTCAGATCCTGGCTGATAGATTTAAAGTCATCTGGGGTAGTGGCAGCAACGGTGGTGGTGTATCAGTACGTACAACTCCAAAATTTGCGCTAACCGGGTTTAATAAGAAGGTGTACAATGTAGTTGAGAATATAATAAACAGCACACCGTCAACGCTTGGTCCTATTACGATCGATGACTCAACGTTAGCGACAGATATATGGTTTACAAACATGACCACATATCAAACCTTAGCTGTCGATAAGATTTCTCTATATTGTGCTTAGGAGGCCAAAATATGTTAACAATGGAACAAAGACTTGAACAGCAGTTAACCGCACAAGAACTTGTTTTGATAGAGCAGGGACAGAATCAAACGGATCAAGAACTGACTCTAATCGAACAAGGTCAAATGCAGACTGACTTGGAATTACAAATCATTGAGTTAGGAGGTGCCGTATGAGCAAGCTTGAAAAAATAAAGGATCGCTACGAGAAGGGCTTCATAACTCCTGAACAGTTGCAAAAATATGTTGACCTACAGGTGATTACCCCTGAGCAGTTCGCTGAAATAACAGTAGTACCGGAAGTAGTTGTAGTAGAGGCTCCGTTAGATGAGCCAACCAACTAAAATAGAGAGAAGGTTGACATAATGGATATGGCACCAATAATATCAACAGTACAAGACATAATGAAAGGGTCAAGTTCTCCTCTATTATCTGCTGCGATTATTTACGCGGCAAGAAGAATAAGTAAGGCTTACTCAGACAGTAAAAAGGATTGTGCTTGGCACAAGGAACAAACAATAACTCAAAACTTTGCTTTAGATGCTGTTCTTGACTACATACAAAGAGACGCAGTAAGGCATGACATAGAATTAAACGGGCGCTTTGCTCGTGCACGAAAACATATTGATGATAATATGGAAAAAATAGAGAAAGGAGTGAATTAATATGCCAAATAAGATGACAATAGCTTGGTTTCAGGCAGCATTAATACGTGCAATTAAGACTATGGCCCAAACAGCCCTAGGTTTGATTACCGTTGGTAGTGCTATGAACGATACTAATTGGGGTCGTACAGTATCCATCTGTCTAGTTGCTGGCGCATATTCCATGCTTACCAGTATAGTTACAGGGCTGCCAGAGACTGTTACGGACGGAGTATTGAAAGTGGATCCAAGCAATCCTGAGAAGGATGTTTACAAATTTGAGTTCAACGATGAGCTTGAGAACCTTGCTAAAAAGAAGACTGTTACATTTACGGTTGACCAAATATCAGACAAAGCCTAATCCCTCGCAATTAAAACACGCGCTATAATGAAAGAAAATTGAGAGGAGAAGGCGAAATGATATTTAAGCAAAAAAAGACAGACAGTTTGACGAAAGAAATGGAATCAATATTGACAAAGATGAAACAATTAGAACCGAACACAGAGGAATACACTGCGATGGCGAAGAACCTAGCTACACTTTACGATGCGCAAAGTAAAGTAAAAGATCGAAAGATTAGCTGGGATACAATAGCCACCGTAACAGGTAGTTTGTTAGGTATAATAATAATTGTTGCATATGAAGATGTTAATGTGATAACAAGTAAAGCAATGGGGTTTGTCTTAAAAGGGCGTGTGTAACAACACGCCTTCCCCTTTTCGTTTTGTTTACAGATGGTCTTATATTTTCCCTCGCATTCAAAACATTGCCTATAATAGAACTATATTATAGAAAGGAGATTATAAAAATGTTTATGAAATTTATGGAAACAAGAGAAGCAATGTATATTGGATTGCTATTATTGATACCCGTAATTATCGAAGGCGTTTTATGGATCAACAGAACAGAAGATGTAGAAGTACAAGAGGAAGCTTAGGCTTCTTTCTTTTTACATATTGGAGAGGAGGTTAATCAATGGTGAATTTCATATTCGGAGCAATAATTGGCATAGAGACAATATTACTCGTAGGATTAATTTGTATGTACAATGAGCAAAAGAAAGAATTAGAAGAACTAAAATCTAACAAAAAATAAAAATATGGAGGAATTACAAATGAAAACAGAAGATTTTAACAAGGTACTAGATGAACAGATTAAACGTTCTACGGATGTATTAGTACAGAAGGCTGTAGAATATGCAACAGACGATAGATTACATAACTTTAAGGTGGCTGCTGAATTACAAGGTTGTAGCACACGTTTTGCACTTGCTGGTATGATGGCTAAGCATACAGTATCGGTCTATGATATGTGTGCAAGTAACAAGGACTATTCGGTTGAGATGTGGAATGAGAAAATTACAGACCATATCAACTATCTATTACTTTTACGTGCGGTTGTGGACGAGGATCTAACAAAAATGAAATGTTGTTCCGGAGTCGGTGAAGAAAAAAGAGACTACATGAAAGAACTAACAAAATAGTCTCGCATAATATTCATGTCCTATAATAGAATAAAAATTATTAGGAGGATTATATTATGAACAAAAGTGAAAAAGCATTATTGATTACTATAGGTTTAGGAGTAATAAGTAGTTTGGCAATACTTGTAAAAGGTTATGGTCAAATGAGATATTACGATGGACGTATCAGTAAGTATAATGAATTGAAACCAGTTTTGGAAGGAATGCAAATGGTACTTAATAGTAAAAAGAAAAAAGAAGGATTGACTAATCAAGGACGTGAAGAGTTATTCTCAGAGGTAGAACGTATCATGGGAATAAGGAAAAACGAAGAAGCTTAGGCTTTCTTCTTTTCTTCCTCGCGGGGATTACATAGGTTATAATGAAACTAAATTATAGGAGGAACTAAAATGACTAATGGAGAACATAGTAAATGGTTAGGAAATGCATTACAAGCTATACCCTCATTAAACACTATAGGAGATTCTTTAAGACGTGCTAACGCAATTGCATGTTACAAGGAACTTCATAGTATTGGAGAAATAGATGACGCATCATACAAAAAGATATTAATCGAAATTATGAAATTGGAACGATTTGAAATTAGTTGAAAGGAGAAGCTTAGGCTTTCTTCTTTGCTCGCAGCAATTACTTAGCGTATAATGAAAAGAATAGAGTTTGATTGTAGAGGTAACTGTCTACAACAATAAAGCCTGAAAGAGTGGCAACTCGAAAACGGACGGTCTTAGGAAGTATAAAGTAATTGGGGCCGCGATAGTCAGTTCGACGCGACGACGGATTCTTTTTATTTGCCTCGCGAGTATTACTTAGCATATAATGAAAGATAAAATATTAGGAGGAATTTATAATGGATAAAACTAGTAAAGTAATAACAGTAGTAATAATGGTATTGGGCGTATATAGCACAGTTAAGATTATTGATACTGGTATGATGGCATTAGTAAGAGTAATAAAGGAACGTCAATATTTGAAGAAACAAAAAGATGGAAGCTTAGGCTTCTTCTTTTCGCTGTGATTACAAAGCAGTTTTATATTTTTCTTGAAAGGAGAAATTATCATGGATCTTAATAAGGAAGCGCGTATGGCGGATTTAATTGATATTCTATACGATGCTAGGAGTAAGTATTATTCCGGTGAAGACGAATCGCCTATTACTGATAGACAATACGATAGGTTCTTATCTGAACTATCAAGCCTGGAAGAAGATACGGGCGTAACCCTATATGAGTCGCCGACAACAAAAGTTGGATTTGAAGAGCTTCAAGATGGTAAGATAAGGCATTATATGTCTATTCTTTCGCTAAAGGATACCAAAAATATAGATGATTTGCTATATTTCCTAGGCGAACGAGAAGGTATATTATCATGGAAGCTCGATGGTATGTCCATTGTATTATATTACTTAGACGGTATATTACAAAGAGCTGTAAGTCGCGGAGATGGTCATTATGGTAAGGACATTACTAAGAATGTTATACTCATGCGTAATGTACCAAAAACCATAAATATGAAGTCTATGAAGGGCGAAGTAATTGTCCGTGGGGAAGGTTGTCTATCGATCAGTGAGTTTGCTCAAATTAAGAAGACTCAAGAAGGTGAAAGATTCAGTAATCCTCGTAACATGGTAGCAGGACTTATAAACGCTAGTAAAACGACGTCTATCTTATTAAGACATATATCTTTTGTTGCTCATTCTGTTGTATTACTCCAAGGATTACCTTGGCATACTACACAGAGAAGTGAAGAACTAGAGCATTTAAGGGATTTTGGATTCAATGTTGTACCATATTCTAAAGTGTTGAATTTTGAATTAAAACACCAAATACAGCATTATACGGACGGGGTTGAGAATTTCGAGTTCCCTGTGGATGGTCTTGTGTTATCTCTTAATGATATAGAATATGGCAACTCATTAGGTACTACGGCTAAGTTCCCCAAGCATAGTATGGCGTTTAAATGGCCGGATATATCAGCATTAACCACTGTAACCGGCATGAAATGGAGTGTAAGCGCAACAGGATTGATTACACCTGTAGTATTGTTTGAACCGTTAGCACTTGAGGGAACTATTGTCAAACAAGCAAATTTACACTCATTAAAGATATTTGAGGACCTGATGGTTGGAGTTGGTGATAAGTTAGATGTATTCAAAGCGAACAAAATAGTTCCAGAAGTTAAAGAGAATCTAACAAGATCTAACACAGAACAGTATCCACGTAAATGTCCATTTTGTGGTGAAGAAACCACAGTCGTGGAAAACGAGAAAACAAGGAAGTTGTATTGCTACAATTGTGCTGGCAGATAGGTCGCGAAAATTACACATGTTATAATGAAGAGTAAAATTTATTAGGAAGTCACGTTCGATTCGTGAACCACATACCCGTGGATTGGAGAAAGATTACCCTTCATTATTTTTATTTGAAAGGTGGGAATGCCATGTCAAAACAGAATTTTGTAGTTGTGAAAGAGTACAGAAAAAATAGGAAGAAGGAGATATTGGAGGAATTACTCGTTGGAACCGTGTTAGTAACAGGAGCATTTATCCTACGGTTGATTGCAAAGGATTAGTTAAATTCGCGAAAATTACACAGGTTATAATGAAAGAGATGTTAGCTCAGTTGGTAGAGCGATAGATGCGGAAATTATATGGAAGCACTAGATGTCGCAGGTTCGAATCCTGTACATTTCTTTTTATATTTTTCTTGAAAGGAGAAATATCATGTTTATAATGTGCTAGTATGACATGCAAACCACAGAAGATTAAATCTTGAAGGGAGTCACAAATGAAGAGTTTTAGTGAAGGAAATGGATTAACTCAAGCGGCAAAAAACCTCGGGGGTGTAATTTCCCAAAATAGTCCGACAATTCTCACCGGGATTGCTGTTGCTGGACTTTTAGGGACGGTTATATTTGCAGTTAAGGCAACGCCGAGGGCTTTATCAATTATGGACCAGGAGTTAGATGATCGAGGATATTACAACGATAGTCTACCAGATATGATATTGCCTGATTTGACGAAGATGGAAATTGTGAAGTTGACCTGGAAGTGTTATATTCCTACAGTGACGATGGGAGCAGTAACCATAGCATGTATCATTAGTGCTAATCAAATATCATTACGACGTAACGCTGCCTTAGCTAGCTTATATGGTATAACAGAAGCGGCATTCAAAGAATACAAGCATAAGGTAGTCGAGACTATTGGTAAGAATAAAGAATTAAAGGTCAGGGATGATATTTCTGCTGATCGTGTAAAAAGGGATCCAGCTAGTAAGAACGAGATTATATTCACAGGCAAGGGCAGTGTGACATGTTATGATAGCTTATCCGGACGATATTTCAAGAATGATATTGAGCAAATAAGACGTGTTGTAAATGATCTTAATCATTCATTAATGACAGACGGATTCATGACTGTGAATGAGTTATATTATGGGCTTGGATTGGCAGGAAATAAACTTGGTGATCAAATGGGCTGGGATCTTGACAAAGGATTAGTTGAAATATCTTTTAGCACTCAACTTACAGAAGAGGGCGAACCTTGCATAGTTCTGAATTATGAGGTCGTGCCAAAATTTATGAAATAGCTATACTTGCGACTAATTTAGCTCGCAAGAATTACATAGGCTATAATAGAAATAAAAATACTATATTGAAAAGGAGAAATCATCATGGACGAAAAGAAAAGTACCTTGGTTGAATTCATCAAAGGAAACAAAGGTAAAATCATTAAAGGAGCATTAATTGTTGTAGGCGTGGTAGCGGGGATTGTAATAATCAGAAAGCTATCTAGCGGAGGCGATGAACTACTGGATGCGATGGACACTTTGTCACCAGATGGGGCAATCATGGACGGATTTGGAAACCTTGGCGAAGTCGCTGAGAACGTAGTACAATAGAATAAAGCAGAGGCATTTAAGAAATTAAGTGTCTCTTCTTATTTTTGTCTAGGAGTGAGTGTATGAAAAGAACCTGTTATTATCAAGTTTACGAAATTATACTTGGATGTTTTATAGCGTTAGATATAATATTATTTATAATACTCATAATAGGATTATTTATGATGTCACATACGAAATAAGAAGGAGACAAAGCATGATAAAATACAAAAGCAAAGAGGAAAGACAGAGAAGGAGCATTCTAAACAGATTGTTAATGTTTCTATTATTTATTCTCGTGATAGCGACAATGGCAAGATGTGCCTTACATACGGATGTTGAGATTGTTACAAACGCAATACCAGTTGAGGCAAAATACATAGAAGCAGTGGCGCCTGTTACGGACGTACGTTACGAAGAACATGTCAAACTGCAATATGGATTCACAGAAAAAGAAATATATTTACTTGCTCAGTTATTATGCGGTAGTAAAGATGTATCTGGTGATGGAGAATATGATTTTGATTTTATGGAAGAAATTGATTATGCTGAGGTTGGGAAAGTACTTTGCGTTACAATGAATCGTGTTAATTCTAACAAATTTCCAGACACAGTTAAAGAAGTTGTGCTTAGCGATAATCAATTTAGCGTAATGCCTAAGAATCTTAAAAAAACACCATCAGAAAAAGCCTTAAAAGTTGTTAGAGAATGGTGTGGAGCATATGATCATTATGCCCCGGGTATTCAGTCAATACCAACAAATCATATATATTTCAATGGTAATGGTAAAACAAACACCACAAGGTCCTGATTTCGCGGGTAAAACACACTCTATAATAGAATCTAAATTTGAGAGGAGAATTATTATGAATAAAGCACTAAATGTGGTAAAGATAACAGGAGCAATAGTTATCTCAATAGGAGTAGGCGCGGTTGTAGGCAACCTTATTAAGGTAACAACCCCTGACAGTACAAAAAGAATAGGAAAAGTTTGTATTGCGGTGGGAAGTTTCTTTATAGCGGGGATGGCAGCATCAGCAGCAAGTACTAAATTTGAGAATACGATTGACCGAGTTGTTAAGACCGTAAGTGTGTGGACAGCAGATAATGAAAAGAAAAATGAAGGATTAGGGAAGGAAGCTTAGGCTTCTTTCTTTATTTTGGGTAAATAATATGTGGGTAAAAATGAAACCAGTTTGTGATTGTGGATTTGTATTTGATCATATTGATATAGGATACAGTATAGAGGAGTTTTATATCAATTCAAGGATGCCTTGTAAAAATGTTTGTTGTGATCCTAGAGTATGTCCACAATGCAAAAAAGAAATAGAAGGAATCAAATATCAAACGCCTATCTCAAAGAGTAATAGGTTTGAGTACGATGAACAAAAGTATAAGGAGGCTGAAAAATATGAAAACAAATAAGGCCTTTATTGTAAGCGTAGCTTTAGATGACGATGGCACTGGCGTATTAGTTGTCGGCGAGCAGAAAAATGGAAAAGTAGATGTAATAAATGCCTTCCAGGGCAAAGAAGCATGGGATCTGTTTAACAAATTAATTAAAGAAGGAGTCAATCATGAAAAATAACATAAAAGAAGCTGCTATTGTTACCGGTGCATGTATTATAGGAATATGGATTGGTTCATATTTTCAACAGAAAAAAGATGTAAAAGAAGCTAAAAAGGCTTTTGATAAATTGAAGATCGATGTTCTTGGTGAGGTAGATAGAGATTATCAACTAGATTATAAAAGACCAGAGACACCTGGAGAGGCTTATATTGAACCATGGGCAAAGGCGAAGTCTGATCTTGTAAAAGTAGCGGAGCACTTCCCCTCAACCGAAGTGTTATTTAATAAGAGAAGCGAAGCCGATCAAGTACTATCAAATCTTATAGATAATATCGTTGATTATGGAGAGTGTTCTATAAAAGATATGTATGATGAAGTTGGACATATATGCTATAGCCCCAGATTCACAAGTAGTAGATATGGGTGGAAAGATTTAAGTAGGGCTATGGTTAAGAGAGTCAAAGACGGATATACAATAGAATTTCCTACCCCTATGAAGTTGAAAGGAGAATAACATGGCCACCTTTGATATCACCAAAATTAAAAAAGAAGATCTTTTTGATCTCATAACAGAATATGATAATTATGTCTATAACGATGGAGAACCTTGGGATAAAGATCGTCAGCCAGTAGGTATTTTTGAATTTCATAATAATGAATATCAAGAATTAATTAAAATGACCCCAAAGAAAGTCACGGTTTGTTTAATGGATATAATTGAAAAAAATACAGATTTAGAACCAGTTAACTTTGACTGTGGTCATGTTCTTGGTACGACAGAGGGGTTCTTTCTTACTATGCCTGATGGCACAGAATTTGCTATTACTATTGCATCGAAAGGAGACTCATTATGAGAAAATATGGTATATTAGCATTCTTGTTTGATGTATTTATGTTTGTTATTACAAGTGGACTTTGGCTTATTTGGATATTCATAAGAGAAATGCGCAGACACTAAAATAGAGAGAGGAGGTTATACAATGAAGAATGACGATTCAGGAAAAGAATTATTGAAAGACAATTTTCCATCGAACTCGAAATTGACTCGTAAAGAGCCAATAAAAAAAGAAAGAATCGAAGACAAGAAAGTTGAGAAAGTTGTCACCGGATTAGTTAAAAAACAGAAACGATCGTTCTCTAAGAAACTTGCGGAGACCTTTCTCGAAGATGACACTAAAAGTGTTGGAGGTTATATATTTCATGATGTGTTAATACCTGCGGCTAAAGCCATGATAAGTGATATGGTTGGTGGCGGTATTGAGATGTTGCTCTTTGGTGAGCGTCGTGGACGTAACACTAGAAGAGATGGTAACCGCTCGTACACCAGTTATGGTTCATATTACCGTGACTCTGATAGGGATTCTAGAGGATCGAGAGATTCTGGTAGAGATAGGGACCGTGATTCTAGAGGATCGAGGGATATATCCAAGCAAGGTCGAGCTAGACATGATTTTGATGAAATTATATTAGAAACACGTGGCGAGGCCGAGGAAGTGTTATCTCAATTAGTTGATCTAACTATTGATTATCAAATGGCAAGTGTTGCGGATTTGTATGGATTGGTTGGTATTGATAGTAACTTTGCAGATGACAAATATGGTTGGTATGAGTTGCGCAGTGCTAGTGTTAGCCGAGTACGTGGTGGATATTTGATAAACCTTCCACGGACGCAACCATTAGATTAGGAGGCTAGTTATGTTTGGACCGTACGGTGGGTATATGGATGACATATTCCCACTTTTCTTTAAGAAATATCAAGGGAAACAAAAGGGCGTAATACATCAAGAGACTTGTCCAGAATGTGGTAAGACATTAGCAAACCTCTATTATCGTCAAGATAAATGGAAGTGTAAGAAATGTTGGGATAATTCGCCGATAATCATAACTATGCCTAAGAATCATGGAAGACAGGCATCGTTGAATAGTATTATTGCTGCTGAAGAATTAGCGTTTGAGAAGATGGTAGAAAACAAGGAGCATAGCAATGAAAAAGTGTAGATATATATTTGAAGATATATTCTTTATTATTGTATTATGTGCTCCTTGGTGTTTACTAGAGTTGTTTAATGTTCCGGAAAGCATAATGATTCATATTGCAAGGAGGGATACTGATGCTTAGGATTGGTGTTGTTGGCTATAGCCCAATGGTCACGAAGAACCACATATTAGAGTTGATCATGGAAATGGAGAACGCAGAGCTTACAGTAGTATGTAAGAAAGTTGGTCGTGCGGTTGTATTTGTTAATAAAATAACGGGCACAAAAGCAAGGGATCTCTATGAGATTCTAAAGGGTGAAGAAAATGGGACAACATAAACACAATCCAAATGTTGCACTTGCTAAGGAGGGTAAGCTCCCTCCTAAAATTCCGGAGATGAGTCAGAAGCAAAAGGACTTATTAGCACAAGAGGAACTATATAATATTATCCAAGACAGAATTCTGAAAGGATATACTAATAGACGTATACTTAGAGGGAGGAACTAATGACAAATAAAGAGGCTTATGAGAAGGCGGTTGGAATGTCTATCGACCCAATCTTCTTTATCGTTAAGAATATTGATCCATATGAGGAATTCGATCCTATACATGATAAATTACGTTTAAAGCCAATTGTTAGTCGCAAAGGTGATTGGTTAATATATCATTCCTACGATTTCAAGTTTGAATGTTATGTGCTGAAAGGAGAAAGATAATGGGTATATTAAGAATTGTAATTGACACATCTGGGCCTAGAGTTGATGCTCAGACATTCGCTTATGTTATTGATAGTATAGAAGATCTTGATAATGAGCGCATACGCGAAGGTCTTACAAAAGCGGTAGAGCGCTATATGGAGCAAAAAGATGGCGAGCATACATATTTTGAACCTAGGGAATCACTGCTAAACCCTTACGGTCAATATGCAGCGGACTTCGCTAAGAACCACGGTATAAGCATAGCAGAGGCATATACACACCCAACAGTTCAGGCAAGATATGAGTACTACAACCGAACAGGTAAATAAAAAATATTAATCTCTTGAAAGGAGAATATACTAATGAGTATGAAAGAATGGGCAAAGAGTGAAGTAAAAATAGCATGTGCAAGAGAGGTAAAAGCAGCTAAGGTTGATGGTCATCCAGAGGACGCTGGATATGGGGTTGCTTGTTATAGGAGTGCAATGAAAGCATTCAATTCCCTTATGAAAGACGGTCATAGTGGCTATAGTATTGGGTTTACAAAGAATATCCTTATGGCTTTGATTGACGGTAAGCCTTTAACACCAATCGAGGATACTGATGATATTTGGAATGATGTATCATGCGATAAAAACGGAGTTACAAATTATCAGTGTAAGCGAATGAGTTCCCTATTCAAGGATGTTTATCCAGATGGAACTGTTAAATATAATGATGTAAATTCAGTGATTAAAGTCGACACTAGCAATGGTAGCACCTGGTCTAGTGGCTTAATATTGCAAGGCATTTATTAAAAAATTAGGAAAAGAGGAATAGATATGGATATTATCATAAGGACCAAACAAGAGGTTGATGTGTCCGTAATTGCTGACCAGATTCATAGTTCTTTGGTTGGTGAGATTGACTATGTTCATTCAAATGTGTTCTTAAATGTTAATCCGAAAGAGCAGAATATAACATTATTCTTTGATGCTGATTCAATGGTTAACAAGGGAGTTATTGAGGGAACAACAAATACTGCTCTTAAGTTATTAAAGGACTATTTATAATGTGCGAAGGAAGAACTGGTCCGTTTGGAGAAAACCCACATAATATGTGCTTGTATTATGTGGAGGGCATTAATCGGTTTGTTGGTGAGATGGGGGAGATAGTGGACAATATACACAAATATGTTACTCCATCTCAGATAATGTTATTCAAAAGTAAAAAAGAATGTATGGCTTTTATAGACGCTAGCACACATTCATATATCATTGAGTTGATTTATCCTGACCCATATGAGAATAGGGAGGACATATAATGAAGATTATTAAGTGGCTACGTGTGATATTCACAATAATAAGTGTTGAGAAATGTTATTTTGTAAGAGATTTCAACGGCCAGGCGGCATATGGAGAGTGTAATGGCTCAGGTATAGCAGATGAGGAAGAGAATCCTATATGTAAGAAATGTCCTCATTTCACAACAAGTAAATATCTATTTTAAAGGAGTGTACAAATGAAAATTATTAAAGCGGGTTATGAGATTATAGATGTATTGGATGGAGATGCCATCTTAAAGAAGATTGAATTATGTGGCAGAGTTTGTTATAAGTCGGAAGAAAAAATAGATGACGAGTCGAGTAAGAAGTTCGTTGAGGATATAATCAAAAGAGGTCACGAGTCTGTATTGGAGCATGTAAGCTTCACCATCAGATTTATTGTGGATAGAGGAGTGTCTCATGAATTAGTACGTCATCGTATTGCTTCATTCTCACAGGAGTCAACAAGGTATTGCAATTACGGTCATGAAAATGAGGTTACGTTTATAAAGCCAATGTTCTGGGAAGAGATCAGAAAAAAGAATACCGAGCAATATGATACATGGTTATCTAGCTGTAAGTATTCGGAAGTTTCATATCTAGGGCTAATCAATAATGGTAGTACAGCACAGGAAGCACGTTCAGTCTTACCTAATAGTTTGAAAACTGAAGTTATTATGACTGCTAATTTGCGTGAGTGGCGTCATTTCTTTAAATTAAGAACACCTATTGCTGCTCACCCTCAAATGCGTGAAGTAACAATACCATTACTTAGGGAATTACAAGGTATTATTCCTGTAATATTTGACGATATCCGAATATACACACCGTATAAGGAGGCAGTCAAATGAGTAAATCATATTGGCATTGTCCTATATGTAAAGGTAATTTTGATTATGGCGAGAACTGTGATTGTGGAGATGCGGCGCCTATAATAGGTGTAGATCTAAGTCCAGAGGTAGGTAGTTCAAATTTTGACATCGGAAACAAAGAAGAAAATGAAAAGGAAATAGCTTTCCGGTCTCTTATGGTCGCTGTTGAAAATATGAAGATAGCCTTTGACCGGTCTCTTCCAGCGATAGTAGCAAGTATGGAAACTTTCGATAAAGCTATGCTTGTGTTCGAGGAAGCGAGGAAAAACGATGAGTGCAATAAACAAAAAGCCAGAATTACAAGATAGGGTAAGACATAAGGAAGCTAATATATCAGGAACTGTGATAGCGAAATATAATGGTGGATTTAGTAAGATCTTACCTATACTTGATGTGCTAGATACGGAAGACAAGGTACATTATGGAATTCCGGCTTACAATTGGGAAGTTATAAAGGAGGAACCAGATGTTAAATAAAGTAGAACATTTATTGGTTTGTCTATCGGAAGAAGCATCAGAGGTTCAAAGGAAATAGCAAAAGGTCTTAGATTTGGACTTAATAACTCATGGGAAGGGAATCCGACACCAGCGGAAAAGATATTTAATGAGTTCTCCGATATGATTTCGGTATTTGAAATGCTTCGAAATGAAGGAGTATTTTCAAATGTCGATACAAGAAGATCGTGCATCCCTCATAAGAAGTATAAAGTTAACAAATTTATGGATTATGCAAGGAGTATTGGTACACTAGAAAAGGAGGATAACAATGAATAATATTAATATAATTGCTGTTGGTAGCGGTATATCCAACATTAAACAATATATAGACTCCCTCCGTGATAACAACATACCTGTATGCGAAGAACTTTTAAAAATAGAGGATGGTCAGAAAATTGGTAATAAGTTGTTCTTTTGGGTATGTCCTGTATGTGGAAATAACAATGACCCAATGACTATATGCGCTTGTGGTAATAAGGATTATGATATGAATCATATGTGGATTGCGCCTAGATCGTCTATGACAGAAGATATGAGACGCTCTGTATTAGTCGCTATAAATTCTGTTTACGGATTACCAAATAGTAAAAATGTTGACGAGTTCACAGCCGAACTTGATTATGATGGATATGAACCATATCTTTTTAGCTGGGATAAAAGGGAGTATAAAAATGGATCCAAATAATGTAAAATATGCAATAACACCTAAAACAATAACAATAATGTGTGGTCTACCTAGAAGTGGAAAGAGTACCTGGGTATGTCAACATAAGACTAACGACATCATTGTGTCTGCTGATGATATGCGATTATTGGTTTATAATAAGGAATATTGGAGTGAAGGCGAGCCATTAATGTGGAGTATTAGGGAAATACTTTTACGAATGTTAATGCAGCAAGGAGCGAATATTATAGTCGATGAAACAAACACTATGAAAGAGAGAAGAAGACCTATTATAAAAATGGCTCAGAAATATGGTTATCAAATAATATGCGTGTTCATCAATAGTTCTGCATCCTATAAATGTAAGGAGAGGGCTATAGCGGAAGGAAAAGAATATTTAACGCCTATCATAGATAGAATGAACGACCAATTTGAGAAGCCAACAAAAGAAGAGGGCTTTGACGAGGTGATAATAATATGAGCGATTTAAAGGATAGAGAACCAGAAATGCAAGATGAAGTAAAGCACAAAAGTAAGAATTCGGATAAAACAGGTATTGTGATTGCTAAATACCCGCTTTCGAATGGTAATATAGTTCTAGATATTCGCCTTACAGAGGAAAAGATATACTATTCATCGCCCATTGGGAACTGGGAAGTTACAAAAGCATGTGACGAATAGCAATTCGCGGTAAATACAGAGTCTATAATGAGGAGACGATTAGTTTTGTTGCGTGAATACACCAGTATAGGGTGACAGTAGCGGAAACAAAGTATCGTCTTCTCATATTTTTTATTTCTTGAAAGGAGATAAACTAATGGATGAAAACCAAAAGAAGAAGTTATTGTACGTCGGAGGAGCACTACTTGTAATAATCTGGTTTTACAATAAAGGTCGTAATGATGAGCTTATAAAAATTTGTAATAAGGCAACATTTGTAGTATTGAAAACACGTTTCGAAAAATAATTAAAATAAAAAGGGGACAAGGGTTATGAAAATAGCAAATGTATTGAGTAATGTAACGAAAGATCTTTCTAAAATTACTGGCCGTACCGGTCTAGTAATGCAAAAAAACAGTCCTGAAATCTTATTAGTGGTTGGTGTAGCTGGGACAGTTGTATCCGCTGTATTGGCTTGTCGTGCAACTCTTAAAGTTGAAGAGGTTCTTGACAACCACAAAGCGAAAGCTGAAAAAATTAACGATTGTTGGGAAAAGGTTAAAGAGGGAGATATTTCTCTTGACGAATATTCCGAAAATGATCATAGAAAAGATTTAACAGTAACATATGTACAGACAAGTGTTGAATTTGTTAAGCTTTACGGTCCAGCCATTACGCTTGGTATAGCGTCTATTGCTTGTATTATTGGCGCACACGGTATCATGAAAACACGTAACGTTGCACTTATGGCTGCTTATAAGGCTGTTGAAGAAAGTTTTAATGCATATCGTAAACGTGTTGTAGAGGAACATGGCGAGCAAGCAGACTACATGTATAAAAACGGTCTACGAAGCGAAGTTGTTACAGAAAATGAAGTTGATGAAGACGGGAAAGTACGTAAAGTTAAGAAAACAAACATGATTAAAGATCCAGGCGTACCAAGTTTGTATGCTAGATTTTATGATGAGTCATGTACTCAATGGTCTAAGAACGCGGAATATAATCTAATGTTCCTAAGAAGTCAACAAAGTTACCATAATGAGATGCTTAAGGTTCGTGGGCACGTGTTCCTAAACGAGGTATATGATGCACTTGGTATTCCAAGAACTAAACCAGGGTCGGTTGTTGGTTGGGTGTTTGGCGAGGGTGATAGTTTCATAGATTTCGGTATATTTGACGGAGATAGAGAACGCGCTAGAGCATTTGTCAACGGCAACGAACGCAATATATTACTTGACTTCAATGTTGATGGTGTTATTAACGATCTCATCTAACATAAAGAGATATTAGGAGGGGCCATGCTACAGAAGAATCAAATGATTTTATACTTCTGGTGGGACGAAGAAAATAACATGTTTTATGACGAATGTGGTCAACTTGTTATTAATATTTTTGAAATGGTAACTCCTAATGATCTTTTGTTATTTAAAAAGGATCATGGGTATTGCTTGTTTCCACACCGGGAGACTAAGGGCATATTATGTGAGTTCGTCACTGATGATGACATGAAAGATATTTTGTATTATTATGAAAGTAAAAAACTCTCTTGAAAGGAGAATGTATATGAAAGTAAAAATTGGAGATGTTATATTTAATAGTGAAGATCAGCCTATTATGCTAATTCTTGATGAAAAAGAAAGAGGATTTATTACTAACATGGGCGATCAGAATAATTTTTGATTCCGAAGAGAAGAAACTTATATCTGATATGGACCCAAATCAATTTTCGTTTTGTAGTTTTCCTGAAGATTATAGTATAAAGAAAATTCATGTATTCATGAATGATATAGGCGATGAAAAATAAATAATCTCTTGAAAGGAGAATGAATATGAAATCAGTAATCACCAAAATTGCTATATTTGCCATTGGAGTTGGAGTTGGTGTATTAGCAGTTAAGAAATATTACAAAGATCTTGCCGAGGACGAAATTGAGAGTGTTAAAGAGCACTATGGTAAGAATAAAAGGTTTGAACCTAAAGACTCTACTGCTTGCGCTGAATCCAAAAAGATGAAAGAAGATCCAGATACAATAGATAGAAAAAAGAAGAGGAACGTAACAAATCCTCTTACTAGGTCTTCTGCAGATGAAAACGATTATAAAAAAGCAAAAAAAAACTATAATTCAATGAGCTTGCATCCTGTAGATGAGGAAGAAATGAACCCACCTAACACGGATAAAACACAACCATATTTGATTGATAGCGAGGAATTTGCTGATACTTTTGACAACCACGAGAAAGTCTGCTTGTATTATTACAGGATAGACGATGTTCTAACAGAAGAAAATGAAGAGGTCTTAATGGACCGTGAGAACGTCGTTGGTTTCGAGGCTATCAAAGAACTTGATATTGAGCCGACCGTATGGGTACGTAATGAAAGGTTAGATATTGATTATGAGATTATGGCCTTAAACAAATCATATCAAGAAACTGTGCATGGAATAGATATGGAAGACAATCTAAGTCCACGTGAAAGATATATGAAAAAGGGTAAAGGGAAGGAAAATTTAGATGAGTAAATATTTTGATTTCTTATGTGATATTACGGGGAAGACAAACAAGTACGATATGTTGCTTGGTAAATTACATCGGATAGAGTTTTATTCTCTAATACCCAATGATGATAATAGAGGTGCTGATGGACAGCAATTACGTGAAACTTTCATTTCTGAGATGGGGCCACAAGCCCTTTCTCCATGCGAAGATGGACCCTGCACTGTTCTCGAAATGCTTATTGGTTTATCGTTTAGGCTCGAGTTCGAGACCGCACAAAGTCGTTGGGAAAAGACTCCTAGCGAGTGGTTTTGGATATTAATTGATAATTTGGAACTCACTTGGTGTGACAATAATGAGTTTCTAGATATGACAGAAGTGTCACAAATCGATGAAAAAGTGTCACAAATGCTCGAAAGGACGTACGAAAGTGACGGAAATGGTGGATTATTTCCCCTAAAAAAAACAAAAAAAGACCAAAGACGCGTTGAAGTGTGGTATCAAATGAGTGAATATATGCTCGAAAACTACCCAATTTAGACAGAATTTATATCAAAAAAGGCCCATTGTTACACTTTTTCGTAACATTGTTACACTTTTAAATACGGAAACGTAACAGAAAAATGCCAAAAAACGCTAAAAAAACGGGTGTTTTGGGCCATTTTGACTATTTTGTTACATTGTTACATTTATTCTCTTATATTAGTATGAGAAAAAAGAGTATATATAGAGCTCTACTGTAAAAAAAAGTGTAACATGTAACAAACCGACAAAAAGTACGTGAAAGGAGGACGCCCGTGGATTTCTATCACATCACAGAAGAAACGAGCAAAAAAGGAACTCTTCAAATATATCCCGACTTCAAAGCTTGTCGATCTAAAGATTTGATGATTCGCGGGAGATCATTTTATGCGATATGGGATAACAACAAACAAATGTGGTCAACCGACGAGTATGATGTTCAGCGATTAGTTGATGAAGAACTAAATGAATACAAAAGTGAAAGGCAGAAAGCTTTCTCAGGCCCTATAGAAATAAAACGAATGATAAGTATGTCTTCAAATATGTGGAAGAACTATAGAGCTTTTATTAGAGAGATGTCTGATAATTCACATCAATTGGACGATCATATTGCATTTGCAAATACTGAAGTAAAAAAAAGCGATTATGTTAGTCACAGATTACCATATTCTTTGAAGGAAGGAAAAATAGATGCGTATGACGAACTCATCGGAACCTTGTATGAACCAGAAGAAAGGACAAAACTCGAATGGGCTATCGGAGCTATCATCTCAGGAGACGCAAAGAACATTCAAAAATTTATTGTCTTGTACGGAGAAGCTGGTACAGGCAAATCTACCATTCTTAACATTATCCAAAGTCTCTTTCAAGGATACTATACAACGTTCGAGGCAAAGGCTTTAACAAGCGCCAGTAATGTATTTTCCACAGAAGTTTTTAGAGGCAACCCATTAGTTGCAATTCAACATGATGGAGACCTTTCAAGAATAGAGGATAATACAAAACTAAACTCAATAATATCTCATGAAGAAATGACAATGCATGAAAAATTTAAACCAGCATATATGGCACGATCAAATGCGTTTCTATTTATGGGTACAAACAAACCAGTTAAGATAACTGATGCTAAATCCGGAATTATAAGAAGACTTATAGATGTCAGACCAAGCAATAATAAGATACCAACAAAGAGATATCACACTTTAATTAGTCAGATAGATTTTGAATTGGGCTCTATTGCTTGGCACTGTCTTCAAGTATATCAAGAAAAAGGTAAAAATTATTATGCCGGTTATCGCCCATTAGAGATGATATTTCAAACAGATGTATTCTTTAACTTTGTTGAGGCAAACTATCATATATTCAAAGAACAAGATGGAGTAAGTCTAGCCCAAGCATATGAAATATATAAAGCTTATTGCGACGAAGCTCTTATTGAGTTTAAAATGCCTCGCCATAAATTTAGGGAAGAACTTAAGTCATATTTTGAGAAGTTTCTTGACATGACAAGAGTCGATGGTAAGCAGATCCGTAGTTATTATATGGGTTTCCTTTCTGAGAAGTTTGCTATATCAGAAACACCAAAAGAGGAAACGCCATATTCACTAGTGCTTGACGATCCAAATTCGATACTTGACGAGGAGTTAACCGATTGCCCTGCGCAGTATGCTACGGCAAAAGAAACGCCTAAGGGTAAATGGGATGAGACTACTACAACTCTGTCCGATATCAACACTAGGGAAACTCATTATGTTAAACCGCCATTAAATCATATAGTCATTGATTTTGATTTAAAAGATATTAGTGGTGAAAAGTCCATGCAGTTAAATCTTGAAGCCGCAAGTAAATGGCCAACTACATATGCCGAGTTTAGTAAAAGTGGAGCGGGGATTCATCTTCATTATAATTATGACGGCGATGCTCGCAAACTTAGTAGAGTATATTCAGAAGGTATTGAAATTAAAGTATTTGTTGGGCAAGCATCTTTGAGGAGGAGACTATCCAAATGCAACAATTCACCAATAGCCACAATAAGTAGTGGCTTGCCTTTGAAAGGAGATAAGAGCGTGATCAACTTCGAAGCTGTTAAAAGTGAGAAGGGATTAAGAGATATTATTTCTCGAAATCTTAGAAAAGAAATTCACCCAGGCACCAAACCAAGTATAGACTTCATTTATAAAATACTAGATGAAGCTTATATATCAGGGATGCCATATGATGTTAAAGATATGCGTCCTAGAGTATTAGCATTCGCAAACAATTCCTCTCATCAAGCAGATTACTGTATTAAGTTGGTAAGTAAAATGCAATTTACATCTGACGAGAGCAGTGCATCTGTTGATGATGTTAAAAATGAAGACCTTATATTCTATGATGTTGAGGTTTTCCCAAATTTGTTTGTTGTTGTATGGAAAAAAAAAGGCGGTAATAAAGTTAAGATGATTAATCCATCGGCAAGTGAGATTGAGGAGCTTTTTAAATTAAAGTTAATAGGTTTCAATTGTCGTAGGTATGATAATCATATACTGTATGCCCGATATATAGGGTACGATAACAAACAGTTATATGAGCTTAGTCAAAAGATAATAAAAGGAAGTCGTAACTGTATGTTTGGTGAAGCATACAATATTTCTTACACCGACGTATACGACTTTGCTTGTGTGCAAAATAAAATGGGCCTAAAAAAATGGGAGATAAAACTTGGAATTCATCATCAAGAATTAGGTCTTCCATGGGACGAAGATGTACCCGAAGCGTTATGGGGTACAGTTGCAGATTATTGCGGAAACGATGTTGACGCGACAGAAGCCACATTTGATCATTTAGCAGGCGACTGGGCCGCAAGACAAATCTTAGCAGAGTTGAGTGGACTATCCGTAAATGATACAACCAATCAACATTCTATCAAGATAGTGTTTGGTAATGATAAGAAGCCCCAATCTAGTTTCAATTATCCAGACTTAAGTAAACGATTTATTGGTTATAAATTTGAAAATGGGGTTAGTACATATCGTGGAGTAAAGACTGGCGAGGGTGGATATGTATTTGCCAAACCCGGTATGTATTCTAATGTTGCCGTGCTTGACGTCGCGTCTATGCATCCAACAACCATTGAAGCAGAACAAATGTTTGGCCGCTATACTAAGAACTACAGCGATCTAAAGGCTGGTCGCCTAGCGATCAAACGTAAAGACTTTGATACATTGAAAACTTTATTAAATGGACGTCTAATACCTTTTATAGAAAATGCTCTTAGTGATAATCCGAGATTTACATTGAAAGATGTATCTAATGGATTGAAGACTGCGCTTAACTCTGCATATGGATTAACATCGGCTAGTTTCGAAAATCCGTTTAAGGATCCTAGAAATATAGACAATGTTGTTGCTAAACGTGGTGCTTTGTTTATGGTCGACTTGAAAGAGGCGGTAAATAACCAAGGGTTTGATGTTGTTCACATTAAGACCGACTCTATCAAAATTCCAGATGCAACCCCTGAAATAATACAATTTGTCATGAACTTTGGAAAGGAATATGGTTATGATTTCGAACATGAAGAGACATATAGCCGATTCTGTCTAGTTAACGATGCGGTATACATTGCAAAAGTTGGATGGACCCCAGATGGAAAACATATTGGAGAATGGACAGCTACAGGGGCGCAGTTCGCGCAACCATACGTATTCAAAACACTATTCTCTCATGAACCAATTGAATTTGAGGATATGTTAGAAGTAAAATCGGTAACTTCAGCTTTATATCTTGACATGAATGAAACCTCGGAAAATCATGACTATCATTTCATTGGTAGGGTTGGAGCATTCTGTCCAGTTAGACCTGGTTGTGGTGGCGGACTTCTTATGAGAGAAAAAGAGGGTAAGTACTACGCAGCAACGGGTAGCAAAGGATATAGATGGTTGGAAGCAGAGATGATAATTGAACTTGAGAAAAAAGAGGAATTAGATTTAGACTATTATAATAACATGGTTGATGCCGCGGTTGAAGACATTTCTAAATATGGAGACTTCGAGTGGTTTATATCGGATACTATAAAGAATGACTCAAAAGATGAACCAATTGGATTTAATGACACTCCCCCATGGGTGATGGCTTGTGGAAGAAACGATTGTCTTGGGTGTCCCGATTGGAGTATTAGCGCAGAGACTGGAATGGAATGTAAAGCTGGATATGATGCACTACCATTTTAAAAATTGAGAGGAGAAATACAAATGATAGTAAAAAGTAATATATCAATTGAAAATGCGCATATAGCGTTTCGTAATTTTAGTGGAAAAGAGGGTAAGTTTAACCCTGCAGGAAGACGTAATTTCTGCGTGTTCTTAGAAGGCGAGTTAGCAGAACAACTGATAAACGATGGATGGAACGTTAGATGGTTAGAGCCAAAAGACGATCAAGATGATCCACAAGCATATATGCAAGTATCTGTTAGTTTTGAAAATGTACCTCCAAAAATAATAATCATGACAAGCAGAGGCAAATCAATTCTTGATGATGAGTCTGTATCCCTTTTGGATTGGGCTGAAATAGAAGAGGTTGATCTTATACTTCGTCCGTATAATTGGGAAGTTAGTGGAAAGAGCGGAGTAAAGGCCTATGTGAAGTCAATGTATGTTGTCATTGCAGAGGATGAGTTTGAGCGCAAATATAGAGATATTCCAGATAGTGCAGTAGAGACCATAGGCGGTTGTCTGAACTGCGATGCTTGCGATGGTAGTTGTAAGTCACACGACGAATAATTTCATGGCGGATGTGCTATCGACCTAACGGGCATTCTTTAAAGGAGGTGACTCAAATACATGGCAATCGATTTATATGAACATCAGCGAGATGCTGTTGAAAAAATAGATAATGGAAATATACTAGTAGGCGGAGTCGGCTCTGGAAAATCTCGAACTGCTCTCGCCTACTATTTTACCAAAGTCTGTGAAGGGAAAATAAAAACCAATGAAGTAGGTGGATATTCGCCTATGAAAAGACCGAAGGATTTATATATCATAACCACAGCTAGAAAACGTGACACCTTAGATTGGGAGAAAGAATGTATACCCTTTCTTTTATCAACAAAAAGGGAACTTAGTATTGGCGGCGTTGGCGTCTTTGTTGATTCATGGAATAACATAAGTAAATATGCTAATGTTAAAAATGCGTTCTTTATTTTTGATGAGCAGCGTGTAGTAGGTAATGGAACATGGGTTAAATCATTTATAAAAGCTACACAGAACAACGAATGGATTTTGTTAAGTGCCACTCCAGGAGACACATGGATGGATTATATTCCTGTATTCATAGCTAATGGCTGGTATAAAAATAGAACTGAATTTATTAGACGCCACGTTGTATATAACAACTTCTCTAAATATCCTAAGATCGATCATTATGTGGATGTGGGCAGACTTATTAAACTTCGAGAAGCAGTTATTGTTAATATGAGTTATAAGAAAAGAACCATTGCTCATGATAAGAATGTTCCTGTAGAATTTGATAGAGAACTGTTTGAGAAAGTGCTAATCAAAAGATGGCACATCTATGAAGAGAGGCCCATTAAAGATGTTGGTGAACTTTGCTACACAATGAGAAAAGTAGTTAATAGTGATCCAAGCAGACTCAAAGCAATAACAGAACTTGTTAGTAAACACCCAAAGGTTATCATATTCTATAATTTTAATTATGAAAGGGATTTATTATTAAAGTTGGGTGAAGATTTAGGAATCACAACAAAACAATGGAACGGTCATAGACATGAACCTATACCGGACACAGATCAATGGATATATATTGTCCAGTATACCGCAGGAGCAGAGGGATGGAACTGCATAGAAACTAATGCTATAATATTCTTCTCTCAAAATTACTCATATAAATCCACAACCCAAGCCGCTGGTCGTATTGATAGATTAAATACCCCGTTTGTTGATTTGTTTTATTATTATCTTAGATCAACATCATACATCGACTTGGCGATACAGAAAGCGTTTAATAATAAAAAAGATTTTAATGAGTATCGTTTTATGGCTGCCTAACCGGCCTCGCGTCAAAAACATAGCCTCTAATAGAAGAGGAGTAGAAAATGCCTTTTCTATTTTTTGAAAAAGGAGGCCGTCACATGTTAGAAAGCGCATTTCAGTCGGAATTAATACAAGAATTAAAACAAATATTTCCTGGATGTTATGTTATTAAGAATGATGCAAACTATATTCAGGGATTTCCTGATTTAACAATACTGTACAAAAATATGTGGGCGGTCTTAGAATGTAAAAAAAGTCTTCGTGAGCCATATAGACCAAATCAAGAATATTATATTGAAAAACTTGATGATATGTCTTTCAGTTCTATGATTTGTCCCGAAAATAAAGAGGCGGTGTTATATGAACTTCAACACACATTTAGGCCTAGAAGGGCATCATGCTTTTCTGAGCGCTAGCAAATACCATTGGATTAATTATGATGAAGAAAAATTATTTTCAACTTATTCCAAATTTAGAGCAATTCAAAGAGGCACAGATCTCCATGACCTTGCTTGTAGACTTATAAATCTTGGCGTTAAACTGCCAAAAACAAATAAAACTCTAAACCTATATGTAAATGATGCTATAGGTTATAAGATGAAATGTGAGCAAATTTTATATTATTCGGATAACTGTTTTGGAACAGCAGATGCCATATCTTTTAGAAAAAATATTCTTCGAATTCATGATTTAAAAAATGGAGATACCCAGGCGTCCATCAAACAACTCTTAGTTTATACCGCTATATTCTGTTTAGAGTATAAAATTAAACCTATTGACATTGATATAGAACTTCGTATATATCAGTATGATGAGGCTTTTATTTATATTCCTGAACCAGAAGAAATATTTAACATTATGGATACTATAATTGATTTTGATAAGAAGATTGAACAATTAAAAACAAGGGGGTAAATGTTCATGAGCGATGAATTAAAACATTATGGAATGGCTCGCCGTTCTGGGCGTTACCCTTGGGGAAGTGGCGGGGAACCATATCAAAGAGCTGTAGGTTGGCGTGGTCATATTCAAGCACTCCGTGATCAAGGATTAAGCGCTACAGAAATTGCTAAATTTGAAGGAATAAAGACAAGTCAACTGAGAGCAAGAAACTCTATAACTAAAGATGATGGTAGAGCAGAAAATAGAACAGTGGCTATGAGATATAAAGATAAGGGATATTCTAATATGGAAATTGCTCGTCGCATGAGCTCTCCAAATAAAACATGGAATGAATCCTCTGTAAGAAGTCTCATAGACCCAATCCTTGCTGAGAGAGCGGCAATTACAAAAGCCACAGCTAGTATGCTGAAAGAAAGTGTTGATGAAAAAAGATTTATAGATATTGGTGCTGGCGTTGCCAATCACCTTGGAGTAAGTCCTACTAAGTTAAACACTGCTGTTGCCGAATTACAAGAGCAAGGATATAAGGTGCATAAGGTAAACGTTCCGCAAATAGGTATACCTGGGCAGTTTACGATAGTTAAAGTTTTAGGTACACCAGATACAGAGTGGAAAGATATAGTTAAACCTGGAGATTTTGATAAAATAAAGAGCATTACTGCTTCTTCTGATGACTTTGGTAGATCTTATCATTCAGATTTAGGTTTAAAACCAATACAGAGCGTTGATTCAAAAAGAATCATGGTTCGCTATGCCAAAGATGGTGGTAGCGATAAAGATGGGGTTATGGAGCTTCGCAAAGGCGTCGAAGATCTAGATCTTGGTGGAGCTAAATATGCTCAAGTTCGTATTGGTGTTGATGGTACTCATTTCCTAAAAGGAATGGCTATTTATAGTGATAACATGCCAAAAGGTGTTGATGTTATATTTAACACTAATAAATCGGATACGGGTAACAAGCTTGATGCTATGAAAAAAATGAAAGAAGTTCCTGATGATACTGGTAAAAAAATAATTGATCCGGATAATCCTTTTGGCGCAACTATAAAACCAGGAGGACAGAGAGGCTCTATTAATATTGTTAATGAAGAGGGTGATTGGGAGCATTGGTCTAAAACGATCTCGTCTCAAATACTTTCAAAACAAACAGTGCCATTAGCAAAAACTCAACTCGATTTGGCTTTGAAACACAAACAAGAAGAATATGATGAAATCATGGCACTCACAAATCCTGTTGTTAAAAAACAACTTCTTCTTGCATTTTCTGATGATTGCGATTCATCTGCAGTTCATCTTAAAGCCGCAGCCTTACCGAGACAAGCATCTAAAGTTCTTCTTCCTATTCCAGGGCTTAAAATGAATGAGGTTTATGCACCGACATATAAAGATGGAGAAGCCGTAGTTCTTATTCGTCATCCTCATGGAGGAACTTTTGAAATACCCCAATTAATAGTAAACAATAAGAACAAATCGGCAAAAGATGTTATGGGTAATGCTCCGGATGCCATTGGTATTCATCCAAAGGTTGCTCAAAAAATGTCTGGAGCAGACTTCGATGGAGATGCCGTCATAGTTATACCAAACAATAGAGGATATATAAAGACTTCTGCATCACTTAAAGGTCTTGAAAACTTTGATCCTATTGAATTATACCGTATTCCAGAAGGTTCCAATATACCACCTATCAAACCAAAAACTAAGCAAACCAAAATGGGAGAAGCCTCTAATCTAATTACAGATATGACCATTAAAGGTGCCACTATTGACGAGCTCGCTAGGGCTGTTAGGCATTCAATGGTTGTAATAGACTCAGAGAAGCATAACCTTGATTATAGGCGATCATATATTGATCATGGGATAGCTGCTCTAAGTGAAAGATATCAAAATGGTAAACGTGGTGGCGCATCTACTCTAGTATCTAAAGCATCTTCTGAGAAGAGAGTCTTAGACAGAAAACCAAGAAGCGCTAAAGATGGTGGACCAATAGACCGCATTACTGGTGAGAAAGTTTATACTCCTACCGGGGTGTCGTATGTAAATAAAAAAGGCACATTGATAGAGAAGAAGAATAAATCTACAAAGATGGCAGAAGTATCTGACGCCTTTGAACTATCATCAGGCCGCCCCATAGAAGAGGTATATGCCGCTTATGCTAATAATTTAAAGGGTCTTGGTAATAAATCAAGAGCTAATGCATTATCCACAATACCAACCCCATATAGCCCATCCGCAAAGAAGGCTTATGAGACAGAAGTTGCCACTCTAACAGCTCACTTAAACATTGCGCTTATGAACAAACCAATTGAGAGACAAGCACAGATTCTTGCTACATCTGTTGTTAATAGGAAGCTTCAAGCCAATCCTAACATGGATGCCGATGATCTTAAGAAGGTACGTAACCAAGCATTAGCAGAAGCAAGAACACGCACAGGAGCGCATAAGAATCAAGTTGAGATCTCAGATAAAGAATGGGCCGCTATTCAAGCAGGTGCTGTTAGTCCATCAAGATTAACTCAGATTCTACAGAACACTAATCTTGATAGAGTTAAAGAGTTGGCTACACCTAGAACTACAACATCTATTGCTAAAGCTCGTGTCACTCGTGCACGATCCATGCTTGACTTAGGCTACACACAAGCAGAAGTCGCAGAAGCTTTAGGCATCTCAACCGCTGGATTATCAAAAGCATTAACTTAGTCGAAAGGAGAAAAACTAATGAGATCTGTAATGTTAACAACTATTGATAATCCGTTTTCTCCTTTCGATCAGTTTGATGATTGGAAAAAGTTTGATGAGATCAATGGATATTATTCATGTGCATACTTGGCAAGAATAGTTAAAACAAGTGATGAGTTATCAGAAGCCGATGAAGACTTGGCTATCGAACAAGCTATTGATGAAATTGTTAACTTAAATATTTTAGGAATCTATAAAAAAGTTACAATGTCTTCTGAATAAATAAAAAATAAATTATTTAACACTAGGGGGGAGGTCTCGCACCACATACCCCCCGCCCATATCGCCTGACTCTTTTATTTTTCCCCGCGGGAGCATTTTTGGGAATGTTTCCGGTTCTATGGGCCGTGAAGGGACCAACCAAACACAATTACAAGGAGGAATTTACAATGTCAAACAACAGAGGGCACAGAAATTCAAACAATCCAGTGGATGAGAAGGCTAACATCAAGTTAGATGACGCTCAACTGCCAACTAACCCAGAGGGTGCAGAAGATCAAAAGGGTTTAGAGAATCCTGAAACACCAACAAATCCTGAAACACCAACAAATCCTGAAACACCAACAAATCCTGAAACACCAACAAATCCTGAAACACCAACAAATGAGGATGGCGAAAAGGGATCAGCATCTAATCCACCAATACCAGAGGATACAGAAGACAAAACGGATAACGACTCGGATGACGAGCTTGGTGGAGAACCTACTACTGTGTATGTGGTTACATCTAACAAGGTTAATGTTCGCAAAGGTCCTAATAAAGATTACTCTATATTAGATGTTCTTTCTAAAGGATTCGAGTTAAAGATAAGGTCCATAACCGATGACGGTCAATGGGGCCTAATCTATACCACAACGGATATTGTTGGATATATCATGATGGAGTTCATCGAAGAGGTTTAAAAATTCTTACATAAATTTTAGAGAGACTTATATAAGGATTAAAGGTCAGTATTAATTTCTCCGAAGTGGTGAGTCGGGGCTCCTTTCAAGGACTTTTAATCCTTACATAAGTCTCTCTAAAATATCATAAACTAGTTTTGAAAGGAGGTCTTTAGTGTTGGGAAATACATATGACCATACGCCAAAGACACAAAAAAGAAGACCTCCTGGAACCACTCCAGAGGCAATAGAGAATCGGATGATATCACTAGCAATTCAAGTTGCAGAGAAGCAGATGCGAGAAGGAACGGCAAGCTCTCAGGTAATATCACACTTTTTAAAATTAGGTTCCACTAAAGAACGAGAAGAGAAAGAAATTCTTGTTCTACAAAAGGAACTCATAAAAGCAAAGACAGAATCAATTCAGTCCGGCAAGAGAGTCGAAGAACTCTACACTAATGCGTTGAACGCTATGAAAACCTATTCTGGAAATAGAAGAGGCGATGACGATGATTAAATCTTATAGAGACCTACGTCGTCTTTACACATTCGAAGAACGATTCAACTATCTAAAAATAGGTGGAACTATTGGGCGATCAACTTTTGGCGCCGATAGATATCTCAATCAAGTATTATATAATTCACGGGAATGGAAATTCGTTCGTCGTGATGTAATAGTTCGTGATGAGGGATGCGACCTTGGGATCGAGGATAGAGAAATTTATGATAGAATAATAGTACATCATATAAATCCAATAACTATTGACGATATTGAGTATGGAGCAGATTGTGTTTTTGATCTGGACAATCTTATATGTTCTACCCATAACACACATAACGCAATTCACTTTGGAGATTCTTCGTTATTAACACAACTACCAAAAGAACGTCGGAAGGGGGATACTAATTTATGGAACTTACAATACTAAATAGCATTAAGAAACTTCTTGGTATTGAACCAGAATATACGCACTTTGATATGGATGTAACAATTCATATAAATTCGGCTCTAAGAAGGTTGACCCAACTTGGCGTTGGACCCACAGAAGGTTTCAGAATCGACAATGCAACAGAATGGGCGAATTATATAGGAGATGCGATTGACATGGAGTGGGTGAAAGATTACATATATCTAAAAACTCGTCTTATATTTGACCCTCCACAGACCGGTTTCCTAGTTGATGCAATAAAATCTCAAATTGCAGAATTAGAATGGTGTATTAATTCCCAAGCAGAAACTCAAAGTTAATAGAAAGAAGGAGGTAACATGCATGGCCGATAAATCAAAATCAATTAAAAATGCGACGGATAAAGAGCTTGACGATTTAATCATCAGACTGCGTAGAGAAAGTGAAGCCCAAGATTTAATTGGCAGTCTTAAACGTAAGAGCATGCCAATAAATTCTTTTGGTAATTCTGTTTCTTATGATCGTCCAGAAGTTAGCACCGAAGAAGCAATTGAAAATCTTTATCATGACGGAGCCGATAAAGTATTATCGCACTTCGGAATCCCAGGAATGAAATGGGGTAAAAGGAGTTCTGGTGGTAATAAACCTGGTAAGAAAAAGAAGAAACTACCTATAGCAGATGATTATACTGCTGCTAGGGAAGCAAAAGCAAAAGGATATAAACATCTGACCAATCAAGAACTCAAATCCCTTAATACTAGGTTACAACTAGAAAAATCGCTGAGAGAACTAAAAGTTAGTGATTATTCAAAAGGCTTAGATGCTGTTAAGGCTGTTACTGCAGCAGGAACAACACTTGCCGCGCTTTATGCTCTTGGTAGTACTCCATTTGGACAAGCTGTCAAGAAAGCAGTAACGGGCGCTGTAACACAAAAGGTATAATGTATGGGACTGTCGAACACAGCAACGCCTAAGTATTATGCTCAATTTAGAGAAGACGTAATGCTGGGCAATATTCCGGTATGTAAAGAAATCTCGATGGAAATGAATCGTATAGATGATCTCATAGCAAACAAAGGAATATATTACGACGAGGATGCTGTTGAGGGGTTTATTGAATATTGTGAATGCGAGCTTACTCTTACTGATGGGGCTGATTTGGTACTATTAGATAGTTTTAAACTTTGGGCCGAACAAATTTTTGGATGGTATTACTATATCGAAAGAAGCGTATATGATCCTGGTGAAGACGGCCACGGTGGTAAATATGTTCGTAAAAGTATTAAAACTAGACTAATTCGTAAACAATATTTAATTGTTGCCCGTGGTGGAGCTAAATCGATTTATGGTTCATGTGTTCAGAACTATTTTCTAAATGTAGATACGTCCACAAATCATCAAATAACTACTGCCCCAACAATGAAACAGGCGGATGAGGTTATGTCGCCAGTTCGAACCGCCATTACACGTTCTCGTGGACCCTTGTTTCAATTCTTAACAGAGGGATCAATGCAAAATACTACTGGGTCTAAAGCTAAAAGATTGAAGCTAGCATCTACAAAGAAAGGTATCGAAAATTTCTTGACTGGTTCTATTCTTGAGATTCGGCCAATGAGTATTGATAAACTTCAAGGACTTAGACCTAAGGTATCGACCGTAGATGAATGGTTATCCGGTGATATTAGAGAAGATGTTGTAGGAGCAATAGAACAAGGAGCCTCCAAGTTAGATGATTATTTAATAATAGCAATGAGTTCTGAAGGAACAGTTCGTAATAGTTCTGGTGATACAATTAAAATGGAGCTAATGAATATCCTTAGAGGAGACTATATAAACCCTCACGTTTCTATTTGGTATTATCGACTTGACGATGTAACAGAAGTCAATGACCCATCAATGTGGGTTAAAGCCAATCCTAATATTGGTAAAACCGTTAGTTATGAAACTTATCAATTGGATGTAGAGCGTGCTGAGAATGCTCCGGCTACAAGGAATGATATATTAGCCAAAAGATTCGGCATTCCAATGGAAGGTTATACATATTTCTTCACTTATGAGGAAACCTTACCACATAGGAGGAGAGAATTCTGGTCATTGCCATGTGCATTGGGCGGAGATCTTTCTCAAGGCGATGATTTCTGTGCTTTTACTTTTCTATTTCCATTGTCCGATGGTACATTTGGAATTAAAACCCGTTGCTATATTTCATCATTAACACTAATGAAACTACCAGGTGCTATGAGATTTAAGTATGATAAATTCATAGAAGAAGGTTCCTTAATGGTACTTGATTGTGCTGTTTTGGATATGATGGATGTTTATGACGATCTGGACAAGTACATAGAAGATTCTCAGTTTGATGTGCGTTGCTTCGGCTTTGATCCTTATAATGCTAAAGAATTTGTAACCCGTTGGAAGCAAGAAAACGGAGATTATGGCGTGGATAAGGTTATTCAGGGTGTAAAAACAGAGTCAGTTCCTCTTGGCGAATTGAAGACTCTCTCTGAAGAAAGAATGTTGATATTTGATCAAGAACTTATGGAATTTGCTATGGGAAATGCAATTACTCTAGAAGATACAAATGGTAATCGCAAACTTCTTAAGAAAAGACACGATTTAAAAATAGATAGTGTCTCAGCATTAATGGATGCTTGGGTGCTATATAAACTAAATAAAGATGCGTTTGAATAAAAGGAGGATAATAAAATGAATGGTTTAACAGTCAAAGAAAAGAAAGTTTTAAACAATTTATCCGAAGTTCTTGATCAAGGGGTAAGTCTAGGAAATAGAATTCAGGAAATTATTGGTGCTATATCCGCTATATCTTCAGTTGGCACACCTAAAAATGCTGTTTCGGCTAAAGAAACACTTTCTATTACTGGGGTAGTTATTGATGGAGAAACAGTTATAATCTTTAATCCAGTAAATAGTGAACCCGATATTTATGAATTCTTGGCCGATGTTGCGCAAACAAAGACAAATCCTACAAATATTGCAGTTAATATTTCTGAAGATGCTACAGCAGCATCTTGTGTTTTAACTATCGATACCCAGCCAACTAGTGGAGACACAATGACAATTGGCGAAAAGGTATACACCTTTGTACCAGTGGGGACAGACACCGCTGACGGTGAAATATCAATAGGCGTAGACTTAGCAGGAGCTCAGGCGGCTATTATTGCTGCTATAAACGGTACGGATGCTTTTAACGATCCTAATCCATTAGTAAGCGCTGCTGCTTTCGCAGCAAATGCAACTAGAATTTCTGCTTTGGTAGGCGGTGCAGCAGGCAATCTTGTTGCGACGACAGAGACTTTTACAGCAGCAACTAATGTATTTGCTGATGTCACCTTATTATTAGGTGCTGATTGTTCGGCTGCAGACGCTATAATTAAACTTGTTGCTGCTATTTTAGTCAATGATGCTCAGGGAGTTACAGGCGCACCTGGCGAGGCAGGAACAATAATACTAGGGGCTGATGTTGCTGGTGCTGGTGCTGCTGGTAATGATATCATAATAGATATAAATATGGCAAATGGTTCAATGCCTCCAGAGGTAAGCACTCTAAGTGGCGGTGTAGATGCTACAGTAACTGACGGCATAGCAATTATGGTCGATGACGATTATCTATATACCTGTCCGATCGCTAATCCGATAACAGGTATGAATTGGCGCCGCATCGCTCTGGGCGACTCCTTTTAGTGTTCATAATTAACAAATAGAATAAAAGGAGGGATTACCATGGAGGGAGATAAACCATCTCTTGAATCGCTAATGCATGTTGGAGTTCTTGGAATGAAATGGGGGCAACATAAACAAAAAGAAGCCTCGTATCGTCAAAAACTTTCCAATATTCAAAAGAATAAAAATTTAAATATATCGGATGCGAAGAGATTTAAAGATAGAAATCACAGCGCTGCAGTGAGGGCAACCAAAATGGCATCGGGTATAATTGCACAAAAGGTAATAACGGATGTTCTTTTAGGCAGAGGCGGTAAATATCTGATAAAGGATCCAAAGTATATTGCTAAAATGGCAACTGATGTGGCAGTTAGAGTGGCGGCCAATATGGCGGTACAAGATGCCTTGGCTAAATCGGCGTCTAAACGATATGATGATAATGGTAAAAAACTCCGTCCTTCCGGTGTAATCACAAAAGAAGATTTGATCGAGGGCGGTATAAAAACAGCGATGATAGTTGCTCCAATAGCCGCTAGACTTGGTAAGATGAAAATGTCACAGATTTCCAAAAAACATAAGCAAAATGAGGAACGTTTTAAAAGTTGGGGAGGGAATATTCTGCCTGAAAAAGTCAATAATGTTATTTGGAATTCTGATGATCATAAAATGGGGATAATAGACGGGTACAAAAAGCAAAGGAGGGGCATTTGACGTGAAAATGATTAGTGAAAATGAACTAGCCCATGTTGGAGTTCTTGGAATGAAATGGGGAAAAAGAAAAGGTAAATCTTCTTGGTTAAAAGAAGCTGGAAAAGTAACCAAAAATAATCTACTCCACCCAATCATAACAGACAAAGCCGATAGAGAATCAAAAAAAGCCGGCAGTTTTAAAGACAATGTTAGAAGAACGCTGGCGTATCAAAGCACCAAAGATCTTAAGGATATTAATTCTCGTGTTGACAAAATACTCGCTGATAAAAAGAAAATGAAAGATGTTAATCAGAAGTCGATCAACAAAGGATCTTCTTGGTTAAAAGAAGCTGGAAAAGTAACTATGAATAACTTAGTTCATCCAATTCTAACAGACAAAGCGGATAGAGAATCGAAAAAAGCTGGTAGTTTTAAAGATAACGTAAGAAGAACACTGGTATATCAAAATACCAAAGACCTTAAAGATATTAATTCTCGCGTTAACAAAATGATTGCCGATAAGAAGAAATAAAGTATAAGGAGGAAATCCATTGCCAGAGTCATTAAGCACGAAACTTAAACATGCCTGGAATGCGTTCCGGAATCGAGCCCCAACAGAAGCATCCAATGGCTACCGAGACCTAGGATACGGATCTTATTATCGACAAGATAGGACTAGAATGCATGTAACAAGTGAGCGGTCCATCATTATCTCGGTATATAATAGGGTTGCCCTTGATGTGTCTGCCGTAAACATTCAACATGTCAGTCTTGATCAAAATGGAAGATTCAATGAGGTCATAAAATCTGGTTTAAACAGTATACTAACTCTTGAAGCCAATATCGATCAAACATCTCGTGCGTTCATACAAGATATTGTTATGTCAATGTTCGATGAGGGGGCCGTCGCAGTTGTTCCAGTAGACATAGATGAAGACCCTACACATTCATCAATTTTTGACATTGAAACCATGCGAACAGCAAAGATAATTCAGTGGTATCCTCGCCATGTTCGTATTCGCATATACAACGATGTAACAGGTACGCAGGAGGAGATGACAGTTTTAAAGAGTGCCATTGCTATTATTGAGAACCCATTATACGCTGTTATGAATGAACCTAATAGTACCTTGAAACGTTTACTTAAGAAGTTGTCAATTTTAGACGCCATCGATGAACAGAGTGGATCTGGAAAACTGGACTTGATAATTCAACTTCCGTATATTATTAAATCGGAAGCAAGAAGAGCCCAAGCAGACCAACGTCGCAAAGACATCGAGGTACAACTTTCTGGATCCAAATACGGCATTGCGTATACAGACGGAACAGAACGTGTTACTCAATTAAATCGTCCAGCTGAAAATAACCTTATGTCACAGATTCAGTATCTAACGAGTATGCTTTATAGCCAGTTAGGTCTAACTGAAGCGGTGTTCAATGGCACAGCAGATGAGGCAACTATGTTGAACTATTATAACAGGACGATAGTTCCAATCATAATGGCCATCATTGACGAGTTTAAACGCAAATTCCTGAGCAGAGCAGCAAGAGCAGAAAATGAGTCAATCACGTATTTCAAAGATGTATTTAGTCTTGTACCTACGAAAGACTTAGCTGAAATTGCAGATAAGTTTACTAGGAATGAGGTATTGTCATCTAACGAAGTACGAGCCATGATTGGCTACAAACCATCTGCCGATCCAAAAGCAGACGAGTTACGCAACAAAAATCTAAATGCATCAAAAGATGCACCAAATTCGGAAGGAGTGCAATAAACATGGATAAAACCAAATATGACTTTAGTGGATATGCCACTAAAAACGGTCTCAAATGCACTGATGGGCGAACCATTATACAAGATGCATTTAAGCATCAAGATGGACAGACTGTACCATTGGTATGGGCACATCAACATAATGAACCATCAAATGTTCTAGGCCACGCTTACTTAGAAAATCGTAAGGATGGTGTGTATTGTTATGGTAAGTTTAATGATACAGACTCAGGCCAAAATGCTAAGAAACTTGTAGATGCCGGCGACATAAATGCGTTGTCTATATTTGCCAATCAATTGAAGGAAAGAGCGAAACAGGTTATACACGGAGCAATCCGTGAGGTAAGCTTAGTTCTTTCTGGGGCCAATCCTGGCGCCCTAATTGAAAATTGTAGTTTCTCTCATAGCGCTGGAGAATGGGTAGACAGCGATGATGAAGCTATGATCTTCACGGGCCTTGAGTTCTCACATGGTGATGATTCTGATGAAGGGTTAGAACATGGCGACGATGCAACAGTTGCCGACATATTCAATACTTTAACTGACGATCAAAAATCCGTTGTCTATGCCATGATAGCTCATGCTGCTGGTGGTGACGATGAAGGATTAGAACACGGGGATGGCGGTAATGATGAAGATTTAACTGTAAAAGATATCTTTGATACCTTTACAGAAGATCAGAAAAAGGTAGTGTATTACATGATAGGCGCAGCTTTGGAAGAAGCTGGATCAGGATCTATGCAACAATCAAATCTAAATGACGAAGGAGATACAACTATGAAAAAAAATCTTTTTGATGGCGCAACAAACACAGCTTCGGAGAACACTTTATCGCATGATCAAATGGCAGAAATCATTGGCGATGCTAAAAAATATGGTTCTCTTAGAGACAGTTTCATCGCTCATGCTACAGATTACGGTTTCGATCCAATCGATATCTTATTCCCAGATGCAAAAAACGTTCAACCAGGTGGACCACAGCTTATTCAACGTGACGTTACTTGGGTTGACGGCGTTCTTGCCGAAACAACTCATACTCCATTTGCTAGAATTCGCACAAATGTTGCAGATATGACAGTTGAGGAAGCTAGGGCCAAAGGTTATGTAACAGGCGCACTTAAGAAGGAAGAAGTTATTCCTCTTATGAAACGTACTACTACACCAACAACGGTTTACAAGAAAGAAAAGCTTGACCGTGACGACATGGTTGATATTACAGACTTTGATGTTGTTATCTGGTTAAAGGGTAACATGAGAGGTCTTCTTAATGAGGAACTTGCTCGTGCTATTCTTATCGGCGATGGTCGCGACATCTCGTCTCCTGACAAAATAAACGAGCAAAATATTCGTCCTATCGCTATGGACAATGATGCTGTATTTGTTCATCGCTCAACTGTTGCTGCTGATTTACCAGTTGACGAGATCATCGACGAATTCATCCGTCAAAGGAAACACTACAAGGGTTCTGGCGTTCCTACTTTGTATACATCAACAGATCTTCTTACAGAAATGCTTCTTATCAAGGATGGCATGAAACGCAGAATCTACAGTAATGTTTCAGAGCTTGCTTCTGTATTACGCGTTAGTAAGATTGTTGAAGTTGAGGCTATGAACGAAGCAATTCGTATGGTTGGCGATGATGAGCACACAATACTTGGTATCGTTGTTAATCTTAAGGATTACACAGTTGGTGCCGATAAAGGTGGTCAAGTTGCAATGTTCGATGATTTCGACATTGATTACAATCAATACAAGTACTTAATTGAAACTCGTGTTTCTGGTGCTTTGACCAAACCAAAATCTGCACTTATCATTGAAAGACTTCCAGCGGTTGTTCCAGTAGGTTAAACGGATCTTCAAAATGGAAGTGAGGTAACGAAATGGCAAAGTTTTTTGGATTAATTGGTTATGTCGAAACAGTTGAGACTACTCCTGGGGTACATAAAGAAGTTGCCACTGAACATAATTATTCTGGAGACGTTATAAAGAACAATAGACGTTTAGAGCCAGGAGAGAATCTCAATAGTAATATAACGATAAATAATTCAATTAGCATTATTGCTGATCCGTTTGCGTATCAAAACTTTCATACTATTAGGTATGTTAAATGGATGGGGGCTTCATGGAAGGTTATTAACATCGACGTCCAGAGGCCCCGCCTCATCTTAACATTAGGAGGTGTATACAATGCGCAGTAGACTTGAACTTCATGATCTGTTTATCGACATACTCGGTACAAGGAATGAAGAGGTAAGTCGTGTGTACTTTCAACCTCCTGCATCGTTAATGATGAACTATCCATGTATTGTATATGGACGTAGTTCGGGAGATACAAAATATGCTAATGATATTAAATATCATCGCATGAAACAGTATCAAGTAACAGTTATTGATGCTGATCCGGATAGTGTTATACCGGATAAGATTGAGAATTTTCCTTTATGTAAGTTTAGTACTCATTTTACAAAGGATAATCTTAATCATGATGTATATATGCTTTATTATTAAAAGGAGGAAATAAATATGCCTAAACTTATTTGGGATGAAACAGGAAAAAGATTTTATGAAACTGGCACACGTCAAGGTGTTCTGTATCCTCAGGACGCCAATGGTGCTTATCCTCTTGGTGTTGCATGGAACGGTTTGCAAGCAGTAACAGAGAGTCCTTCTGGTGCAGAAGCTAACCCAATTTATGCCGATGACATCAAGTATCTTAACCTAGTTTCTATTGAGGAATTAGGAGCAACACTTGACGCTTACACATACCCTGACGAATTTGCGGTGTGTGATGGTTCTGCTGAACTTGCTACAGGTGTTGTTATTGGTCAACAAAAGAGACACGCCTTTGGCTTATGCTACAGAACTGTTCTTGGTAACGACCTTGAGGAAGGTGATTATGGTTATAAACTACACCTTATCTATGGCGCGATGGCTGCTCCATCTGAGAAAGGTTATAGTTCGATTAACGATAGCCCAGACGCTATTACATTTAGCTGGGAAATCACAACAACTCCAGTATCAGTTCCAGGCTTCAAACCAACTGCTTCTCTAACAATCGACTCGACAAAAGTTGATGCAGTTAAACTTGCAGATCTTGAAGGTATTCTTTATGGTACAGAAACCGCGCCAGCAAGATTACCTCTTCCTGCAGAAATTGCGGACTTATTCGCTGAAGGTTGATAAACAAAACATTGGGGCTCTCAACTGAGGGCTCCTCTATGTTTTAAAAAATACTCTTGAAAGGAGAAAACACTATGCTAAAAAAGACGATTACATATACCGACTATGATGGGAACGCACGAACGGAGGATTTCTATTTCAATCTTAGCAAAGCCGAGATTACAGAGATGGAACTATCAGTTAATGGCGGTCTTGTTAAAATGATCGGTAAAATTGTAGAGTCTCAAGATAGCAAGCGCATTGTCGATATCTTTAAAGACTTAATACTTAAATCATATGGCGAGAAATCACCAGATGGTAGAGAGTTTGTTAAGAATAAAGAGATTTGCAATTCATTTGCCCAGACAGAGGCTTACAGTGAACTATTCATGGAGTTGGCTACAAACGCAGAGGCTGCTGCAGCTTTTGTAAATGGTATCACTCCAAAGATAGAAAAAAAGAACCTAAATAATATATAATAAAATAAAAGGGAATTCAAAACGACTTCCCTTTTGAAAAGGAGATCAACATGCTAAAGATCACGATACCTGCTATCGAGCAATATGACGATATAAACAATAAGTTTATAACCTCTAATAAGCAAATATTGCAAATCGAGCACTCGCTGGTCTCCCTTTCAAAATGGGAGTCGAAGTGGGGAAAGCCTTTCTTATCGAAAGACGAGAAGTCATTCGAAGAGGCAATAGATTATATACGTTGTATGACCATAACCCAAAATGTTAGCGACGAATGTTACTCGGCTATTGATTCGGAAATAATAAAACAGGTAAGGGATTACATAGATGCTCCAATGACTGCGACCGTGATTTCTAAGAACGAAAAGAAGTCATTCAGCAGCAAAATAATAACTGCTGAGATTATCTATTATTGGATGGTAGCAGCCACAATACCATTCGAGTGTCAGAAATGGCATTTAAATCGACTATTAACACTTATTGATGTGTGTAATATAGAGAATGCGCCTAAGAAAAAGATGAGCAGGAAAGAACTATTGGCTCGTAACAAAGCAACAAACGATGCTAGAAGAGCAAAACTAAATACTAAGGGGTGATAAAATGAGCAACAGTCCTTTAATTTGTTATAAGCATATAAGCTCACATAAGAGCAGTCCAAGAAATCATAAAATCGATACCATATCTATACATTGTATGGCAGGCAATGTTTCTATTGAAAGTTGTGGTAGAATATTCCAGTCAAGCGAAGCTAGTAGCAATTATGGAATAGGATCTGATGGACGTATTGCTTTATACGTCGATGAGAGAGATCGTTCGTGGTGTACATCTTCGTCATCAAACGATAATCGTGCAGTAACAATCGAAGTGGCGAATAATAGTGGCGGACCAAATTGGTCAGTGTCTAAAAAAGCATATGAAGCATTGATATCACTTCTTACCGACATTTGTCAAAGGAATGGTATTAAAGAATTGTTATGGAAAGGCAATAAAAGCCTAATTGGGCAAGTTAGTAAACAGAACATGACAGTTCATCGTTGGTTTGCGCAAAAAGAATGCCCTGGAGACTATTTATATAGACTTCACTATGACATAGCAAACAGAGTCAATGCTAATCTTGCACCTAAAATAGAGGAGGAAGAAGATATGGATGGAGAAACTATTTTCAACAGATTAACAGAGTATTTAACAAGTTTACCAACGTCGAACTTTGCGTTAGAATCTAGTCAAAAAGGTGTTGCTAGTGGTATATTTTCTGACGGTAATACGGACGGTCTTGTCGATGACCCAAAGGGTCTATTAACAAGAGAGCAACTTGCTGTTATATTAAACAGATTGAAACTTCTTGGGTGATAAGAGATAGAGAGATAAGGAGGAAATAATATGCCAAAACTTGTTTGGGGAGAATCAGGTAAGAAATTATATGAGACCGGCATACGTCAGGGAGTTCTATATCCTCAGGATATTAGTGGCGATTACCCTATAGGCGTTGCGTGGAATGGTTTAACAGCGATAACCGAAAGTCCTTCCGGTGCAGAAGCAAGTCCCTTGTATGCAAACGATATTAAATATCTAAACTTATTATCTGTCGAGGAACTTGGTTTGACGATTGAGGCATATTCCTACCCAGAAGAATTTGGGGTTTGCGATGGAACAAGATTAATGACCCCAGGTGTAACAATAAAACAACAGAAAAGAAAACCATTCGGGCTGTGTTATAGAACATCCATCGGCAATGATGTTAATGGCGGAGAGCATGGGTATAAGTTGCATCTTATCTACGGAGCAATAGTTGCCCCATCAGAAACAGGTTATAGTTCTGTTAATGATTCGCCTGATGCATTAACATATTCCTGGGAGGCATCAACAACTCCCGTATTAGCCACAGGGTTCAAACCTACAGCGTCTATAACTATCGATTCTACTAAAATAAATCCAGTGAAATTAGCATATCTTGAGGATATTTTATATGGGACAGACGTAACCCCAGCAAGATTACCACTCCCTAATGAAGTTACTAGTATGCTGTCTTTTGTTGCTACGTATTCAATAGAAGATCTTATAGTTGGCATTTCATGTGAATTTAGAATACAGCTACTACAACCATTAATATCCTTATCAAGATATTCGATACTATTAGACAATGAAGATCTTACGGGTAAATTACCAGTAGCTACAGAGTATAGGACATTACCTATAACGTTTGAGTCTGATAGATTATCGATTGCGTTTTACGATGAACGTACGTACGAAAATGAAGGAGTCGTTCCTACAGTTGTGACTAAACTTAAATTTAGGGCTCTAACTGAGACTGGAAGCATAGGAACATTACAAATACAAAATTAATAAAGGAGGCATATTATGTCTACTGCAAACACAAGTAAAAATAGAAAAAGGGTAATAGCAGCTCTAAGTACAATTGCTATAGCTGGATCAATCGGAATAGGTGGAATGTTCTTGAATGATGTTCCACAGGATAAATTAGAGTTAGGGCCTGTAGCGCCAATAGAGACTGTACAAACATCGGTCCCCAAACCAACACCAACCCCGGTGGTAAAACCAAGTCCATCTCCAAAAGCAAGTTTCGTTCCTAGTAAGATCCCTTTACCAACAAAGCAACCTAAGGCAATTGAGGTTATAGAAGTTCAAACCCCTGAAGTACTTGAGGTTGTAGAGATCCCGCCCGCTAAAGTGGACACACTGGTCCAATATGATATATCTGGTAAAGAGACATCAATAGCTAAGTACGAAATAAAGAAAATCGATGGTTATAGATCTCAATTTAGCATAGATGTCCCTGAGGCATTAAGCGCTGACATGTTTGAACTTTACTTAAATCAACAATACATAGATAAACAATTATTACCGTCTGGTAAGATAATAAGTCCGCCTTTAATATTTACTGACATGGATGCGTTAGAAGTACATATAATCAAGTTAGAACAGGTTATAGGAATAGGCAGATTTGATAATGGCACATTAACGATTTATCTTAAGGATGGTGTGACGCATGAATAAGACAGTTCAAAGGAATATAAGTTCCATTCTTGTTGTCAATCTATTAGCCATACTTCTATGTATAAATACTTTCGCTCTTGGCAGCTTAACCATGAACGTTAATTTGTATGAGGGTGGTAGAATCGACGTAAATGGAGTCATCTCTACAGGCTCAGATAAACAATTAACATTCCTGGTTATAGAGGATGGACTTCCCGTCACAGGTGAAAATATTATTTATATAGATCAACAGGCAAGCACCACAAATGGCACATATTTATTTAGATTCACCGTTCCAGTAGCAAAAAGAGGACATACCTTAGAGTTTAAAATAGGTAGTACAGAAGCACCAACCATATCAAAGCAGCTAGTTATTCCAGATTTTCCCATTAATATAGGCTCGGTAGAAAACAATAGCGTAAGAGTAGGAATAGACGTATATCAAATGCAAAGCACGTATTATGTAGTGAATAATGTAATAGACTCATTAAAGCAAGGCGGCAACACGATATATTATAAAATTGGCGATAATTGGTACGACCTACTGAATACTAATGCACGATCATCAGCATGGTTAGTCCCTACGAACGCCGTTAATACAACTATAGTCACCGAATGGTTATTAGATATGTGGTACCCTCGTGGAGGATTCGCTACCATGAAGTTTGATCCATTGCCGCTCTCCGAAATAACACCACAATAATTGAATAGGAGGGTTGATTATGATTGCTATCAGCCATAGAGGAAGTTTTAAAAATACTGAAAAACTTCTTAAACAAGCAGTTAAAGTTGATTACTTACGAATTTTGAATATGTATGGTCAACAAGGTGTTTCTGCCCTTGCCTCTGCTACCCCGTCGGATTCTGGATTAACTTCCTCATCGTGGGGATATGAGATTAAGACTTTTAGAAATTCATTTGTGATTAATTGGACTAATTCACACATTGTGGACGGGGTGCCAATAGCAATCATTCTACAATATGGACACGGTACTAGAAATGGTGGATATGTCCAAGGACGTGATTACATAAACCCTACGATGAAACCCATAATCGATAAAATGGCTGACGAGGCATGGAGGGAGGTAACTAGAGCATGAGTGGTGTTGATAAACGCGTTGTCGATATGCAATTTAACAACAAACAGTTTGAGGCTAATGTTCAAACAAGCATAAAGTCCCTTGACAATCTCAAGAAGGGTCTTAATTTGGATGCATCGGCAAAAAGTTTAAATAATCTTAATGCTGCTGGAAGGGCATTCTCTCTTGATGGAATAGCATCAGGAGTTGACGCTATAAGAAGGAAATTTGATGTTCTTGGTATTGTTGGAATTGCAACAATTCAGAATATAACCAACACCGCCGTTAACGCTGGAAAAACCATGCTTGCGGCCCTTACGGTAGACCCATTAAGAAAAGGACTTGAAGAATACGAAACACAAATAAATGCTGTACAAACAATATTGGCGAACACCGCAAGTAAGGGTACGACGTTAACTCAAGTAAACGCTGCCTTAGACGAATTGAATACCTATGCTGACAAAACCATTTATAACTTTACCGAAATGACCCGTAACATAGGAACCTTTACTGCTGCTGGTGTTGATTTAAAAACATCAACTCAAGCCATAAAAGGTATAGCTAATTTAGCCGCGGTGTCGGGCTCAAACGCAATGCAAGCGAGTACAGCGATGTATCAACTTTCACAAGCATTATCTGCTGGTACGGTTAAACTTATGGATTGGAATTCTGTCGTTAATGCTGGAATGGGCGGTCAAGTATTCCAAGACTCCTTAAAAGAGACAGCTCGCAAACATAAAGTTAATATTGATCAGATGATTAAAGACCAAGGTTCGTTCAGGCTAACACTTGAATCTGGATGGTTAACTTCTAACATTCTAACAGAAACATTGGCTAAATTCACTGGCGAATTAAGCGAGAGTCAACTTAAATCTATGGGGTACACAAAGAAACAAATCGATGAGATAATTAAGCTTGGTCAGATGGCAAACGATGCAGCCACTAAAGTCAAAACTTTAACCCAACTCTTTGATACTTTGAGAGAGGCACTTCAATCTGGATGG
>Ga0247840_10001198_pt1 | contig 51905 bp, 78 predicted proteins | sample LaCruzMarch2015__FD_192404 | JGI IMG/M metagenome (GOLD analysis project Ga0247840, IMG submission 192404) | Freshwater microbial communities from meromictic Lake La Cruz, Castile-La Mancha, Spain - LaCruzMarch2015_17m | ecosystem: Environmental > Aquatic > Freshwater > Lake | place: Spain... | reverse complement strand
CTTTTTAGGCTCGTACTGCTCACACAACGTGTATGTGTTTCCGTTTTCATCAACTCCAAGAATCAATTGAACATCTGAAATTTCCTTTTTCTCTTTTTCTGCATATTTTTTTATGCAGTTGTACATTATTTTTTTTGTTTCACTTTGAATAAAATCTATCATTTCTCTAATTTTTATTGTAAAAATATTTCATTTCTCTGTTAAGCCAATATTTCTTTTATAGTTGTATCGTAAGATATAGGGATTGTGGCTTTTACAAAACCACTCTTTAGTTTCGCAAATCCTCTAACCGAAATAGCCGCATCTTTTTTCTTTAGAGCATAGGAAATGATATCTACGGCATTATTTATAACCAATTGCGGATTAAGTGTAAAATTTAAAGGAATTGTAGTATAACCCCTTGCAGGTATTACAAAAGGAGTATTGTCCTCGATATACCCTATTTTTTTACCATTAAAGTAGAAATCAATTATAAATTGATTAATGACTACTTCAACATCGGACTTACTTCCAAAAAATACAGATATAGTGCCTTTAATTTTTTGAAGGTCAAAGGTATCTATTTTAAAATCTACAATCTTGTATTCGTAGTTTTGAAGAAGTGTTGCTTGTCTCTTGAAGTAAGCATAAAGGGCATAGCCAAAAACAGCCACGCCCCCAAGTATTGAAAAACCAACTATACTTTTTTTCATGTAATCATAATTTATATGTTATCCCCTTTTTTTGCCAACTACTATTAATTCTTTGTAGTCTATAATCTGTCAAACCAAACCAATCGTTTCCTAATTCTCTTCTAACAAAAGAAAATAAATCAAGTGGTGTACCAGCATCAATACCAAAACAATAGTTTTGACGTATGTTGAAAGCATCAACAAGCATAGCTACATCCAAATTATTTTGCATTTTTTTCATTACTTCTTCTACATCACCATAACTATCACCAACACAATACCTCATTCCATCATAAGCAACATTTGCAAAAGTCTTATATTGTAAATCTGGATAAGATTGAGTCAACCCTTCTCTTTTCCAACGTTGAATATCAGAAGTGATAGTATTTAAAAGTTCTTGAGCTGAACGTTCTGATTCAGATGGAAAAATTTTTCTATACAGTTTATAGCCTAAAAGACCAACAATACCTACACCACCTACAACAACAACGCCTTTAGCCCATTGTGGTAGTTCCGTATAGTATTTGTATAAATTATCCTTTTTCATATTAATTAGATTGTACGATTAATCCCTTTGTTTGAAAGTATTTGATTCACTTCTGCTAATTCACTGCTATCTAATTCATCTCGTAGGGTTGCAGGAAGGTCTCCTTCAAAGTTACTTACAAATATGTTACCTCTACCAGAGCTTACTTCACGTACTCCGTATGCAGATTTAAGAGCATCGTAGTCAGCATTACTATTTAGTGATTCGAAAACTACTTTTATTTCATCTTCATCTGTGCCGTAACCATCGAAAGCATCAAAAAGTCTATTGGCAAGGCTTCTATAATCAAGGTTTGAAGTTCCGCCACCGCCAGTGTTGCCACCGCCACCGCTGTTACCACCACCACCACCACCATTGTTACCGCCACCACTGCTATTGCCGCCTTTAGATGGTTTCAATACTTTATATGCAGCAGCTAATGCTACAACTACTACTACGGCTGTAATTATGCCTTTTTGTTTCTTATCCATTTTTTATAATTTATATTTTATATCACTCATTTTAATCAGTAGGCTGACCATTTTTATTAAGGGCAAACCTATACATTGGAGAATCTCGATTTTTTTCAAAATCATTTAACAAAAAATTGAAGTCTAATTTAGGTCTACGCAAAGGTGTTACAAGTGGCAAGGCTACTCCTCCTCTTTGCTCAATAGGTTGCTCGACAGTATTGGGTTGCTCTTTAACTGCTTCCTCCTTTGTTGAGAATTTTTTATACAACAAGTATAATAAAATTGCTCCACCTGCCACTAAAAGTCCATTTTTCAAATCCTTATTCATATAAAAATGTATTGTATTTTTCGAAATTGTCTATGAAGTTTTTTATTTTATCATAACGCATTTTGTTCAAATCAGAAGGTGCATTAATGAAAGTCTTTGCAAATACTTCGAACGCTTCAATTCGAGGATAACCAAGTCCTAAATAAATAAGCAACCCATTCAAGTCTGCTTCTACTTCATCGTCTACATTATCATTCAAATAAACATGACTAAATTCATGCAATAAGATTGCCAATCGATTAGGTACAGTGAAATCAATGAATTGTTTTTTTGAAATTTCTATTACACCATTACCGATATCGATACGTGCAGGGGTTGTTTGCTCAACGCCATTATCATCTATGATTGGCAAGTATTTGATGACGAATTTTCTATCATCCGATGTATATGTTCCAGTTGGAAGCGAACCTGCGTTATAAGAAAGCCTAGTAGCAAAATTGACAAAACTTCTTACGTGAGGATTAGAAAAATCAATTACATCAAGTTTTTTGTCAAGAGATTCTTTTGTGATTGAATCAACTTCAAAAGTATTGTCTTGTCCTTGTTGCAAATTACCGTTATTCTCGTTATAAATAGATACCAAAGCATTTTGAGGGCTTACAGGCATCCTTACAAAAAAAATACTTTCACCATCGACAGTTTTATATCTATCAGTGAAAGTTGTGCTTGGTTGGTCTGCATCCAACACCCTAATTCTTATTTTTTCAGGTTTATGTGTGCGTACCTTTATCAGTAAAGTAAGTTCTTCATGCCGTGTAGGTACTTTATATATCATGTGTCAAATCTTGGCATTAACCCAAGTCCGTTAAATGAATAATTTTTTTTTGCCAAATTCGGAAGCTCTTCTCCTTCAGCTAAACGATATGGAGGTTTCAGAATTGGCGGTAATTTTGAAGAGTCAAACGACCTCGATGATGATTCGCTTGATACTTCTTGTAATACAACTTTTTTTGTTGAAGAAACAAGTATCAAAAAGACAAGTGCACCTACACCTATGTACGCCATTTGTTTTTTGTCTAACATCATTTCTTTTTTAATTTTCGGTAGAAATAAAAACTAATAGAGCCCACAATTAATAGAGTTGAAAATACAAGAATCCTTTTATCGAGACCTAATACCGTATTTTTATCTGCTTGTTCAGCAGTTTTATATCCAGCAGTACGACTAATATCATCTCTACTACGATTTAGTGTAGTATCTATTATATCTTTCACCGTACTGCTGGTGTCTGGTATGAAGTTTCCTTCAAATTCCTTTTTTCTATTTTCTCTATCAATCCAATCTTTAAAAGAAAGGGAACTACCACTCTCTTTCCACCTTTTATTTGCAGATTTTTCCATGTGCTAATGTAAGCAAATTAATTCATTGAACCTCTAACCCAATCTGAACTTTGTACATCAAAAAAAGTTGGAGCGATAGAAGAACCATCTGCACCACGTACCCAACCTGAATCTTGTACGTCTTTATTAGCAGCAACTAATCCTACCATTCTTTTGCGGTCTCCTACAACAGTATTGTAGTCCATACCAGCAAATTCTTTAACCTCCATAGTAGTAGTTTCAGCGGTAGGAGTTACCATCATCTTTTTATCCTGCATTTTTTTGTATACCAAGTATCCTGCTACAGCAAGTACGGCAACACCAACATACATTTGTGTTTTCTTATTCATAATTTGTATTTTAAAAATTTAAACTTTTTTAAGCTGATAAGTTTGCGAAGTTTGCAAAACTCTTTTTGTCTTTGTCTGTTTTGCTTTTATATAGCAAGTATCCAGCTACAGCTAAAACAGCTAATCCCAAAAACATTTTTGTTTGTTTGTTCATTTTTTTGAATTGATTAATCGGTTTTAAAATTTTTTATAGCCGTTGCTAAACCTGCACCTGCAATAGCAAATATAATAGCAAAACTTGCTGTAGTCCAAAAAGATTTATTCTTTGAAACTGCGTAAGCAATACCACCTATAGCTCCAACAGATGTAAGTCCAGTTGTTATTTCCATTACTTTTTGTCTTGTCCAGTTTTCCAAGCCTTAGAAGCAACATATACAGTTACACCAAGCACTGCTAAAGAAACAGCTAATCCAAGTACGCTTTTTAAATTCATTTTCATGATTTTTTATTTTTTTTAATTAAGAAATATGTACCTACGCTTAAACCAATTAAAGCTATACCCCCTAAAACATACAACAAGGTTTTACCTTTTTTATTGTCATCTTCATCATGTTTTTTATCAAGTATGATAGGTATTGTAGTTATAGGCGTATCATTATTTGTTGTATCTACAAATCCTGAATCTAATGGATTAACGCCAGTCTTTTGCTCTCTGATTTTACCATATACGGTAGTTGCAGTTGGCAACCAGCTGTCAATAACATCCCATATAGACTTTTTTGGTTTTGGCTCTGTCATTTTTTTTATTTTTGACCTGATTTCCAAGCCTTAGAAACTACAAAAACGGTTAAGAATAATACACCAATAGATACTGCGATTCCAGTAGCTGATTTCAAAAATGGTTTTTTTTCTTCTGTTGTCATGATATTTTTTTTTATTTTATAAAAACTCTTGAAATTGCTCCCCCAATTATTGCCCCTACAAATCCACTCATCAGTAAATTTTTGTTTCTACCAAAACCAATAAAAAGACCGACACAAGCACCAATACCAGCACCGACCATAGTTCCCTTTGTGGTTTCAGTGATTACAGTATTTGTATCCTTCTTTTTATTGCCATCAATAGATTTCAAAAAGTTCTTTGCGTACATTTTTTAAATTTTAATAGCCACTTCCATTAACTTAATCCTAAATCCGAAAGTTCTTGAGCAGATAAATCAGGATATTGATACTGTAAATATAATTCTTCATCCGTAGGTTTATCAAGTTCTTCTTTTGGTTTTTTACCTCTCAATAAATCACCCAAAGTTTTAAGCAAATCAGAATTACTCATATTAGGATTTTGCTCCTCTAAATCTGATAATGTTGTAGGTGGTTCTTGTTTTGATAGTATATCCGCAGCTTGTTGTTCTTCTGATTTAGTTTTTTTAAAAACAAAATATAGACCAACACCCACACCAGCCAAAGCAAGTGCTATACCAATCCCTAAAGCCACTTTATTACCAGTAGTCATGTTAAACCTTTTTCTTCTTGAAATAAAAATAAGCAGCAATTCCACCTATTACTAATACGCCAGTAATAGCGATTGGAAGTACATACGCTTTAATTTTACTCGCTCCTGAACCTGCCTTTAGAGCTTCACCTTGTGCCTTTGCAAGTTCGGCTTCTGCTCTTGAACGCTCTTGTTGAAGACGTTGTTCTTCAATTTGTAGTGCAATCTGACCTTGTGCCAAAGCAGCTTCATCTTTTTTCTTACGGGTGGCAGTATCTAAGACACTTGTTCCTACATTTAACAAGTCCCCAATTTTAAATCCTGAAAAGAAACCACCCTCTTTTTTTGTTGATGTTGTTGGCGTTGGTGGTTTCTTTGGTAAATTTTTCACAAAAGACGTATCAAGAAAATCAAAATTCTTATATCTTTCATCTGCGAAATTGGCAAAATTTTCCATGTTATTACAGTTTTTACAATTATCTACAAAAATTGGACGTTTTTGAAAAATAGGCGGAGTTGGATTTACGTCAAAAATCAAATCCTCAGCAGTCAATATTGTTATGTTTCCACCCCCTTCTGGTTGACCTGCAAAATTTTTCATCATATAATTTATTTTTTCATAGCGATGATAGAAATAGATACAATCATGGCAGCAACTAAAATCATAAAGTTAGTTTGAGATGCCATTCCTTGATTTTGTTGTGAGCCGTCTGCATTGAGCATACACGAGCAATCTCTTTCTCTTTTTTGTTCCATAATTTGAATTGGTGGAGTTAGAGGTTCTGGTTTCATAAAAAGCTCAACAACCACTTCCTTTTCAGGATGCAGTTCCATTACTTCTTTAAATGCAGATTCGCCTTTTCTTGCCACGATACTTTGTAAGCAATCAGCAAGTTCATCATAAGATTGAATCTGATAATATCCGTGCTTATTACAAAGTGCATTCGCAGCATCAGTATTTGAGTACGCTATATATTGATATACGTTCATCGCTGATGGTTTTTTTGAAACAGCTTCAGGATTTGAGTACCCTATGTATCGGTCTACGTTCATACCTGATATTTTGTTTTTAAAAAAGGGGGCTTATGAGAAGGAAGGATTTTCCTTTCATAGCCCCCTTTTCTTTTAATATTAGTTAGGATTAACCCTGAATGTAGGTAGGTACACCTACGATGTTTGGATTACCGAAACGTTGAGCTACAGGTGCATTCTGCAAACCAGCAGACAAATTAATGTTTGTGCTAGGGTAGAAGTGTACACGGAACGCTGCACTCGCAGAAATTGAACTGAAAGTCAATTTAGTGAAACCATCGATGCTGTACTCTTGTTTAACAGCTACGATAGTTGACTGCTGCTGATAAGGGTCAATTGTAGGTACGATTGTACGTAACAACTGGTTACCGTTAGCGTCTTGAGTGTTCAATGTAAAAGTCTGTGTAATCTGTGCAGATGTACCACTTGTGCTCTCAATGTAAGTTAAACCTACGCTGAAAGGCTGCTGCATAGATTGGTAAAGGAACTGCTGATAGTTCACGTTAGTGATAGCAGAGCTGATGGTTACACCAGACAAAGTCAAACTACCATTAGCAAAACCTGCGTTACCAATGTATGTGAAAGCACCTAACACATCGAAATTACTAATAGCAGTAGCAGAAGCGTTGCTGATAGTGATGATGTAAGGCTGAGATTGAGGAGCATTGTTACCAGTACCACCATTTGCAAATCTCTTGTTAGAGCCTACTGGTGCGGCATTATCAAATTGTTGTGCATTCAAATTACGGTATCCACCGTTTTGAGGAGCTGCATCGCCTGTCCAGCTCATGTAGTTTTGACTGGCACTGTTACGTGCATTTTGGATGTAGTTACGAACTGACATGTTGTATAATTTTGTTTGTTTGAAAAAAAATGATTTTTAATTTTTTTATGTTTCAGGGGTAAAATTTTTTTAGGCGACAACACCTTACTTACTCCGTCTACGGTTTGTTCTTTTTTTAAAGACTCTTGATACTTTCAATCTTAAAATAAATCTTGCAAAAGGAATAAATTAAAAAATAGAGTATCATTTATTTTTATGTGTTAAGTCTTTAGGACTCGGCATTTTGCTTAGAACTCAAATTCATCATGCTAATACCAAGTATTCAGAAAAAACAATCAAAGAACATATTGTTGGTTAAAATTATAACGAAAAAAATTATATTGAAGATATGTCCACGTGTTTATTGTCAATCAAAATAATATTATTTTCATTGATATATCAATATTTATACGTGAAGTCTATTGACTTTAAGCTATTTTTTGTAGTTATATAGCCTCTTTTTATATTCTGCGATTGCAGATTGTGCAGTATGTACTTTTTTACCCCTTTCATTACGTGCATTAAGCATGGGAGCAATTACGTTTGTGTAGTTATTCTGTATAAATGTGTTTACGGCATTTTCAAATTGTGCTTCAGTAAAAGAGCCGTATAGTTTTTCATCATCTACATCGATGTATACATAGAAATGCTTATTGCCTCTTTCGTTCTCTTGATTAATCATCATCTCTGCAATAGAGATATATTCAAACTTATCCTCAAACTTATGCTTGTGTTTTTTTACCGAATCGGTAATCTTGTGCATACGTATGATATTCAAGTTCTGCCAAACCTTAGAAGTTATACGACCTATAGATTGATAGTGCATAATGATGTCTACACCTATGTGTCTATTAGTACAAATAGCACCTACTAAGTCATTAGGCATAGTATCACTGATGTATTTATTAATATCCTCTACAAGTAATAAGCCGTTTCTAAATGTTTCTAAAATAATAAATAGTGTAGATGCAATATCATCAAGCGTCATACGCTTACCATTATCTAAGAATGGTCTAATCCTTCTAATCTCAATCATAGGATGTACAGAAAATAATGATACGTCATTAATGCGTATTGCTTTAATATCAGAGTATTCATCATTAACATCCAATATGAGTACTCTACGTCTTGGATTTACGTAGGCATATTGTTGCATCATTATTTTTGTAGTGTAGGATTTACCAACTCCTTTTTTACCAACAGCTACGAGTAATTTAGGCTCTCTACCCATAATTAATTATTTTTTGGGTCTACCTCTATGTCTTTTAGGCTGTAATTCAGCTTCCTCTGGCTCAACGGCTATCACTTCAGCTTTATGTGCAGCTGGTGGTGGCGTTGTATTTTGTGGTGTAGGCTCTTGTTTTTGTTGCTGTGGTTTAGGTGATGCTGGTGCAGCTTGAGCATATTGACTTGTAGTTGCTTCTTTAATAGAGGCAATCATCAAATTCATTTGTGCTTTTTGCTGGAAGAATATCATAGACTTTGCAGCAATATCTTTACCAAACATAAACATGAGCATTTGCTCATCTGTCATACCCACACCTCGTTTCGCTAATACTTTTTCAAGGATAGGCGTTACCTCTTCTTTAAATTCAGGACTTACTTGAAGTACGTTTTCTACTTGTTGATTATATTCAATGAAAAAATCTCCAGCACGAATACTTTTACCATAATCATAATCAATCATGGCATTAAGGTTTATCTCACCATCAGTTTGTAGTTTATTCAACCTACGTTCCGATACTTTCAATCCCTTGTTTGCTAAATCGTGCATCCACTCATAACCTTGCAAGATTAATTTAGCCATGTGTGATGCAGCAACCTCTGTATCTTTTTTACCGAGATTTCTCATCTCTGGATTTATTGGGTCTGGCTTCGGAGGCTTAGAATCACCTTTGACATTATTTTTCGTATCAATTGGTGGTGGAGCAAAACGTGGCTCTTCGATTGGAATATTAAGATTCACATTCGAAGTATTTACGTTCGGTGTTGTATAGGCTTTCTCGTTAACTGCCTCATCCAAAGGATTGTATTCAGGCTTTCTTTCTTCTGGCTCGATAATTTCTGTTTCGAATTTCTCCATTTTATTTAAGTTTTTCTCTGGTAATTAAAAGTTCTAATTTTTTTGAATATTCAGTCAATTTTTTATCAAAATCTGTTTTAGGTTTTTCTGATAGATTGTCAATGGTTTGATAATATCTGTAAAGTGCGGCTTCATCTTTGTTAAAAATCTTTTTCAAATCTGAATAAGAGTAACCAAATTCATTCTTGATAAAAAATATGCAAAGAGAAATAGCCATCTTTCTTTCATCACTTCTATCTGTACCATGTAGTATTCTTTCTTTCTGTACTCCAGTAATTTCAGTAACTGCGTTGATTATATTATCAACGTTAATGTCAGATAAAATCAATATGTTAGAACGAGCATCTTGTAGAGTTTTTATAGTCTTATCGACACCAATACGAACGACTGTTACTATCAGTTCATCAAAAATACTACTACCTAATGCTGCCAAGTTTTTCATTTACTAAAGTCAATAAATTTCTCTAATTACAAATATAATCAATGCCGCAATAATGCCGCAAATTATGAAGGTTTTTTCTCAATCTTTTTTGCTAATAGCGGCTCTAAAGCCTTACAAGCCTTTAAATTTTGCTTAAACCAATCAGAACCTACTAACCTTATATTTACATTCGGATAGTATTTAGCCATTCTCTTCATCTTTGTTTGGGACTTTGAATCGTAGTATCCTTTTACTTCACTCCATTCCTCTGAGCCATTCAAATGTATAATACAAAAATCAGGTAGATATGAACGCACACCACGCTTTATGCCATCAAACCAAAAGCATTTTGGCTCATGGGAAAAATCCAATATCTTTCCCTCCTGTCTCAACTTTTCTAAAAATATTGCGTAGTAGTACTCCCATGATGAACGGAAGTATATTGGTTCTTTTGAGCCTATGACTGCCCAAAATTGCTTGTGCTGTGGGTCTTTTAAACCAAGCCTTTCTTTTACATTCTGTGGAAGCTGACTGATATGTACGCCCATCGTATTTCACTATAATTTGTATTTTTTCGCAAATTCAGGATGTTTCATTACTACTTCTGCTGCATACAGAGCAAATTCATTATCAGAAGGGTAATGAGCTCCCATATATTGTCTTGACCACATTATATCATTGGCAAGTTCATTTAAAGCTATGTAGTACTTTGGATACATATTACCTAAAACCTCTGCATATATCTTCGATTGGAAAGTATGACCTGATGGATAAGATGGGCTATCTGCACTTCTTGCTCTCCATATATAAAGAGGCATCTTTTTATATTGTGCAAGTTGTTGTGGTCTTGGTCTATTATAAGCGTATTTCAGCTTTACTAAAATTGGAACGATGTCGTTATGTAAATCTGTTATTGTTTGTTTTACATCTTTCTCTGGAATACCTTGACCTACAAGACTTTTAATCATATAGTTCTCAAAATCTGTATCATATATCATAAATCTTCGAAGGAGTTTGTCATCATCCTTCAAGTGATTCGTGTATTTGATTAATAAAGCTATTTCTTCGGAACTATCTTGGCTTTCGTTTGCAGGTGGCTGAAATGAGCTAAGTTCATTGAATAATGAATCTAAATAATTCTCTGTTTCAAGATAAATGAGATGCTGTCTGCTTGGGTTTCCAAACGTTACTTCATTAAGCTGCATAGTATTTCACAATTATTAATAAAACATTCCGTCAAAAGACTGATTCCCTAATAGCTCATCTCTTTGATTTGCACTTTGTAAGTCAGCTATTTTAATTGAAAGGTCGTCTATTTTATTTTGAATCTCAGTATTTAGAGCTTTACCAGCGGTGATATTATATCTAAAATAATAAATAGTATAATAAAGAGCTGCTGTTCCCAATATTCCAAAAAGTACTTCATTCCAATTGATGCTTTGGAATACTTCTTTTATTGAGCCCATACCACCACTACTACTTGATGCAGCAGCAGCGGAAGGAGCTTGTTCAGGTGTAGGTGCAGGAGCAGCAGCAGCGGTTGGAGCTGGTGCGGCAGCAGGTGCTACGGCTGATGATGTTGCGGCTTCTAATCCTTCCATTATGATAATAATTTATAAAGTACAAAAACGCCTACTCCCAAAAGTACGGCATTAATAAAAGTACCATCTTTTTGAACTTTCTGAGGGGGCTCTGGCTTTTTAACTACTATAACAGTTGCCTCTAAAGTATTGTCCACTGGCAAAAATTGAGTTTCATCTGCGAATATGGGTTCATTAAACATACGGCAATTATTCGCCATTGCATTAATTTCGTTCACTCGTTGTTGAGGTGTTCCTGTGAAGCCTTTGATAACAGCGTCTTTGCTATATTTCAAACTCATATCGTTTTTGTTTATATCTTGCCTTCTTTTTTCAATAATGCACTAGCTCTCTTTATTGCCTCAGTCCACTTCTCGCCCTTTTCTTTTTTCCAAATTTCTTTTGCGTAAGATGAAATGATTTTTATTTTTTCTCCTTGCTTTGCCATGATTTTACTTTTTACAAATTTATATTTTATTTTTCGTTATGCCGCTTTTTTTCTTGCTAATAGCATAATGCCGATTAAGGCGGCTACCCCACCGAAAACGTAAATAGCTATTTTAGTTCCACCTCCAGATACACTAGCCGTTTTATCAAATGAATCTTGAAGGTCTTTTTGAGATTGTTCTTTTGTTTTTTTTCTTCGCTCGTCAACAATAATCCTATCTTGCTCTGAAAAGTATTGTTCACATGACAAAGTTGAGTTTAATGAATTAAAATCATTTAGCTTTTCCCCTATAACCTCAAGTTCTCTATTATATTTTTCTCTATCATTTGTGATAGCATATATATTTGCTGCATTTGTCTTTTCACTTTCCAAACCCTCTAAAAACCCTTGAATTACGAAGCAGTTTCTTCTATCATTTGGATTCAAAGCAGGAAAATCTTGTGCTATTTTAGCATAATAGTAAAATCTATAAGTATCCCCCCAATCGCAGTAATTAGTCCATTTACCGAATAATCCCTTACTTCTTGTTGATATACGATTTTTGGGTGGTAATCCATACTTGGCTTTAGCTTCTTTAATTCCTTGAATATTTGCAGGATTTTCAAAATAAGATGCCCATTCTATTTGAGCACCGCCAGTACACCCGAAATTATTAGCAATATCGACTAATTGCTGCCGAAGTTGTGCATCATCTTCAGAGCCGTAAATAAATTTTTCTAATTCTGCAGCCATATATATTAATTTTTTCTGTAAATTACAAAATAAGCTCCAATCAGCAAAATTACGGCTGCACCGATAATAATTGCTGTGGTTTGTGTTTCTCTTGCTCTTGCTTGTATCCCTGCTTGAAAAATACTTGCACTGCCTTCCACCGTAGCTACGTCAATTTTAGATACACCATCTTGAAGGATAGCAAAACGCTCATTATCTGTTTGTGCATTTTGTAATCGAAGTGCAAGTTGATACTGCTGTACTGAGTCAAGTTGTTGAAGCCTTCCTCTTAATTCAATATTATTAGCTTCGGCTTTATATACTTTGTTCTTAAATAACTGTTCTACTGTACCGTTAATTACATCAGCAGCAGCCATCGCAATGGAAGGGTCTAAGTTTTTATATTTGTTTTTCATATTTTTTAATTGCGTTTTATCATGTCTGGGCTAAAATTTTCAAAGTTATCCTTTGCCCATTGAATTGCTTTTTCATAAGTTTCAAAGAATTTCTTATCTCTTTTGAATCCCTTTTTTTTATTGAGGTATTCTATGTAGAACTTGTTATCAACATCACCGCCTTTAGCCATCATTTTTCTATCTCTTAATTGAGCTCCAGCAATTCTACGACCTGCTTCTTCAGCCTCTTCACGATTGTATCTCCCACCATAATCTTTTTTCAAATTTTTTGGAACTTTAGTGCCATCAAGTCTGTCAGCGATTGATTCAACCTTATCTACAAAGCGTACACGTTTCTTTTTTACTTTACCCCCTTTAGCAAATGAATTTTCTTCTCCTTCAAGATAATGAGTAATATCAGATAAGTTTGATGTTGCCCTATCCATTTTTGCAACCACCCAAGCATCCACTTGTGGATTAGACTTCAATGTTTGCATTAATTCTTTTGCATGATGTTCTACTTGCACTACTTGATTTTTAACCATATCAAGATTGCCTTGTTCTATATTACCACCATCTTCAAAGAATCCAAATAATTTATTTTGTTTAGGTAGGCTTGCAAAATCATCTAATGTTTTGTATACATTGCCTGTACCATCGTTAAAAACTAACTTCCCTTCGTTAATACCTGAATCTTTTTTCCCAATAAATCTAAACTCTGCACCAGTATTATCTTTGTACCATCTACCAGCAGTCATTCCACCTACTGAAAATTTTTGTCCAGCCTTTAGATTATTATCTTCTAAAAAATCTTCAAAATCTTCTATTTCAAGAACCTTACTACGTCCATCAAGTCTATAAAAAACCATTCCGTCTTTAACTTCGGTCACAGATATAGTATGCTCAACTCCGTCTTTTAGCCAATCAAATGATTGTCCTGACTGAATAGCATATTCATCGTCATCGTCATCGTCATCATCATCTTCATCATCGTCATCGTCCGATATTAGTTCGCCCCCTTTAGCATATTCATCGTCATCATCATAATTGTACACTGGAAGTTCCACGTCTAAAACTTCTTCAAGTTGCTCTCTATCAGTATCTGAAATCTTGTCGTACCAAAAAATATATTTATCATTTAATTGTCTGGCTTCTCTTTTCATCACAATCCCATTCTCCGATAGATATTCCATCGTTGGAAAATCGACTTCAATAGACATTTCATCTGTGTCAATTTTATATTTAAGTGTTTCCCCATCCTCTGTTTTATGTTCAATCATACCACCCTTCGACATCATACCACCGTCAGCCAAACTTAGGTACATACCAGTAGCCTTCTCTATAAATGGTTTCAATTGGTCGAAATATAATCCATCTGCTTCTTGTACAACTTTGTAAGTGTTCCCACGAATACGACCAACCTCTACATCATACAAATCCATAGATGTAAGATTTATCTTTATGTAATTCGCTCTTTGATTTTTTATCTTAAATGAAAGACCGTTTCCCAAATCTCTGAAGTTGTAAGCACTAGTCATTACTCTCAATCGACCAGCACCTCCTAATTGCTGAAGTATAGTGTTGGCAACAATGCCACCATCATCGTATAGTCTGCGATTCATTTTTTATTTTTTTATTTATTTCAATATTTTTATTTACTGCACCTATTACCAAACCTCCAGCAGCTAATGCAAGTAAAATTTTTGCGTTTGTTTTGTACTTCCCACCAAAAGCATATACACCAGTAAATAATGCTGCATACCATAAGCTCGTCCACAAATAATACTCTCCAGCAATGTGCCATTCTAATTGCTCTGGTGTTATTTCATCCTTGTCATACTGCCTTTGAAGAGTATTCATTCTTCGGAAATAGATAGAATCAAAAGGAGTAGGCAAAGTGTTTGCTATAGCTGCGGCAATTAATGCCGTATATAGCAGTGTATTACCATTTCCTTCATCTATGACCTTTTTAAATCCTAAATTCATTATAAGTTCGGTTTATATAAATATTGAACCACCATATTATTTCTGACTAACTCAATACGATTATATTTTATTGTTCCTCCTATATTTATCGAGCCAAATCTTACGCCCCATTCTCCTGCTATAAAATGTATAGTTTCTCCATTTATTTCAAATACATTTGGGAAAAGTCCTAAAACTCTTATTCGTGCCTTACCAAGAGTAAAATCTACTTCGGCTACTTCTATTTTTGGCTTATATATATATGACAAGAAAAAGCTGTATGCTGCACCTAATGAAATAACAGCAGCACCAATTGCTGCAACCTTAATCAGTACGTTAGTACCTTTGTTCAATTTTATTTTTATGTCTTGTGGTATCATGCAAGAAAATTGTGAATTTTTTGAAAATGATGTATTCTGTCATCAAGACCTATTGTACCGCCATTGACTCTTTTAGTTACAGCTACTATTTCATCCTTTGTAGCTCCTTTATCACATAGAGTCCAAATGCCGTTTTTATTGAAGAAAAATGCGGCACTCGTTAAAGGATACTTTGTAGAAACCAAATCTGGATTAGACACACAATCTTCTCCAATAAAGTCTGAAAATTGCTTATAGTTATCTTTCCCAGTAAGCTGTATATATCCACGTCCACGAAACTTGAAACCTTCTTTTGATGCTTCATTGCCATTCCCCATACGGTTAGCATACACACGGCTACCAATCATTTCAGGTTTACGAGCATACATTTCTGCTGTGGCTTTGTCTTTGAAGTATTTGAAGAATATTTTCAAAAGACCATCTGCCGAATAATTCATATTTTCAACCGTATGCTTGAAGTTTCCGCTTTCATGTGCAGTTTGAGCCAAAAAATGAGAAAGACGTAATCTGTTTTCAATTCCAAACTTTTGCATAATTAACGGAATTTCTGATAAAACCACTGCTGGTAAATGACCTTGTAATTTTTCTACCATAAATTAGATTTTAATACTACTTAATTTTACCAAGTTGTTCTAATAATAAAAGTTTGGATGTAGATGCTGATTGTAAACTATCTGCTTTGCGAAGCTGATGTGTTAAGGCATCAATTTTAGCTTCTAATGAAGCTATTTTTCTTCCTTGCATATCAATTATATTATTGTAATTAATTTTTAGGTCAATATACAAATATCCAATTGCAAGTAAGCTAAGAAACATTACACCTTTAACGGGTTCTTTTGCAAATTCAGAGAAAGTCAAGGGTATTGTTATACCTGTTTTTTTTTCTTGTTCCATTTTTTATTAATGCGTTACCAAAGTAATTTATCTGCATAGTAACCAGCCGTACCCCTCGTATGTCTATCCTTTTCATGCCTAACCTTGTACAACCTTCTTCTTATTTCTGCATATTCTTTACCCTTCGTCCGCATAAAAGTTGGATAATCACCGTAACCTAAAGCACCAACAGATGAAATCTTTTCGCCTTTTTTATTGTACACATCAATTTTTTTACCCTTGACGGTACTTGGCTTAACGATAACACCCAGTTTTTTAGCTTGTTGCTTTGTATACAATGTTATCTTGTATGGCATCGTTATCTACGTTGTTTAAAAAAGTTTACTGCTCCCCATGTTAATAGTAAAGCTCCTACTCCCATCAATATTAAAGGAACATTTACCTTACTTGGTTTTCCTTCTGCCTTTTTTTCAAATTCTTCTTCAGCTTCTACCTCAATTACTTCTGATTCTTGTTTAGTAGGCTCTTGCTCTTGTTTTTTAAGTTCTTCAATGTGTTTAGCAATCGATTCCTCATTATTTTTTACTGGAGCAATATGTGTACTTGATGCTTGTGCACTTGGTTCACTAATTGACTCTGCTTCGACAATTGGAGCTGTTGCTGATTTAACCTCTTCGAGCAAAACGCTATTCTTTTTAATACGATTTCGCATTTCTGCAAGTCTTGCCCTTTGCTCTCTCGCTTTTTCAACATCGAAATTTTGTACAAAAACTACAATTTCTTGGTCTGCTTGAGTTACTTGACTTTTAATAGCCTCAAACTCTTCTTTTGATTCATCATCTACATCAGCCTCAATCTCTTGAATTTTAGATACTAACTTTTCAAGTTCATTGATTTTTTTCTGTTGAGATTTTGGCAAATCTTCAATAACGAGTTCTCTTTTAGCCAATTCTTCTTGGTATTTCATATATTTCTCTTTTTAAAATTTCACAATTATTTTAACGCCAATATAGGTGATATTAGACTGAATACCTCACGTGGGTTATCATAATCCATCAACCTATCAATAGTACCCTTTGGTACACGCATTGTCATTTTTGCTTTTATTAGATTAGCCTTGTCGCCATCAGGTATCAATTTACTATCTTGAATAAGCATACTCACTACATCCCCAATTGTCATTCCTTCAGAAACTTCTTTTTCCAAAAGTTCTGAATCGAACTCATAGCTTGTCTTTTCTTCAAGCAACCCATCAAATTGTCTCAAAAGTTCAGCTTTTTCTGGCTCAACCTTTAAGTATTTATCAAGTATTTCAAGTAAAATATTTTCGCTTCCATCTGCCAAATCAAAGTTTGCTGGACGTACACCTCTTTGTTCATATAAATCTAAAAACTTCTCTCTCCCTATTTCCTTTAGCATTCCACCAATTACTTCTTGTTCGGCTTTAGCGTTATTGATTGTAGCTTTAAGTGCATCATAACGAGCAATTTCATCTGCAATACCATCCACTTGTACACGCTCACGCTTCTTTTTAGAAGCAGCAGTAGCAGGTGCTGGTTTTGCCATAGCGAAAAGGCTCTTTTTAGGTGCAGCTTTGATTTCTTGCAAATCCATAACCACCAAATCCTCATCTTCAGAAATTGTTTCATAGAAAAGTTCTGCTGTTTCCTTATCGGTAAACATTTTTTCTTTTACAATTTCTGGATTATCCTTCATACTGTACTTAACTGCGTAGGAAACCATACCGCCATCAGCAAATCCTTGAGTTTTCATAGCTTCGTAAGCTATTCGTAGATATGCAATACCGTAACTAATACCAGACACTTCAAATATTTCTTGTGAAAATTCTTTTAAAGACTTCCCAGATGCTGTAATATCATTATCAAACGCAAAAGTTGCAATTTTAGATGCTTCTTCAATAGCTGATTCTTTTTCAGTAAGCTCACCACCATCAGCATATCTTTTATATTTCCAATTGGAGAAGGCATCAATTAATATTTTTTCTGCGGTTTCCCAATCTTCTGGTATATTTTGTCCCCATTCTATTTCGTCATTCATTCTCGATGCTGAGGATTCAATAATATACCCATCGTAATCTAAAATTTCAGCACCTTCTTTGTCGTATGTAGAAAAACTAAAATCATATCTACCTAACCTTCTGTCAGTATTATCTTCAAAATCAATTTCTTTTATTATTTCATCATTTGATAATACCATACCCCCATCAGCATATTTAAACTTTTGCCCAACACCGCTGAAATTCTCTCTTGCAACAAATTCATCGTAACTTCTTTGATGGTTCATCCAAAAGTTTGCAGTAATCTTTGTAACATTCTCAAACTGTACAGCCATATCAGGAGTGATGGAACTTTCACCTTTAAGAATTGCAATGATTGTCTTTTCAGGCTTTCCTGAACGAAGTGCAAATTCTTTTGGCCCCATTTTCATTTCTTCTAACTTCTCTGTAAGGGTTTCACCTGGATGAGGTCTTGATTGTGGAAAATATTGATTTTGAGTTGCCATTTTTATTTCTCTTTGTGATAGTTAATAATCTCTATCTATTTTGATAAGTTTTTTGATTAGTTAATAAGTTCTTCAACCACAGCACCCCCATTAGCAAACATCGGAGTAATCATTCCAGTAGACACCAATTCTTCAACCAATTCTTTTTGATTAACGGCATCCATTGAGTACCATACATCATAACCTACGGATTCAGCAGCTTGTTCTTCAAGGCTCATTGGTCTTTTGCTTGGCATACCACCACGAGCATATTTCTTACGACCTTTAACATAAGCTCCATCCAACAAGTCGTCTGATTCAAAAGAAACATCGTTGAAGGTTCTTACTTCAGCAATTTCATCTTTTGGAATGTATGTGTATCTTTTCCTTTTCATATAAAAGTTTGTTTTTCTTTATCAATTTCTTCGAGCTTTCTCAGAATGTATTCACGCTGATGTTGTGCTTGAGTACCACGAAGTGCATCTTCGTATATTGATTCTTTTAGCTCTAATTTGTTCAATTTTTTTGAATGATTTTGGCATTCAATCAAAAGATTTTTCAATAACCTTGACGCTTCAATCGCTTCATCATCATCATCTAAAAGCTCTAGCTTACTTAATTTTATCTTTATTTTTTCTTCTATTTCACGTCTGGATGAAAAATCTTCTGCTAAAATAATTTTTAAACCAGCAATTGTATTTTTAGTATTTTCAATCATTTTTTATTTCTATTTGATTACATAAAAGGAAAAAAGGCTATAATGTTCTTTATAGCCAATTTTCACTTTTATTTTGAGGGGGTGCTCATAATTACTTTTTCTTTAAAATATTTACCGCTCCAAGTGTTACAACTAAAACTGCTCCACCAAAAATTAACCATCCTACTGATGAGTCTTTTTTTACTGTTCCTGTTGCAGCAACTACAACTGGTTTTTCAAAAGCTCTTATTTCCGCTGCGACTTCTGCTTCGTTCTGTGCAATAGCATCTTCTTGTTCGTCTAACTTAGTTTCAGTTGCTGCATCTTCTTCTTCCTCATTCTCGTACTCTTCACAAGCCAAATTATATTTTATAATCATCTCTTTGTGACGAGCAATTTTTTCTTGCAACTCATTAGTCAATTCTTTTGACTTTACATTTTTTTCTGCTAATGCAGCGTTGATTAATTTCATAAAAGTTTTTTTTCTCTATTTTTTAATTGTGTTTATCTTAAATCGAATCGGCTGAAGTCCTTGTTGGCTTTTTATCTGCTTTGTCAAGTCTGTCTTCATAGTATACGTAGTCAGGATATTTATCTCTCATCTTTTTCGAAGGCTGCATAGATAACTGCTTACGCTCGATTATTCTTTTTGTAACAGCTACTTCTTTCCATCTCCATCCAGCAGGTTTTGCGTAACGTGCTTTATCTTCTTTTGAATATCCTACTTTACCGCCTTTTTTCATCATGCCACCATCTTCCATCATACCACCATCAGCCATCATGCCGCCATCAGCCATTTTATTCATAGCTGCGACAAGTTTTGGATATAGCTTTTTACTAAGAGCATCCCTTTCAACCATAAGAGAACTTGGCATACTTCCCATATCGTAATGCTTTTTTTGTATGGCTTTAGCATCCTTTAAATCTTGTTCAGTTCCAAAATTTTTAGCCAAAAGGACTACATTTTCAGAATGATTATTATTATCTTCGTTTTTTTCGTACTCTTGAAATATTTTTTTAGCTTTTGTAGTCATGCCACCCTTTGCCATCATTCCACCATCAGCCAACTTAATCTTTTTAGTAGGATAAACGTCTGCTCTGTTTGGTCTTGCTTCATAGTCAATAGTACCACGCTTCAAACCACGCTTGACTTGCATTTCAGTTGGTACACGATAATCGTGCTTACCTACGAAACGATATCCAAAAGGCTTTGCTCCTCTTTTAGCATCACGCTCTAAATCAATTGGCTTTCCAGTTCCTGTGTAACCAGAACCATATTTTGATTTGAGTTTTTTATTTTTTTCAATCATTGCGTCTAAGTCGCTGATTACACTCTGCAATTTTTTTCCACGCTTAGTTTTTTTGACCTCAACTTTTTTACGCTCAACTATTTTAGTTGCTACTTTTTTGATAGCAGTCTTGCGTACTTCTGCTTGTACAGACTTTACTTCTTTGACAGCTTGTTTAATCTCTTTTTTTTGTTCAGCAATCTCTTTTTTTTCCTCTTTGATTTCCTCTTTCACATCTTTCAATGTGCCTTTTAGTTCATTGAGTTTTTTCTGATAACGAGCTTTTACATCTGTGTCTGATTCAGATGAAATTGCTTTTTCAAGTTTTTTAATTTTTTCTTCTGCTTCAGTCAAAGTTTTTTTTTCTTCGGCAGCAGACTTATCCTCTTTTTTCTCAACTTTGGCTTCAGCTTCGGCAACTTGAGCTTCAAGAGTAGCAATTTTTTTGTTGTAAGATGCTTTCACATCTGCGTCTGATTCAGATGCAACGGCTTTTTTCAGCTTTGCAATCTTACTTAAGATTTCTTGAGTATCCATATTATTTTTTTAGTTGTTTTATAAAATCTTTTAAAATTTGCACACGTTGTACGAAGTATTCATCACCCTCTTCTGCAAAGTCAGAATCAAGTTCTAACTTGTCCTCCATAAGTTGAATGAACTCTGATTTTTCAGTAGCATCTGCATCGTCAAATAAAAGTTCTTTCCTATTTGCAAGTTCTTCTTTGAACTTATTTATTCTATCTGAATTATCTGCTTTTTTAGGTTGTTCTGTTTTTGCAGATTTTTTCTTTTCTACATCAGGTGCGGCTTTTGGAGCACCCTTACCTTTGATTTCACCTTTATCAACGATAGCTGCTTCACGTGGAGTTTTACTCTCAAATGCTGCAAGAGATTCTTCATCTAAATCCTCTACAAAAGGATTTTTTTCACCTTTTGATTTATACCATTTAGATACTATTTCGCTCATAGCATTATCTAAATCAACATACTGAGATTCAGTTCTTTTGAAATTTTCTGTTCTATCCTTTATGAAAATAGCTATATCTGCCAAATTATATGACACATTATTTGACTCTCTTGCAAGTTCCTGCTTTTCAGGAAAAACCATACTTAAATCAATCGTATTATTCGAAAGAATTTTTTCAGTAAAATATTTATATGCCATATTTATAGACAGTTTTGTTCTTAATAACTCGACAAAAGTAGATTAATATCTGTTAAGTACGAAGCATAAGATTGCTTTTGCAATATACTTATTTTTTCTAAATTCATCATTACAGTGTTTCTCACATTTTCGTTGTTTCTTAAAGTTGGAGAAATATCATAAAATTGTGCGATATTAAATACCGTACTTATTCTATCATATAGAGATAAATCTCTAACATTGAACTTATCGATGTTTAGCCTATCGTTATTATCAGACTTATTTCTTATGTTTTCACATCTGTAGACTATGTACCCTTCTTCTTTAGCCAATATATTGAATAAAAGTAAATTTCCGCTAATTATACGTGATTCAACTCTTTCAAATATTCTTTCGTTGGTTAAATCGGTTTGGCTAAAAGCCATAAAAATATCATTTGTCAAACCAAAAGACCTAATTCTAAAATATTGGCAAATAAAATCGAAATGTGCAGATATATAATCACTTCCAAATAATTCTGGTTTTAGTACTGCTGTAAGAGAAATAATACGATAGTAAAAATCATCTAATACTTGAAATTTCTCTAAAGCCTCAAATAGCTGTATAGTCTGAAGCAAAAATTCGAAGAAATTATTTCTTTCGAAGTCTGTCAAAACTCCATCCTCCAGTCTTTCTTGTATATCCATAAGACTTGGATACTCTATTTCGTTGCCGTTATTATCTTTAAGTACAATAGGTCTTTCTGGATTAATTAAATATGCCATGCCGCCTACAATACCATAAAGCTGTACGTTGCTTTTCAAAAATTCAATGTGATTAAAGTATTGTAGATTCCCAACAGCTCTAAAATATTCTTTAGCTTGTTCTGGTGGCATTGGATTTTTATACTTCAATACTTCTTTTGCCCCACGATTCAACAATGCTAATCTTGCTTTTTCATTGTAAAATATATCAGTTTCAATGCTATATTCTCCAATTTTTGCATTAAAAAATGTTTTGGCAAGCATTGGAAATTTTATCTTTTTTGCCTTAATTGTACGAAGCCTAATTTTCAACTCTTCTAAATCTGGCATATTAGGTTCTCCTTCTTCATCACCGCCTCCGCCTTCACCATCACCGCCTTCACCATCACCACCTCTACCATCACCTTCTCTGCCATCACCTCTGCCATCACCTCCTTCACCATTACCACCTCCACCAGAATCAGAAATCACTTCCAAATCATCTTCTGGATATGTGCCAATAATTTCAGTAACTGCATCTCCAATAGCAGATACTTGAAATATACCACCATTTGCAAATTCAGCTACATCATCTTGAATTTCAGTAACCTCATAAGTTCCATCGTCATTTACTTGTGTAACTACACCAGTTTTACCAGAAGATTTTACACGAACCTTATCTCCGACTTTAATTTTTCTATCATCTTTCGGCTCTTCATTTCCGCCATCATCATCGCCACCACCACCGCCATCTCCTTCTGGGTCTTCTTCATTTCCGCCATCATCATCTCCACCACCGCCATCTCCTTCTGGGTCTATTTTGGGCTCTTCATCATCTCCACCACCACCATCACCATCACCACCACCACCATAATCATTCCCACCACCTTTTGTTTCTCCACCTTTAGAATTACCCCCTTTTACTGTATAACTATTTCCACCACCACCGCCTTCACCTTTACTATCACTTGTTTCTGGAATAAGCAAGAAATCCTCTGACTCAAATATTTTGAAATCAAAGGCTTCATCTTCTTTCCGTACATCTTGTAGTGCTATATCAACTTTTTCTTTTATTGAGGGCATATTATTCTATCGATAAAATTGTTTTTAAATATCTAAGTCTTGAACTATACTCCGTTTCAGAAAAAAATTCATCTAAGATTTTACTAATTTTTTCGTTTTCTGTAAGTTTCAAATCAAGCCTTAAATCTTTTTGCAATGAAGCATCTGAAAATTTATTTTTCAGATACGCCATAAATCTGTCAACGAACCACTCATTCAAATTGTCTGAATACAAATCATCATCGTACTCTTTTGTTATATCGTTTTTGTATCCTAATTTATCTAAACAATCGTGTACAATGTGCCCAAGTTCATGTAAGAATGGAACACAGCTTGTATCTTTTTTGAAATGCAGTACGTATTCATCACCCTTAGTTTCAACTGCGGCTTTAATATTTTTACAGTCAATTATTTCCTCAACTCCATCAATAACCGTGAGCTGTTGAATTGGTGTATTCTCCCACTTTGTTAAATAAAAATAGTTTCTAAACTCACTTTCTACAAATCTCGATGATTGCACACTCCTGCTTTCCATTTCTCCGTAAAGATTTTCATATCCTTTAAAAAGAATACTGCTAACATCAGTCTCACGATATCCCTCACCAATTAATCTTTCACGATATTTTTTGGATTCTTTATAGCCTTCAGAGATATTTTCAAAAAGTTCGTAAATAACATCTTGGTCTGGAACTTTAGATTCTAAATATATAAGTACCTCATTTGTAGAAAAATCTTCTTGTTCAGATACATAAAGTACTAAATAGAAGTTTATTGTCTTATACTTGAACTTAAATTCATCTGCATTTGCTAATATTTCAAGAATTTCCTTCTTCAACTGCTTCGCAGATTGACTTTTTGGATTTTCCATCGATATTACACTAATCAACTCAAGCCTTGACTCATCGCTATAAAGATATTCTCTAAAATATCTCTCCATTCTATTTATACAAGAAAATATCTTCCGCACGGCATTACTACCTACAGATGCTACAAATCTTGCAAGGAATAAATTACCACCTGTGGCAAATCCTTCTTGATGTTGTACATAGTGCTGAATTTCGTGCAGTAGTATAGATAATGAATCGCCACTTTGTACTGAACCATTAATTACAATATATCCACCCCTTTCGTCTGGTGCAAAATAAAAATTTTGTTCCGAACTTTGCTCTCCATACCAATAAACAATTGGCATTAAGGCAAGTCTTGGATAATAATCAAAAAGAGTAGGATGTGAAAAAACTTCAACTAACCTACCTTTATAACCAGCACTAATAGACCTTTCAGGGTTTTTTAGTATTGGCAATATATTTTCTATGTTCTGACCAGATGGGACGTACAAGTTCTTTCCCTGATAAGGGTACATATATGTTGTCAAAATTTTAGCATCGTTATCGGCAATATTAGTACGCCATTTACCATCATTTTGACTTAATGCCCAACCAGTTACACTATATACTTTATCAATTGGTATCATTGAGCGTACAAGCGTTTTAGCTTCAATTAGCTTTGCTTGTTGTAATGAAGTAAGTTTTGCATTTTCTCCTATAACCATGAATCTTAAAGTGCCTCCAATTTCTGGCAAAACGCCACCGTCATAAACTACTAAATTGACAACTTTTTTTAGAGCACTGCCATATAGTGTTCTTGATAGTTTATTTTTCATAGCTTCATTAACCATGTCATAAACTTGAACAATTGTTTGCAAACGACCATTACAGAAATATGATATACACCTCCTAAAATCATCTGAAGTATATATATCGGTAATTGAGTTAGTAGAAACATTTACATCAACTATTTTATCTTGCTCAACAGCATTGGAGTAAAATGCTTTGACCTTATCTGCTTCGTTGTATGTACGTAGAAATTGATAAAATATCCCATCTCTTGTTTCGAATGTGTTTGAGAAAAATCCAATATTTAATGGATAATATTGTTTTGGTACACCACTCTTTTTACTAAGTTCTCTGTATAGGCTTAGGTTTACTTCTTTTACTATTTCAATGTCATGTATATATAATTGAGCCTTCTCTTCAATAACATGATAGTAAAAAACAAAAAATTCCTTATCCGATAAATTTTTTAACGGTTCTGGCAAGTTTTCGAATAATCCGAAATTATTTAGTTCTTGTTTTGTTACTCTCATTTATAAATTCTTTATAACCTTCATTGTTGTGAAAAAATCACGACCAATCTCCTTCACATCTTCCTTTCTAACGTACTCTCCATTTCTATCAAACGAGTACACATCGTATGAGCTATCACAAACAGAATTTCTGTCAAAAATCATGTTTTTATGTACTAAAAAAATAAAATCTGGATATTTTTCAGATAATACAACTACTTCTTCATACGGCACACAAGAAATTCCGTTGCTTCTGTAATTTAGAGAAGCATCAAATTTAACTCGCTTCGATTTTATGTCTATTTTATTTATCAATTCCGAAGTCATGGCTTGAATATTTTTTAATTGCTTCTAAATTTTTGTTTTCACATGTAAGAACTAAGTCTGTGATTTGCCTTACCACATCTTGCTCACTACCTACTTGATGAATGTAATAATGTATCAAGTTATTATTTCCCTTTTTTATATCCATATACTTGTGGTACATACCAATAGGATTAGTCATATCTGAGTCTTTAATTCCGTGCCATGTACTAGATGGATTAGCCTTCGTATCAAGTTGGTCTCCAAAAAATTTGAAAAAATAATTTAATAGAGAAATGAATTTTATATTATGGAATGATGGGTCGCAAAGCGTATATAATAGTCCATCTAAATCCATTTGCTCATCAAAAGATTTAGCTGTAAAAGTAAAAAACCTTCTACCATGAGTAAGTTGACCATTGAAATTCAACTTTCTACTACAACCACCACATCTACCTCCACCAACTGCTACTTCTACATCAACTGAATATCCTAATGATTCAAGTACATCTGCACAAGCTACTGCTGCAATACCTGTATAAAAATCATTATCCCAACTTGTAAAACCTCCAGCCGTTAAGCCAACGATTATTTTTACACCGTTGAACATCTTTGGCTTCTTTTCTTTATATAAATAGACCTTTTTATTGGCACTTGTACAACTTACTATTCCCTTTTTTACGGCTTCAGTTAAAGATGCTTCGCCTTTAATTTCAATAAATTCATTTTCCCCATTTTCTTTTTCGACTTTTAAAGCATAGACAACTAAGCTCTTATTAGATTCCAAAAACATTTTTTTACCCTCATATATAATATTTTCCTTCAGAGCATCTACTTCACGCTTTTTTGATGGGCTATAATAAAATATTTCTGGCTGTAACGACATCGCTGCACGGTCAAACACAAACTCCCCTATCTGCTTATCATTGAAAACAAGTTTTGGCTTCATTGCTTCTACAATAGAAGACTTTTGCAGTTCCTCTCGTATTTTCTTTTCTACATTTGCCTTAATCCTCTTATACTCATCATAATATAAAAACTTTGTTCGGTTCATTGCCTCTTCATAATTACGAGGATGCTTACCAAACAATCCATACGATTTCGTATCTCCGCTATTTAATTTTCCCTCCACGAAGGATTTGAAATGTTCGTTAGCAGTTTCTACTACGGAAGAAGGTTGAGTTTTTTTTATATATTTGGCAAAAGATTCTAATGCTCTCCAACTAGAGAACGGCATTACGGTATACTTGGTGTATTCAGAAGGTTTACCATCTACGAATTGAATCTCTTTTGTAGCCATTTTTATTACTTGTTATCCAGTTCTGCAATTTGTTGCTCAGTTAAAACATCTCCAGTTCTTGGGTTCAGATGATATTTTTTCATGAATTGATTTGAAAAATCTTCTTCAGCTTTAGTTTTTGCCCTTTCTGATTTAGCTTCTCTAAATGCTGGGTCATTTTCCAAATCTTCTCGTACATTTTTTTCAAGCATACTCAGAAAGCTATTTACACTATCTTCAATATTTTTAGGGGCAACTCTCTCTCCATAATTATTGAAAATCTCATCAGCAAATATACTTTCCTTCTTGTACAACATCTCTTGCTCAAATGTTCTATTGAAATTTAACATAGTTCTAAGAGAAATAGATTGAATTGCATCCCTACTTTCCAAAAAGTTACGAATCGAATTACACAAATTGAATACGTATGTATAGGTTAGCTCCATTTCTTTAACTACATCTTTTTCAATAGTATAGAAAGAACCAGCAAAACGGTCAACAAGAGAATAATCTTGTCTTTGATTACCACCATATTTATTACCAATATTCATCATATCGGTATTACCAGTACCAATAACACAGAATCTAAATTTTAAATTAGGGTCTTTCGCATCTTGACCTTTATAAATTTTATCTCCACGTCCGTTAACAATATAAGGAATAGTTTTTTCGATAACTTTTCCATCTTTGTCATAGTTTGGTTGTGAAGCTGCTTCAGCCAAAGCGTCATTTAACAAACCAGCAGTATTAGGGTCAAGTTTAGGCAACTCATCTAATATTAAAATACCGCCTTCAGCCCATGCTTTTATCAGCTGACCTTCTTCATATCCTTTAATTGTCTGTCCGCCACGAATCTCTACGGGAGAAGTCCATTGGGAGCAGTTTATTAAAAATACTGGTTGTCCCATAACACTTTCTGCTATGGCTTTAGCCAAATAGGTTTTACCAGTTCCAGCTTTACCCATGAGGTACACATTGTTACCATCAAGTAAGTCTGATACAATTTTTGCTTCTATGCTACCTTCACCTACTGATATGGGTTTAGCTACTTGCGAACCTTTCATATCCTTCGGTGCGTTAGAAATTGGCTTTCTAGGTGGTTGATTTTGGACGTTTAATTTGTTCATTAGGCTGATAATTAATTCTGATGGTATGTTTTGTTCTGTTAATTTAATTTCAGATAATATTGATTTCAGAAACTTTTTATCTGTTACGATATCTTTTCTGATAGTTTCAATTACTTGCTGTAATATTTCGTTTTGTTCCATGATTGAGATTATATTAATTGGTACAATTTTATTATGAAATTTTCCGCATCATCGAGCGTTACTTGAGTTTTTATTGGTTTTGCTTCTACAAGTACATCATCTTCTGTTTCTTCTAATACAAGTTTTTCAAGGTCTTGTTTTAGTGCATATTCACGGAAAATATTCCCATATTCAGAAGTTCTTAAATCTCCGAAGAAATATGTTGCACCCACTGACCTTTGAGCAATAAAACTACTAACATACTCACCTATTGTGAACGCATCGTCATCATTTATTTCAGCCATCTCCTCTAATCTTTTCACAAATTCTGATTTTGCTTCATCGCTGAGTACTGCAAGTGTTAGCTTTACATATATTTCATTAGGAAACTTATAAGGCTTCATTTCGAATGAAGGTAGCATATTCGGCATTAATGGTTGTGAAAGTACAACCCCACCATACGCACCATCAAATGTTTTCCTTATCAAATTTGGTATTGCCTCTAAAGTATTATCTGCAACCCTACGGATAAATCTATACTGATATTCTCCGTCTGGAAATGCACTTACTTGCTCTTTTTTTGCTGGGTCATATAAATCAGATTGAGCTTCTACGTTAAAGTATTCTGCTACATCACTTCTAAAATTGAATGAAATATCGTACTTCTTGTATAATTCAGATAAAAACTGCTCTATTGCTTCACGCTCACTAAGTTTAAATTCATAACACTTTATGTACGTATTGAACTCGTTGTACTTTGAAGTGTAAGCATCTTTGTTGTCCTTTATTCTTAAATACGCATAATCAATCTTTGTTCTCTCTGGATTTTTATTTATCAAATGGTCTTCAAACATTTCTTGAAATACTTTGTCATGATATAGCTTATTGTACAGCTTATCACTTTCTTTTCTTTCCTTAACAACCCTTTGCTTGGTATCCTTCATTATTTGAATGACATAGGATTGCATTACCTCAAATTGAACAACATCTTGATACTGAAATTCTCCATTTGGATTTCGCATGTAAGGTTTACGGTGCACGATACAAATTGCTCTGTCACAAATCTTTTCACCTTCTAAGTTCCAAATAGGAAAAATATTCTGATTACGTACAAATCCTTGACTTACATCAAAAGTTGTTCCAGTAGATTCTGGAATTTCTTGTATATAGGAATACGTATTAACATTATCGGCAGCTACTGCAAGTGGTTGAGAAGTTGCACGTATACGAGCATCATTAGGTAAATCCCTTTCAAACTTCAATTCAATTGCTGTTGAAATAGAACCATCGATATTTGTAAATCGTGTAAGAGCCCAAGTACGGAAATCACCTTCTTGTTTGCGTTTATTTGCTTCCACAATACCAGAAAGTATGTTTCCAGCCATAAATCTGCGAATCTGCCTTCTATTAAGAACTGGTTTCCAATCATCAATTTTTTCAGCATCTGATTGCCCAAACTTGAATGTTTGTGCTCCCATAAATAATTGAGATGAATCACGTATGGCTTTTAACTCATCTTTGTTTGAGCTCAATTTTAATTGTAGGATTGGATACTTTGATAAGAAACAGAAAATAAATTCTATATTACCGTCTGTGTACTTAAATTTAGTGCCAGTCTGTTTAATCTTGTAACCGATGAACATACCCAAGTTACCTTCATAAAAAACTTTTGTGAAAGGTTTGAAGAAGCTCAAAAAGGATTTTGTATTTGCAATTTCTTCTCTTTGTTTCTGAAGTCTTGCAGATTTACGTGCTTCAAACATGAATACAGCCCTATCATATTTATCCTGCCCTTCTGGTGTTTTAGGATAATCATCAGCATCTGGACTTGTTGTATTATCAAGGTCAATACGAAGAAGCTCTTGTGCTTTAGTTGATTCCTTAATATAATCCGCTACAAACTTTGTATAAAATTCAGCAGTAGTTAACGCTTGTCCTTCCCATACTGCTAATTCATTTGCTTTTTGGGTAACTCTATCTTTACTCCAAGCCCTTTTACTTTCAAGTGTGTAGTAATCAGCAAGAAAAAGTGGTAGTGAGAATACTGTAGTTCCGCTATTAAGCTGAATAACCACACGTTGTTTCAAAGAAGCCTTGTAGTTTTGTGCTTGAAGTTCTTCTTGATATTCGCCTTGTGCAATTAACTGATTTTTCTTCTGAATATACTTTTCATTCATTTCATCGAAAAAATACTCTTGAAAAGTAGCAGGATATAATTCAAGCTCACGAACAAATGAGTTAAAATGCTCAATATTAATTTCATCTTCTTCGGCAGTATCTGTTGCTTCAGCTCTTTTACCCCGAAACGACATATTTTCGAAGATTTCGTTATATGCAAGATTATCTGGTAATTCAATAAAATCGTTTTTGAAAACATCAAAACCATATTGGTTGAAAATATCTTCAATTGTGTTCCCTTTTGCATCTGTAATTTCAGATGTTTTGGATGAAGCAGTTTGGTCTGCACTTGTATTGGCATCCAGCTTCCTCAATTTTTTCCTAAACATGAGATATTTCCTCAACTCCACTGGAATTTTGGAAATAATGTATGTATAAGTAGGGCTGTTTAACTGACCAGTACGATTGATACGACCTCTTTTTTGAACCTCAATGTTAATATCAAGCTCAAATTGTACCACAAACATATTACGTGGTCTTGTATCAGAACCTTCATCTGGTGAACTTTGTGCTGAACCGCCAGTCGATGCTACTACGTTAATAAGCATAACATCTACTTCACCATTATTGAATGCACGGAATACTTTTGTAGTACTCCTAATTCTATCATTTTTTTGAAATCTCAAAACTCCGTTTTCGTCACGCTTCAGCATGTAGTTACGAGATGTACCTTCTGCAAAACGATAATAAGGGCTCGAAGCCTTACCATATAAAGGTGCATTGTTTGCCCCATAATAAATTGGAGAACGTTCTGTATTTTCAATTGCGTCCCTCAAATAATCGATTGCACTGAAAGGTAACTGAGAATTATAAGAATTTAGTCTTCCTTGAATATCAGTAATCATTGCACCACCATCAGAGAAATCATCCATTTGCACAAAATATTCTCCTTCAAGTAACTCATAATCGATATCACGGTCTTCCAAACTTGCAATAGTTTCGAAAAGGTTACTATCAATTTTTCTGAGCTTGAAGTTCCCAACGAACATTTTATTATACACTGCTCTCAAGTATTCAGAAAAATCATTTCTTACCTCTTGTCCTTCTTCAAGTCTAAGTTCGTTAAAGATAGCTTCACCAGTATTAGCCATCGCAATGATAGGCTTTTGTGGAGCGAAGTGTTCAGTGCCATCAACATTTTTATATTCTTCTGGAGTATTTAAACACTCGATGATTTTATCTGCTGAATATTTTGCCTTTACTGCTAAAAACAAATTTTCACGGAACGTAGCCTTATATCTTGAAATTGAATCCCTTGAATAAGAGGCAATATATTTTCCTCTGTTGTTTTTGATAAATTCTGAACGTAATGCTTGTACTCTATCTTTATTTCCTTTCAAAGCAAGTTCATAAGCATCAAGATTTGCAATCTGTTTACCCATATCTTCTATTGACCTACGTACAGCGGAATCGATGGCATTTGCTGCCATTGCACTTTTTGAGAAATCACGAAGTTCTTTGAAATACCCAATGGCTTCATCATAAAATGCTCTTTGGGTATCATCTGGCAAATTTGAATATGTTGTGAGCCCAAATGAATCCTCTCTACGAATTGTACCAACATACTCGGTAATTTTTTTACAATCTCCGAAGCTACGTTCACGTCTAATCATCTGCCCTTCTTTTACAAGACCAGATGCGATATATTCTGATACGTTCTCTCCACCAACTTTTAAAGCGTCAGTAATTGCGTCCAAAGACGGCACTGCCGAACGTAAAGCGGTCTTAACAACATACAAATTAAACACATTGGGGTTCTTTGCATAAGTTGCAGAACTGAATAGAACTGCTTTTGATGCTTCTACAAGTGGTAATCCAGTACGTAATATATTACTGCTCAAATTTGCAGATGCAGCATTATGACTTTCGTCAAATATAAAAATTGAATTGGATGCGATAGCAGATAAAAACCCTCTGCGTATCATACTTCTACTTTGTGAAATAACTGAATATGGAAGCATCACACAATTAAAGTCTTTTGAAAGTTTTGTTTGACCAGTTCTTTCAATCTCTTCAGTCATGGATGTACAAAGCTCATTTATAGCATAAGGATTACCCCTATCTAAAAATCTGTAAATTGCTTCTTCGTTTTTGTAAGTTGTTTTGTAAACTTGATTAGTTGAAATTGGATTACCATCCTTATCAAGAATTACACCTTCATTGTGCATTACGAAAGGACGTGGTGCAATAGATTGCCCCTTGTCATTTACACCCATACCATCAATATTTCTCAAATCACGAAAAATATCATTTAGTAGGTATGGCTTTTGTGTTAAAAATACTGGGATAATTCCTTGTACGTGTGAGTATCTAATTACTCCAGCACATATACGACCCTTTCCTATTCCAGCCATATCTCCTAAAATGAAGGCATTATTTTTTTCAAAGGATTTTATGGCAAGTACAAGTGCATCAATTTGTTCGCTTGAAAAACTTTGTACAACTTTAATCCTACTTGTATATCCAAGTTTTTCTTTTATGAAATCTATAAAATCAAATTGTTGAGCTAAAAGCGAAAGATTGGTTACGGTTTCATTTGCCATATTAATAGGCAACATCGTACCAATAGGTTTAGCATCACTAAAGCTAGGTGTTGGAATTAATTTTATTCGTGTATCCGTAAAACCATCATATCCATCTTCCTCAGTAGCCAAAACTTTTTCTTTCAGTGATTCGGCTTTTAATATTCTCTCTGCATCTTTTTCAAGATTTACGGTCAAGTTTGTTTGTTCGTTCATCTTTTAATTATTATAGGTTGTAAGATGAGGAAAGAGCTTGTAATAAATCATAAAAATCTTGCTCTTCAGCAAGACTATATGCGTCTTTCAGTTCTGCCTTCATCCCACCTGCTTGAATTGGTGTAGAATTTGTAACAACCCCTTTATGTAAGTTTAAAAAATTATAATAAACTTGCGTTTCCCAATTTTTATATTCAGCCGATTTCAAAATTTCATCAACGATTTCTTCTTCGGATTGTGGATATAATTTATCTACAACATATAAATAGGAATATACTAAGTCTGCTGTTTCTTGTAATGCAGAAAGGTGGTCATTACCTTCTGCCATACTTTCAGAAACCTTTTTGGCTACCATTTTTAAAATACGCTTGTACACCTTAGCTTTATAATTTAGATAGTTGATTTCAGAACCAGAAACTTCTACGCCACCAATGATAAGGTCATCAATATCCTGAATGATATTAGGATTTGTGAAAAGCATAATATAAATATTTTATCCAAAAATATAGCTTTTTTTTATCAAAATCAAAAATGTCCGTCTTCTGCAATTATTTCATTTACATCACTACACTTAAATTTTACACCTCCACCCATTTCGTTTATTTTCGACACTACTTCGCAAGGAGTATATTTCTTGCCTTGAAAATCTATTTTTTTATTCATTTGCATAGAGCGTTTGTTTACAACACCTTCTCCGCCTTCTATCTCGATTTTCTGTCCAGTAGAAGAAACTTCTAACGGCATACCACCTTTATCGTGGCTATTGCCGTAAGCTAATCCACCCTTTTCGTATACGCTACCGCATCCACAAGGAGTACCCCCGTCCTTATACTCTCTAACGGGAATGTTATTTTCAAAAATATCTTTCATAGTATCTGACCAAATGATAATACATTCATTCCAAACATTTTGTTCTTCTGGGTTTTCTGTTTCAGATAGTCTTTTTTCTGCTATTTCAATTTTAGTTTTGCATATCATAGTCTTGAAAACACGAGAGTCGTTGCAGTGCATTATTTCTTGTGATTCAGCCATTTGTTGTTTTAAATACTCAATTATCTCTATTTCAACAAGAGTACTATTATCTTCCAAAATAACTTCTTCAGTTTCTCCACCATCTTCTAATTCCATTTTTTCCAATTTTTCGTAATAATCTGGTGTTTCAGCTACATGATGTAGTGATATTTTTTTGGCAACGTCTATATTATCGGTATGCTCCATCTCATGCTCAGTGCCTTTCACGAGCTGGTCGATTACATAATCAATATCTTCGTTATGCTTTTCTGCAATCTCTTGAATAGTAAGAGTTGGTTTTAAAATTTCTGAATCATAGAAAAGTGAATTATCAAATCCACATTTGTGGCATACGTACTTGTCTGCTTCATCTGAATCCGCAGTACTCCATGTCCAATCGCATTGTACACATTGTATCATTTGTTCCATTTCTTGTTCATTTTTAAATTTTGTAATAGTTGTACCACCATCAGCGTATTCATTTAAGTTTTCGCAAACTACCATATCTCTATCAACTACAACTATTTTTTCAGTTGTGATTTGATTTATATTAGTTAATCTTTTTGCTTTACTAATTACATAATGAACAACGACATAAGATTGATTTTTTTCTAAACCTAGTAACTTACTTAATTTATCCACAAGCGTTGTTGGGTTTATTGTATCTATTACATCAAGATTACTTTGACCACCCGAATTGTACGATACTAAAGTAAAATTTAAATGTGTAGGCACTTGCCCATAAGGGTCAAATAATTTGGATAAATCGTGCATATCGAAATAAAATCCATTTGTCAATACCGACTTGTTTTGCAAAATAAATTCTTTGCAGTTATTAGCACCCACGTTACCACCCTCTTCATATTTTAGCAAGTCATCATTTAATGATGCGTTTGCATCAATATATTTGTAGAAATCATTGTTGCCTTCGATTGTAGAATAACCATTCTTTTGAAGCAGGTTTTTTATCACATCTATGCTTGGCTCTGATTTTTGTTCAATATGACCAAAAATTAAATCGTGATTATTTTCTTTTGCATATTCACCTAAATATTGCAGAACATCGTTTCCTAATCCGTTATTTCGGTCATTTTTATTAACGAAAATTCTTTGAAAATACAATGGGTTAGTAGATTCAAAACCATAAGTATTTGCGTGTTGAATAGTTGTTTTATAAAATTTCAAATCAACTACACCTTGCTCAATAAGTTTTTCTACCTTACCACCTTTAGAAAATTTTAGTAAATCATCATCTTGCACATACGCTGCCTTTACTTTCTTACCAGCTGCTTTCTCCAAAAACTTATTTACTCGTGCGAAACTCCATGCAGCACGGCTATTTGGTTTCCCACCAGTTATAGTAGGTCTATGGCTTTGACTATATGCACCAGAACCCCTTCTGTAAACAGCTTTTAGGTCATTTAGGGAAACATTTTTCTTTGATGGGTACTTTTCTTTGAACTCGTCTAATTTTTTACTCAAAGTACTCATGGTCTTTGAAGATAACTTTATACTTGCAGCTGATGATTCAGAAGATGCTGTACCCTTTGGGTTTGTTTTTGAGCCTTTTATTCTTTCGGCTTTCGGTGCTGGTGTTTGTGCAGCCGATTTTTTACCTCTACGGTTTGCCATACATATTTTTTTTCAAATTTATTTTTTTTTATTGAAAAAAGCATATTTTTGTTATAATACATTATTTAAAACCAACAAACAAACAAACATGTCAGATTTATTAAACATCAACAGCCCTAAATTCTTGGGTGGACAAAACGTACACAACGTAATTAAAATTGCTCTTGCGGCATTTGTAGTTTACAAATTAGCAAAGAAGTAATCTGAAACATTTTTATAACAACAAAAAAGAAATAAAATGGACTTATTAAACATCAACAGCCCTAAATTTTTAGGTGGTCAGAACGTTCACAACGTAGCACTTATTATTCTTTTGGGATTTGCTGCTTACAAATTAAGATAAGCAAAATTTTTACTGAATTGCAAATGCCCTTATTTTATAGGGCTATTTGCGTTAAAATAATCATACTATGCCTTATTCATTAGCGGTAAAGAATAAAACTAAGACTTTCGTTAATACCTACGGAGATGGTATAGCAAAAGCTATCAAGGGTACTAATATCTATTTTGCTACGGTTGTAGCTCAAAAGGCATTAGAGAGCGGATGGGGACAATCCTCATTGACTAAAAATGACTTCAACTTTGGTGGAATCAAATGTGCACCTTCACTTTCTGGTGTTATAGGATGCGTTACAAGAGATACTACCGAGTATATCGGTGGTAGAAAAGTTTTCATAAAGCAATCTTTTAGTAAATTCAAAGACGTAGAATCTGGTATCAGAGCCACTGTACAAGTTTTGATGAATAAAAGATATGATGACGCTCGAAATAAAGCTACTTCTGCCAAAGACCAAGTATTGCGAATAGCAAGAGCTGGATATACTACTACACCTGCATCTAAATATTTAAGTTCCTTGTCTGGAATAATTGAGGCAACTCAAGATTACACTGGTTTGGGAAGAATAAAATAAAAAATTATGAACAAAAAATTAATTATAATAACACTTTCATCTGTATTAGTAGCTTCTTACGTTGGATTTTTTATCTACCAAAGAGTACAAAGGAAAAAATCAGATGAAGCATTAGATTCTTATGAGGATGCTTTGAAAAAATTGCAAGACTTGAAAGGTGGAGAATCTAAACCAGATTTGTCTGCACTTACAGACAGTTTCGGTCAACCGAAAATCCTTACTTTTTAGTCAAATTCATAAGATTCATTATTTGCAGGTATATAATGCCCAGCAATAATTTTCTCTGAACCATCTTGTCGAGAGTAAACGACTTTGTATACTTCTGGCTGCGGCATTGTTAAGCCGTAAGTAATAAGCAATTGCTTTTTATAAACAAGCTGTATTTCTGTTGGTGTAACAATTACATCAATTAATTCTGGTGTATTATACATATTCAGAGTGCTCAAAGAAGTTCCTGCGATATGAAACCATCCGCTTGTCGAGCCATTGCTAATGGTATTAGCTTTTTCCATATTATTTTATTTTAAAATATTTTTAGGTATTCAATCCAAGATTTACAAACTTCTTTCCAATCTAATTTCTGCACCCATTTGTAATTATCTTCTATTTTCTTTTGTAAATTTTCTCGACCATTATCACGAAGTCCATATTTGCATTCAGCTACGTTTAGAATATTTTCTCCTACTTCTACTATATCTGTTTGCTCACGTATTACATTATCATTGGTATGCACATACGGATATATAGTTTGCAGCATATAAGCATTCTTACCATATCCAGACATTTCCATAAACGATGTTGTATATGGTGCTATTACGGGCAGTTTACAGGCAGCAGCCTCTGAAAAGGTATTGTGACAGACAAGACCATTACCGATGAAAGAATGGGAGCCTTCTACACACAGGTCGTACATTTCTGTTTCTTCATGTATTTCCTTTATTGATTTTACAGGAACAAAGAAGTTCGTAGATGTTTCAGTAAAGTTTGGCTTTGCATTTCTTTTATTATCCCTATCAATAACCCCTTTTATTCCAGTAGCATCCATGAACCTTCTTAAATGAGCAGCTGGAATCATACAATCAAATAGTGGGTAATTGCCAAAGCCACGTTGTTTTTTTTGCATTACAGAAATAAGTATATTATTAGACGCAAGTATAGCTTGGCTCTGATAAGCTAATGATGGCGAAACAGTAGAAAAACTTATTCTGTTTTTACTTAAATTAATATGCCCGTCTCCATCAAAAACACCTTTTATCATCGGCATTAAGCTCTTTTCAGCACCACAGAAAAGCGAAGGTATTTTTTTATTAAAAGCACCATGACCACATAATGTTCTGAACATATTAGCAACAGCCTTACTTGAGATTCTGACAGCAAGCCTCTTGTCAGTTTGTTTTATAATAACATCAGTAATGCCAAAAATAGATTGTATAATATTTTTTACTCTTACAGCAGCTTCTTTTTTTGTTGTACAATTCAAAGAAAACTCTACCCTTACTCCGCCTTCGCTGCTGCCATCAGCTATATAAAGACCAATTAGCCATAATAAATCATCTGTAACACTTATGTTTCTTTTGATTTTATTTACCCCATCTTGTTGTATATAACCATCAGATAGCATTTTATTAACCAGCTCTATACAAAGAGAGCTGACAGCCTTTCTCTTACCAGATATAAATGCTTTAGCAGTTTCGGCAACCTTTTTTGTGGTGTTGTATTTTTTTATTATCTCCGTGTAAGACCATGTTTTATTTTTAGGACTAAACCCCATTGTATTATAAACCAAATCATCTTCAATAACCCATCCTTCATTATCGGGCAAATAATCCGCCATGTCAATAAACTCTGGCAATGGTCTGTCTCCAATCGGTTTTACTATACCTATACTATCGCCTACTTTTATTTCACTAACCTTTTTCCAAGATATTTTACCATCTTTTGATAAAACATAATAAGGATGCTCATGTGTTGCTTTTAGGAAATATCCATACGCTGTTTGGATATGAATATAACTATCAACCGTTCTTTTGGTTGTGTCTAATACTGCGTGATATGTTCCATCGTTAGTTAATACCATATCGGCAATATTTACGGAGTCGATATGCTTTACAGAATCTTCACATATAATATTTGTATCACATACGACACATAATCCCCATCCTTCACCAAGTGTTGTAGTTAAATATACATCAGATGCGTTGTATATTTTATTTACAATTTCTGTAGTGCTGCCACCTTCTTCATATTCTTTTGGCAATAATTTGTAATCTTCATCTTCAACCAAATCGGTTTGTAGCATAATTGCACGTATATCCCACCCCATTGGGTCATTAGGATGAGTGTGTAGATACAAAAATGGTTTCGGCAATTCAGGATTCCATATTTTTTTTGCTTCAATGAATCCAAATATTGTGTTTGGTATATCTTTTCTAGGTTGGTTTCTATTGATGTTGGTTACTATGAACTTATCAGCATTATCACCGAAAAAATCTTTTCGAAATTCTTGTATTTCTTCTGGCGGTAATGGATAAAAGTCTTTGGGATTGTTACCGTGCGGTACAACTTTTATTTTGAGCTCAGGTCGAAGTCTATTTATTTCTTTTCTACCATATTCGGTGTAGGTAACTATGGTATCAAATATTTCAAGTTTTCTAACAAGAGGGTAAATTAGACGGCAATCTACGGGAGTGTAAAATATTGACTTGAATACTTTTTTCTTGTTGTCTTTTTTGTCTTGTTTGATATGCTCAAGAACTTCCAAGAAAGAAACGATTGTACCCAAATCTTGACAGATGAATATGCCATCGTAATCGTTTTCTTTCAGAACTTTCAAAAAGAAGTATCGACCAAATGGGTCGTCATTGACATCATTATTTCTTGCAGATATAACGTAGGTATTATCATCTTCATAATACGGTTGTCCAAAATAATTAATAGCGATGATATCTAAGTGGAGGCTATTGCCGTGATGCTTTTTTAGTTCTTTGACAATGTTCTTACTCACTGTTCCAAATCCAGTTCGTGCGACATAATCAAATAGGCACAATACTTTCTTTTGTTTTACTTCTGGTGCTTTTTTTATTTGAGTCCATCCAGCATCTGTTGGCGGCATTTGTACTAATTTCATATTTCTCTATTTATCTACAACGTATTTGATATCCTAGTTCTATTAGCTTTTCATTTATACATTTTGGCAATTCAGACACACCATCATATTCCGTCAAATCTTTACCATTGAACCAAAGTCCGCCTTCTGCAAACCAATTATCGCCACCAGTTTGTTTATCTCTCAATTCAAACCAACCCGTTTCTTCCGATTCTACAATTCCTATGGTAACTTTCAATTGAACATTATCCCCTTCTCTTATATTACCAAAGCTATTCTCCATCGACATATTTTCTTTCGCAATAAATGTTACTCTCATTTCTAATCGATTAAGGTTTCTCTTAATTCGCCAACACCCATAATTTTATACGTTGGCTTGTTGGTTGATTTTTCATATTTGAATCCTGCATCTACAATCTGCTTGATATAACGCCAATCATGACTGTATTCAGATAATTGTGGTTTTATGGCTTTCAAAACTGATGATTTTACAATTATTTCAGCGTGACCTATTGAACCTTCTTCCATTTTTGATTCTCTCAATTTACCACGTACACCTCGAACTTCAACTGGGTCTAACCATGTATCAAAGTACATAAGGTCATTATCTGTTTGAGAAATAGCATTGTAATAATTACTAACGTGGTTGGCTTCTATAATGTCATCATTATCCATAAACATCACATAATCACTCGAAGTATTAGTATCACCGTATGCTAGTTGTACACAAGTATTTCTCGCTTGATATCCGTATCCTCCATAATGATGAGGCATATTGAAAATAGATAGCTTTATTCCTTTATCAGCTGCCATTTTCGTGTATTCTAAATATTTTCCAGTATCTAAAAGTTCTTGAATGAAAGGGCACGCATCTCCAGCTATGTATGCTTCAAAGTTCTGCATATCTTGATTGATGATGCAGTCTATGGCTCTTTTAGTACGCTCTGGTCGTAAATATGATGGAACTATTAATGAAACTTTATACATTTTTTTAATTTTGATGGAAATTACTTAGAAGTCTATCAAGCTCTTTTCTTTTTTTATCTGCTTCACGTGCTTCTATCTCTTTTTGCTGTTCATATACTAAATTTTGCCATACCCAGACATCCAGTGCCAGTGCCAATCTGTTACATTTTGAAATGTTGAATAATCCCCTTCTACTATTAAAAAATCTGTTTCACTTTCAATGTGATTGTAAATAATTAATATTTTCATTATTCTTTTATTTCTTTGTACGACTTGCCTTCCTTTTCAATGTTCCAGCATTTGAGAGTATTCATCACACCCTCTTTGCCATCACCTTTGCTCCAAAACTTTCCTTTGATATCGATGTACACAGTTACATAATCTCCTACTGAATAGTGGTCAATCATATCAGTGTCAGCCTTCCAAAGTTCAAGTTGCCAAGTATTTGGATACTTATCTGCAATATCCTCTAACCAAAAAGTTCTCTTTTCGAAATTGTTGAAAACTTCAGTACTAAATACTTTTTTAATTTTTCCGCTTAACTTAATCATAATGTTATTTACTATTTGTTTCACTATAAATGAAATTATTTATACAATTTCACTGAATGAGTCAATAATTTCTTTTTCAGGCTTTTGTGTAAGCCACTTGCCTTCAGGTAGTTCTTTTAGGTCTTTTGTTTCGGGTGCTATTATTTCAACAACCTTGCTTCTTTTTACCAAAACTACTTCAAAATCACTGCTAAATGATTCTGAAGTATAAACCTTGATTACTTTTTCCTCTGCTTCAGTTACAGATTTTGCTTCTACTAAGAAGTTCTCTTTGATTCTTTTTATTCTGATGCTATCGTCTGGAGTCGAGCTTTCCAATTTGATTTCTACTGATACTTCATAAAATTTAACATCAGCATCTGTATCTCCTTCTACGAGGATAGCACTCATAACCCTACTACCATTTACACCAACCACATTAAACTCTTGTACACCACCCATCTCTTCGAATACCTTCACCACTCTTGCTTCGGCTTCAGTAACAGTGAGAGAATCAACCAAGTAGTTTTTTTTAACTCTCTTGAATCGTGGATTTCCTTTTCCATCTACGCTTTCAATCATAACTTGAACAACTGCATCAAAGTATTTCATTTTTTTCTTTTTTTGTTTTAAACTATTATTGTTAAAGATATATATTATTTTCAAAAATTAGTAATCTACCCAATTATTTTTTTCTGATTTTTTATGATAGTTGGTTGGTTTGTAAGATACATTAGGTACGACATCTAATAAATCTTTTCTAACAAAGTACATATTGAGGCTATCGTTTTCGTGTACACAAGCATACCCATATTTTTCTGCCATTTTAATACCTGCTGCGAATGAAAAGCCATAATAATCATCTTCATTCCAAGTATGATTTTCATCGTAAGCAATTACTTTACTTTCATTTGGCTGAAATATAGGATTGTATTCTGCTACGATTAAAGATGGCTTGTAATTATTAGCCAATATTTTTTCGAGGATATATAAATCGTTACCGTCTATATCTATACACAATAAATCAAACTCTTCTGGCGTGTCATACTGCTTTAGAACTTCAAGGATATTATTTTCTAAAATAATATGCTCTTTAACTTCTTTATTGCCTCTGTTGTCTCCATCTATTAATAGATATGTATATCCACACTCTATTAGAAATCTTGTATTGGATAGATGAAACCCATCCCAAGCACCAATCTCCACCAAGTGATTACCCTTTTTAGGCAAGTAACTTAGAATGAAGTCGATGTATGCTTCTTCTCCGCATTGGCTATACTTGTTCCACTTTTCTATATTGTTTATTTGAGAGAGCCAATTTTTTTTAGGAATCAAATATATCAGACCCCTCATACCATTTTCGGCTTCTGTATTGAAATAGTAGGTATATATGCAGCCGTGTGCTTTCTCCAACTCTTTTATTTTAGGCTCAATCCATTTGTACTCGAATAGTTGACCATTGTATTCATCCCATCCAAAACGCTCATCTCCAGTGTACCAATCGTGTATTGCGATTACTGGAGGCAGTACAGTAGGACTTGAAATCATAACATCCAACTCTTCAATTAAAGGACAATGATGCCCCCAATGAGCATCTAAGAAGTACAATACTCTGTCTTGCTTATCCAATCGACTCATAAGTTCTTTTAGAAAAACAACAGAATCATTTATTTCTGGATGTACATTTGACATACCATTTACCTTGTGCACTCCATGCTTGGCATATTCGGCATTAAGCTCTACGGTATGCACTCTATCGAAATTTTGCCCCATCCACTGTGTAGTTGAATACATACAACTCCCTGTTTCCACACATACGGTAATATCAAGCTGTTTTTTAATTTTTAGGAACTCCTTGCAAACAAAAGTATCACCGTTGAAAGGAAGCTCTTGGAAAGGCATTAAAATTGGTTCACTCATATATTTTATTTTAGTTTATAACTCATTCAATACAAACCACTCCAATGTTACTGTTACATAGTAGTCGTTACCGTTTTTATGACTTAAATGCAATACTCTGCTGTTCTCTAAAGTACTATCCCTTATATCGTTAAAGGAAATTTCTTCATAATCCCGATAGTATTCTTTAATCATTGTGTTTGCTTTTTCAAGGCAATCTGCAACCCCTATAACTATTTCTTCTTCATCATCATGGTCTTTTTCGTGTATTACAAGTAATCTCATTGTATCTTATTTTTTAAAATAATATTTTTTAATCTTCGAATTTAACAAATTTGTAAAAATATTCTTCTGAACCAAGTTCTAATGTGATGTTATCTATTTTCATTTTTTTACTTTTAATTATTTTACTTCCCATATCAAATATAATGTATCTTATTTTTCAAAATAATATTAAATAATTTTTTAGCAAAAACATCCCAGCTATAATTTTCCCTTACATGTTGTGCTGCTGCTTCACCTATATCCAATGCTTCTTGCGTGTGCTGTAAATAATAATGGCAAAGCTCAACCAATTGTTTAAGATTATCCCAATACAATATATGCTTACCTTCAGTAAATTCAAGATGGTTGTCTTTAAATCTATGAGATAGCACACAGCAGCCACAAGCCATTTCTCGTATTAGCCTATCAGAGAAATATCGAGAATAATCGAAATGACTTACACTCAAGGCTAATAGGCTTTCGTTGTAAAGATTTGCTTCCCACTCATTATTAGCATGACCTTCAGATTTTATATCAATCTTATCCCATCCCTTTCCATATAAGTGAAATTGCTCTGGAAAATTTATTTTAAGTTCTCTAACTGCTTGAGCCCTCAAATTTTTTAATGGGAAATCAGCAGTAGGATAATAGTTGCCACAAAATCCTATTGTATTATATCTTTTTTGTTGTTTTTGAAAATAATATTTATGGTCATAGCCGCATTGTAAATAATCTGCTTGAAATCCTTTGCTTCTCATTTTATCTACATCCGTCATGTTAGTAAATAGGGTAATAACATACGGAGCTATTTGCTCATACCAAGTAATATCATTACGCACATCTCCAGTCCAATTGAATACCATAGAATTTTGCGACATAATTTTAGCTGTCTCAAGTTCTATAATATTGGGCTGTTGTATCTGCATAAATACCGCATCGTACTTTATAGCTTGAACTCGTACAATTCCATTCATCTCTGATAAATTTATTTCATCCCAATAAATAGTATCGACTACATCAAATGTTTTTTTGAAAGCACTTGTGATAGTATAGTGTGGTGGCTCTTCCCCAGTTAGGACAACTCTTAGTATTTTCATTTATTTTTTTATTCTGTAGGTGGTAAAAGTAAATAAGGTGGTGGCACACGTTCTATTACATTCTCAACAAATGTCCTAATCGGCACATCGTGTAGATGAAAGGTCAAGATAGTCTTACTTGGGTTATAAACATCAAATCCTGCTTGTTTAAGTTCATGAGCAAGTCTATTATCACAACCAGCAACACCCATACAGAAATCAACATACGATAGTTTCTCTAATCCTTCGTGCCCATTGAATACCCATGTGTCTTGGCTATCTGGTCTGTCAAACAAATGGCTTGGGCTATTATGATGATAATCATATCTAGTCAAAGCAAAGCAGCTGATACCTTTTTGAAGCCTACTCAAATTTTGGTCTATCTGCTGCATGTTCAAGAAGAATATATCCGTATTAGCCACTACGTTTATTGAATCTGAAAATTCATCAGCTCGTATAAAATCGAAGAAATCTTTGAAGGTTGGTCGTTTACTCAGTGTAATTACTTCAACTCCAAATTTAGATGCGGCTTCTGCATCTTTCTCTTCTACGAATAGATATATCCTATCGAATGAGGCTACCTTGTTCTTCTCTATACAAAAATCATATTCAGCCATCCTCTCTTCTGAATTTGGCTGATAGTATGTTGTAAATAAATAATGCTTATTGTTTTCCATAACCAATATTATTTTTTAAATGTGTTATCATTCATACTATAAATTAAACGGTGTTTTATATTTTTCTCTTTCAGGCTCTCCTCCCCACATTTCTATGTATAGCTTTTTATTCCTCTTACTACTTTCCATAATAGAAGGTTCTTTCTCCAAAGTTTGAGATGAAAGGTATATGTGCGGATTCATATCGGGTGTCTTATACATGTGCACTCCTTTTAACTTCATCCTATATTCATAGGAACTATCCTCGTAGTATGCAGGGTAGAAGCACTCGTCAAATTTTCCTACTTTCTCATAAACTGTTTTGGGTATGATGAATGCACACCAATCTGGAGTAGCCCTTATTAGGCTTTCGGGTTTACGTTCTATAATACTCTTGATAACGTGGCTGGTCAATCCTAAATATATGTCATCATTTAAAATAACAGCATGAGTGCATTTTTCGAATACCCTATCACAGATAAGATTCCACGATGCACCTACGCCTATATTTTTTTCTTGATTTAATATCTTGCCGTAAGCAAACCCTATGTTTTGGTTTCCATTATCGACTATGTATAAGTTGTCGTTATGCTCAAGACATAAATCCCTCGCATATAGCAGAAGATTGCTTTGTAGCAAGTCGTATCTATTATAAGTGGGTATTCCATACCCTATTTCAATATCACGTGAATTTCGTTCCATTTGATAACTCTTAAATGTTCAAGTTCTGACTTGTGCTCTTCGTTTTTAAAATTCTTATAGTGAATATCAATTAGATTATCAATAGCTTCAAAATGAAAATTATTTTTACAAGTAATAATAATCTTAGATATCCATTCAAAACCTTCTTCGGCTTTATCCATCGTTATTTTTTTATATTTTATTTAGCTCTTGTTTAACTTGAATGTAATATTCATACATATCATCAGAAGCATAAAAAGCTACTTTCAATATCTCATCTACTGCTGCTTCAGCATAACATATATAGCCGTCAAACTTTTCTTTTAACTCTTCTGCTTTTTCTTTTGGTGTCATTGTTATTCATTTGTTTCTTCAATAAGTTCTCCTGAATCCATATCTACGAGTCCATCTTCTGTTTGAAAAAGGTTCTCACCCATTTTTACTGGAGCTGGTTCAATTAAATATATCTCTCTGAAATAAGCATCGGTATAGTATTTTCCTTTGTAAAGATTAGACTTCAAGTATAGATTTCCCCTAATCTTATCCTTTAGCTTCAGCTTCAGCTCATTGAATGCTTTATCCTTCCAATAACCCATTACAGTTACAGCTACAGGTACAATCTTGTCTTTATCCTTTTTTCGGAGGACTATTTGTGCAACCTTGTCATTTATATGAACAATGTCAAATATTCTACCAGTATAAACCATTTTTTATATTTAAAATTTATAGAATATTTTGTATGGTTTCTTATTAGCTTTTTGATACCCAATTTTCTGATATAAATTGTTCAATTTTTCTTGTTTTTCAGCATAATCAATTCCTTCATAATTACCACCACAATTATTATTAAGTGGTGCAGCAAAAAGCATTTTTAGTCTTGAATATCCGTAAGTATTTTCTAAGTATGATATAACCATCTTGGCTATACCTAAATTCTCCCTTTCCTCTATTATTTTTATTGTTTCAAGAATAAACAATCTTGGTAAATCATCATAATGGAATACTCCTCCATCATAAGCAATATCAGACAAAGCCAACTTGTCATAATTAATTTTTACTTTTTCCAAACACATAAATTTTTCAAAAATGGGTTCAGCTTTTTTAAATAGACAATTTAGAATTTCTACACCCCCAGCAACATAAGCATCGAATTCCCAAAAAATATCACTTAGTCTATAATTTGAAAAATCATTAGATAAAAATATTTCTGCTGCACCTATTATTTTTTGATTATCCCCACAAATATCTTCTTCTATAATATCAAAAATCATGTGGTAAAGAAATTCATTATTATCTATACCTGAATGGTCTTTTAATTTAACTGAATAATACATAAAATTAAATAAAGTGTTTAGGCTTTATATTATTGCAAAGAACATTAATGTCCACAGTATCGAAGTACTTTTGCACACAATAATTTCTCGCCCATCTTTTTTCCTCCAATCCTAAATCGAAATCTATTTTACCGCCTTCTAATCTAGCGTTTTCTTTTACTTCTTGTACCTTTCTCTTTCCGTATGCTTGAGCTTCTGCAATTCTTTCTTTAGGAATTTCCATAAAATTATGTTTCCTCAAAAAATTGTAACACAAACTGAATACATCACGAATATATCCTTGCTGCTTGTACTCATCGTAGAAACCTTTGAATAATTCTTTGTAACCTTCAGCTTGTTCTTCTGGACTTGGCTTATTGTTATTTTCTTTCTCTTCAGCTATGGCTTTATCCCTACGTCTTATAGAATCTGCCATAGTCATTTTTCGGTAGTATAAATAGCTATCCAAAACCTTTGCTACATACATAGGAGAAAAATATCCGTGAAACTCTGTATCATTTAATTTTCTAAGGACAGAAAGTTTTATAGCTAATTCTATTTCCGATAATGTAAGAAATCCGTAATTTTCAAAAATGAATCCTGCAACAAGGGCAAGTTCTTCTGCTACATCGGCTTTTGGTATTCCGATATACATTCTCCATTTTACTACTAAGTTAATTATATTCTCTTTTACATTTTCTGCTTTTGCTATTTGCTTATCTTCTAATGCTTTTACAATATTTAGCTCTTCATCACTTGTTATGTAATCCGATAAGCTCTTTTGCACGTTGGACAGACTCTGCAAATTTTGCGAAGTTGTTGCTGGGACGTTTTGTTGCATCGTTACTATTTAGATAATTTTCGAATTTTGTTTTTGCGAACAATGTAATAGGTCGTAGGTATTTTTGATAATCAGAACCTTTCCAATCTTCTGTCTTTTTGTCTATTACTAATTTAAAATCAGATATATTGAACCCTTCAGATATTCTACTAACTATGATATCTATATTAGAGCCATTTTTTTTGAAAGTTGTACCACATTTAATATTCAAATACTCGATAACATTTTCTGCTACAAGCCTATCTTCTTTGCTTATTATCTTTGAGGCTTTATTTTTTTTGGGTTCAATTATTTTAAAGTCTTGCTGAAGGAATTGTACACCGTATTGGTATATTTCAATTATTTCACCTTCCTTAACATGCCTATTCAGGTTTTTCACTTGTTTCTCGATAAAGTCGGGTTCGAATATTTCATCAACATAATCTCCCAACCAATAAACCCAAATACGGCTGTACAAGTTCCCTTTGTCAGCAATAGCTTTAAAGAATTGAGCAGGTACAACATATTGCCTCACCTATTATTCTTTTTTATGTTTTCCATATCTACTATTTCATCCATTGAGCATTCAAGTGCTTCTGAAATCATACGTGCTGTTTCTACAGTATAGTTGGTGAGCCTTCCTGTGCATATTTTTGAAATCCTGTCTCTACCAATCTTGAATCCAGATTTGGCTTTGATTAATCTTACAAGGTCGCCTTGAGACATATTTCGTTCTGTAAGTATTCGTTCAATTTTTGTTTGCATTATTATTTTCTATTTTTTGTAAAGATAATATATGTTTTTCAAAATAACAAAAAGGGGGCTCTTTTTTTTAGAACCCCCATTCGTAATTTTGGAAACCGTAGAAACGGCATTCCTCTAAAAACGAAACACTACTTGAAACTCCCCCTTACGCTATAACCAAATAAACATATCATAGTAATCAAAGAAACTGAAAATGCTACGCCAGTTACCAAATAATTGCTGTAAACTTTTGGTTCGGCATTAGCATTTTTGTTTATCTGCCGTTCTGCTTCTTCATAAGAAATCTCCATTTTCCGATTATCTCTGTTAACGGAATTATGAATATCTACCGTCCATCTGAATAGTTCTTCTCTATTATTCATTGGTGGAGGATTTTTCTTGAATTTTTCTCGAAAGTGTAGAGAGCAATATGGACACGGCAATGTGTATCCAAGTGATTCAAAGAATTTGTAATACTTTTCTTTTATTTCTTCTGTTAACGCTTCTTCTGGTGGATAGGATAGTGCTACCATGTGTATGAAGTGCCAACCTTGCCTTCCCCATTTATTTGGATTGTATCCCATAAAAAATAATTTATTCTGTTTCCCTTATAGGCTCACATATTGCCCTTGTTTGTAAGCATTTCGCTAGTTCATTTCAGCCTTTATATTAACCATTTATTATTATATTTGGTTAATACGAAGTAAGTTATAATAAACCATTATACTGCTGTAACTAATTTATTTTCCATAAAGTGATTTATACATCAATTTTATTTGAATATATTTTTTAACATTTCTGTTCTTTCTTCATCAGAAAGTTGTTTAGGAAGATGATATTCTTCTTTATCTAATGATTCCAAATAAAGATGTAGTTCTTCTATATTGTTACATAGTGTTTTATCGTTTTCATCAGTCATTGTAATGTCTTCCCTTGTTCCCCATTCCTTTTCATAACACCACCAGCTAAAAACATCTAATCCAACTATTCCATATATAGAACCAATTAAATGATAAACTACATAATTTATAGGGTCAAATAGATTTGATATGTCAATACCAGCATTATATGTGTTGTCTAGTATCTTCTGCTGTTCTTGAAGTTTATTTACTACATCTTTGAATACTTCTAGTTTCATATGTTTGTTTTTAATGTTCTCTAATAACCTTCATTTTTTGTGCTAATACCCAAGTACCACCTTGTGATGCTGGTCTATGGTACAATTCAGTATCTTCTATTTCAACTTCTACCCAAACCCTATCTTTAGTTGATAGATGTGGTGCATTAGGGGTTAATGTACAATGCCAACCCTTTCTGTAAGCAAAACCTTTGGTTAAGTGTCCTTCTGCTTCTAACCATACACCAATAGGTATTCTGCTTTTTTTATTTCTAATCAACTTGTGTGCAATCATTATGTTTTAAATAAACTATTTGATTTCATTTATATCGTAATAAAAAGAGTCTCCATTAGAGCTTACCCATCTATCGCTTTCTGATTCTACGCATTGTAATGTAGTATCAACCTTAAATTCTTTTGGATTAACTGGAAAATCGTTGGTTATGAAGTTAGAGTCCTTCCAAAATATTCTATTATTTGGTTGACACAAGAGATAACCATCGTCAGCTAAAAGAATGTGCCCACATTTATAATCGCTTGGCTCGTCTGAATATGGGTTGCTGAACCAATCAACAGTAAACAGATAAGATGCCCACACGAAGGATTTATCTTTTAGTATAACCTTACATCTTTTTTCTGCCAAGTACAAGTATTCGATTACTGATACATTCTCACTGAAGCAATCCCACAGCTGCTTGAAGTCTGATGGAATATCCTTTTCGGTTTCCTCGTAAAAAAGCTCTGATATTGGTACTCTACTACGAAGCATACCATAGTCTGTCATGATATGAAATGTCAATATTTTACCTGCAATACTTTGTATGGCAAAAGCATAACAATTATCAAATGTAAGTTTATCGGATTCTTTTTTCGTTAACCAGCTCCTTCTTACTTTAAGTTTCAGATTGGGAATGTTGGTATTTAACACATTGGGTTCTATCGTTGTCATCGGCTTTTATTTATTGAAAGAAAGCTCTGATAAATCAGATGTGTCTCCAACTTCATTTTCTTTACTTTTTTGTTCTTCGATTTTGTTTATTAGCGTACCCCACCAAGCATTAACAAATTCATCATCCATATTTTCTGTATAGATTCTGTCTCGTTCGGCTTCGTTATCGTAAAAAAGAGGCTGCTGTACATGAAGTATGTTGTAAGCAGGTATTTTAGGAATATATATGAGAAGTGAATGCTTGTCTGATTCTTCATCATACGCTTTGTTGATGAAGAAATCTACATCATCTTCATTTTTGAAGCCTTTACATATCCCATCGTCAATTTTTAGTGTAAACATTTTTTTATTTTTTATAAATCATTAAAATCTATTTGATAATCTTTTACGGCATTTCCTAATGCAACTGGATAATCAATCTGTTATATCAATTTAATTAAATGAGCTACTTCTTTCCAATCAGAATCGGTTGCAGTGTTTTTATTCTTGTACAATTCTCGCAAGGCATTTAAAGCATTATTAACCCTATCTTTTTTAGATTGAGCAGATATTTTTTTATCTATTGGCAATTTGTCTGTTAAATCCCATTCAATAACAACTCTATTAGTAACATTACAATTTCTCTCACCCTTTTCGTAAACTACTCCTAAATCCCTTAATTGAGATAATAGTTTCCAAGCGTGTTTGACCTTAATTCCATTTTTGTCAATGTAGTTTTGTAATTCAGAAGCAGTACAAGGTGAAGAATGTAGCATAGCATAATGCGTTGACAATCTTAATTTTGATAGTAATCCTTCTTCTTTAATCTGATTGTAACAATCAATTGATGTTTGTCTCATTTTTATTGTGTTGACATATTTTTAGTCAATAGGATTTTTACATATTGGCTTGATACCATATTTCTTGAATTTCATAGTCTTCGAATCCAGTTAGTTCTTTTAATGAATCCACAAATACTTGAGCATCATTTTTGCTTTCAAATACTTTGTGAAGAACTCCAGCACCTTGCTCAATTACGATAAAAACTTTCTTTTCCATAACGTTTTTTTTTGATGGTTAATTATTACATTTCAAAGATAAGGGTATATTATCTTATTAAACAATCAATAACCTATATTTTTTTTTATTTAATATTGTATTCCGTTTTTCTACCCAATATCTTATACCCCGAAAG